>Ga0172369_10009693_pt1 | contig 10606 bp, 9 predicted proteins | sample LakKiv25m_FD_114539 | JGI IMG/M metagenome (GOLD analysis project Ga0172369, IMG submission 114539) | Freshwater microbial communities from Kabuno Bay, South-Kivu, Congo - kab_022012_11.25m | ecosystem: Environmental > Aquatic > Freshwater > Lake | place: Democratic Republic of the Congo...
AGTGGTGGCCAGCGAAGAAGAACACAAGGTGATCACCACCAATCCGGAAGAATTGACTACTCAAAAAACTCAAACTGGTTAAATTTGTTGGTTTTTGCCCCTTGTTTAATGTGGGAAACTGTGTGTATAAATACCACGCCTTCCCCCCGCTTTTGTAAAGCCAAGGATTTAAAATATGTCTATAACTCCAAACGAGACGAGCTATTTATGGCAACAAGCTTGTTTAATCTTAAAAACCAAGCTTTCTCCAGCTGTGTACAACACATGGGTGCTTTCCAATCCCGTCACCAAAATAACCGAAGGCGAGTCTGGTTTTGATGTTGAAATTAGCTGTCAAACCGCTTTTCACGCTACCAACTTAAAAAGAAATCTAGACAAAGAGATTTCCCTCGCTTTGGAGGGGGTATTAAAAAAAAGCGTTTTGATTAAGTATGTAATAGGGACTGGGACTCAAAACAGAAAAACTGCTGTTGACGGGGTGGATAAAAAAGAAGTCAGCGCTCCTCTTTTTTCTCAAGACTTATTGAGGGAGTCAGAACAACAAAGAGTACAGTGGCGTGCCTACAAAGCCGGACTCAACCCACAGTTTTCTTTCACCACTTTTGCCGTCTCTTCTAGCAATGAGATGGCTCATGCCGCTGCCATTTCGGTAGCAAAAACTCCAGGTCTAGCCTACAACCCGCTTTTTTTGTACGGCGAGGTGGGAGTGGGTAAAACCCATTTAATGCATGCTATTGGCAACGAAATTGTCAACAATGACAAAAACAACAGTGTTATCTACTGCACCGGAGAGGATTTTACCAATGAGATTGTGCAGGCTATTCAAACAAAAAAAGCGGCTGGTTTTAAGTACAAATTTCGTTCAACAAACGTTTTATTACTAGACGACATTCAGTTTATTGCTGGCAAAAATGCTGTACAGGAAGAATTCTTTCATACTTTCAACGCATTGGTAAAACAATCGGCACAAATTGTACTCACCTCTGACAGACCACCGGGTGAGATATCGCTTTTGGAAAAACGCTTGCGCTCTAGGTTTGAGGCGGGCTTAATGATTGATATTGGTAAACCCACTTTTGAGTTGCGTACCGCTATTTTGCTTCTTAAGGCCAAACAAGCTCAATTGGAACTGGATATAGAGCTTGCCAGGGTTGTGGCGGAAAAGGTGGTAACCGCTAGAGAAATTGAGGGTTTTGTTAAAAGATTGAGATCTGAAGTAGAGCTTAAAAATAAAAGTGTTACAAGCGAGCTGGTTTTAGGATTGATTGAAAAAAATCAAAAAAGAACTAGACGTCCTTTAATAAACCCCGGTAAAGCTATTGAGCTAATTGCTAAAAATTTTCAGGTTAAACAAACGGAAATTAAAGGCAAAAGTAGAGTTAAACACCTAGTGGAGGCAAGACATATAGCAATGTATATTCTTAATAAAGATCTCATGCTTCCTTTAACCGAGGTAGGAAGGTGGTTCTCTCATAGAGATCACACCAGCGTGTTGCACGCGGTAAACAAAATTCAAGAACAAATTCTTGACGATGAATTAATAAAAAAAGAAGTTGGTCAAATAAGAAGTAGATTGTCCATTGTGGAAAACTAGTGGGTAAACAACAAAAAATGAGAAAGGTAATGATTTTTATTCACTCTGTTCAACAGAGTAACCACATCTTTTCACCAGTAAAAACCGAAGTTTTTCACATAAGAAAGACGCCTTAAAAAAGAATAGCTATCCACAAAATTAAACTCATCTACTACAATAACAACTAGTTATCTATGAAAATAATAGTTCAGCAAATAGAATTGTTGGAAACTTTGGGCGTGGTTGGCAAAGCCATATCCAACAATCCTCCTCTACCTATTCTCAATGGCGTTCTTTTAAAAACAGAAAACGGTAAAGTTTTTGTTTATGGCACTGATCTATATTTTGGTATCAAGTCTGAACTTAAAGCCGATATAGAAAACGAAGGAGAGTTGGTCTTACCAGCCAAAGAATTAAGGCAAATAGTAAACAATCTCAACCCATCGTCAGTTGTGATTGAAAAAAAAGATGAAAACACCGTGCAAATTACCGCACAAAAAAACAACTTTACTATTCAGGTTCAGAAAGCAAAAGACTTTCCTTCTTTTCCCAACAAACCTGATAAAAACGCCTTTTTGTCCACTAAAACACTGGAGTTGATAACACAGCTGACATGTTTTAACGCTTCTACAGATCAAACAAAACCTGTTCTTACAGGTGTTTTATTCAATCAAACAAGGGAAGCATGTGAAGTGATTACAACTGACGGTTTTAGGCTTTCTAAATTGATTGTAGAGCCTATCTTAGATGATGTTGGCAAGCTTATTTTACCCGCAAAATCCATTTTAGAGATTTATAGAACCGTCGCCAAAGAAAAAACCGCCGGCGCAGTCATGTTTAGTTCTGTAGAACAAAAACAACTAGTGTTTTCCGTCAACCAGCATGATTTTTACATCAGGTTGATCGATGGGGAATTTCCTCCTTATGAAAAAATAATCCCTCAAGACTTTAAGGCTTTAATTCAATTGGATTTACAGGAATTTAAAGAAAAACTAAAAGGAGCTTTGGTTTTTTCTGAAAGCGGTCAGTCGTTTTTCAAAATTGAGACAGAGCTAAACAAACTCCAATTAAAATCCAGTTCACAAAGCCTTGGGTCTTACAGCTGCGAGCTAGAAAATGCCAAACCACCAACAAGTGGTGTTCAGATAGCCTTTAACACCCAGTATGTTTTAGATTTCTTAAAAGCTGTAGAAAACTTTGGAGTAAAAGAAACACAAATTGAGATTAAGGTTATGGACTCTATAAAACCTGCTATTTTTGTTTGTCCAGATATTCAAAACTACACTCACGTGGTTATGCCGTTTAGAATTAATCAATAAGTGATATAATCCCGTGAATTATGACAAAAAGAACATGGAATCCTAAAAAGAAAAAACGTATAAGAACTCACGGTTTTTTAAAAAGAATGAAAAGCCTAGGGGGCATTAAGGTTCTTAAAAGAAGAAGAAGTAAAGGTAGAAAAAAGCTTGTGGTAGCTTTAAAGAAAAAGGCATGAAAAACACCCACTGCCCGCAGTCTTTTTTGAGATCGCTTTTGGTTTTTTTTAAAATTTTCAGGCAAAGCTTGCTCATTACAAGTTTTGGCTTTTTAAGCGAGTGCAAGCACTCGCCCACCTGTGGTGATTATTTTTTAAAAAAAACCAAAAGCGATGGTCTTTTTAAGGGGCTTTTTGCTGGCGCAAAACGTATAATTAACTGTGTTTAACTATGTTTAATTTTAACCAACTGATTATTGACATATTACTTGGTATTAACACCTACACCAACAACCTAGGGTTATCAATTGTGGTCTTTACCGTGCTCACCAGAGTGATTCTCTTTCCTATTACTAAGTCGTCTATTAGCTCAATGCAAAAAATAAAAGATCTTCAGCCAGAGATCGAAAAACTTAAAGCTAAATACAAAAAAAACCCCCAAGCTTTTCAAAAGGCACAGCTCGAACTGTTTCAAAAAAACAAAGTCAATCCAGCGCTTGGCTGTTTACCACAGCTGTTTCAATTGGTGCTTTTAATAGTTTTGTATCAAGCACTGATTAATTTTTTTAACCAAATTGATACGACAAAAGCAATGCATACACTCAAGTTTTTATGGTTTGACATCTCTAAACCAGACAAGTTATACATTCTTCCCATTCTTACAGCCGCTTCACAACTCTGGCTTTCTTGGATGATGAGCCTAGAGGCAAAAACCAAAAAAACAAAACCTGTTAAAAATAAAAAAACAAACACAGAATCAATCGCTCAAACTGTCAATATAAACCAAATGCAAAAACAAATGCTTTTTTTGATGCCAGTGATTACTCTATTTGTTTCAATTACCCTCCCGTCCGGTCTAGTGCTTTACTGGTTTGTAAGCTCAATTTTAAGCGATTTTCAGCAGTTTTTTGTTATGCGTAAAAAAATATTGCAAAGGTTTAAAAATGAAACTTGAAACATTTTTTGAACAACTGTTTAAACACTTGGGGTTGGAGTTATTGGGGGTGGTGGCAACAGAACAAGAAGACAATGTTTTGGTCACAATTAGTTTGGATGAGTCCTCAACCGGTTTGGCAATTGGTACTAGAGCTAGGGGCATTGATGCCATTCAACATCTGACTAGGGTGATTTTTGGCAAGCAGTTTGTCAATAAAAGGATTTTTGTGGACATTAACAATTATCGCGAAGAAAGAAAGTCCAAACTCAAGAGTCTTTTGGACTCAATAGCACAAGAGGTAATAAAAAATGGCGAGCCGTCAATGATTAATCAGTTTTTATCCTCAAGCGAGAGGTTTTTTGTGCACAAAAGCTTAACAGACGACTCAAAATACCAAGGTTTGGAAAGTTACTCTGTGGGCGATGGCGTTGGTCGCAGGGTGGTTGTCCAGTTAAAAAAAACCACAGAATAGTTTTGCGAGTTTTTTCAAGATATAATGTTATGGTGTTAGATCAAATTAATGTTTTTACCGATGGCGGCTCTAGAGGAAATCCTGGTCCAGCTGCCATTGGAGTACTTATAGAAACAACCAGTAAAAAAACACTTTTGCAGTACGGACAGACGATTGGTGAGACAACCAACAACATAGCCGAGTATGAGGCTTTCAGTTACTCGCTTAATTGGCTTTGCAAGCAAACCATACCGCACGCAACATTGATTGTTTGGCACCTAGATTCACTCTTGGTGGTTAACCAACTCAATGGCCTTTGGCGCGTGAAGGACAAAAAACTCTTGCCAATTTATCAAAAGATAGTTTCTTTGCTCAAAAAAAGCGGGTTTAAGTACAGGATTTGTCACATACCCAGAGAGCAAAACGCTGGTGCAGACGCAATGGTTAATCGTGCTCTAGACAGAGATGGTTTTTAAGTTGTTAAATATGAAAACTGCCCAAATTGAAGAAAAACCACAGATTTTATTTGTCAATTTCCCCAAAAACATTGTGTTTTCTCTTAAAAAATTGCTTGATCACAAATTGGATGGTTGTGATCTGCAGCCGGAGGAACTTGACAGTGATTTTGTTTTTAAAAACTATCACAAAATTGTGGTGTTGGTTCAACACAGCGATCTCTCGTTTTTAAAGAAAATTCAAAAACCACTGTCCTTATACCAACACAGACTAGTTTTTGTGTTTCCTCACCTACCCAACTACCAAGTCTTAAGCTCACAGGCCGAAAACACTTTGTTTTATGAAGCTTGGCACAAGGCTTTGTTGGTGCAACAGGAGACGCGCCGTTTGATTTTTCAGTTTTTCCCCATTGCCCAAGTGGTGTTTTTTGAAGGGTTAACTCCAGCGTTGGCTCGTCACTCCCCCTCCCTTTTTAGTCTGTCGTTGATTGGGGTAAAAATGGGCGTGATTTACAGTTTGGTTGAAGATCACATTTCAATTATTGACGAACACTCCTTTGTTGTTAGTCTTTGCAAACAAATTGAAAGACCTAACCAAAAAATTAATGTTTTGTTTCGTTCCTCACCCATTTCTCACACCTTGTTCAGCAAACGCTTGGTTGTTTATCATCGTGCTTTGTGGCAAAAAGAACTCACAGTGACTCAAGTGGCGTTAAAAACAAGTGAAAATTTAGAGTTTTCAGCAGCGGTTTGCCCAATAGCCACCGAGTTAGATGAGTTGGCCAAAAAACTTACTAGAGATGGCACAATCTTAAGTTTTATTAAGAATAGCCAAAGCCAAGAACTTGCGGCAGACAAAACTCAAGATGGTGGTGACAAAAAAAGTGAGTTTTCTACCAAACTTAGCTCTTTGTTTGGCGTAAAGAGAAAAAATCAACAAAGCGCATACTTTGACAAAATTGTTAAAGTGGAAAAAAAAGAGAGAAAAAGAAACTTGAGAAGAAGGTTTTTTTTCCTTGGCGGGGTAGCGAGCGGTTTGGTGGCCGTGGTTTTAGTGATTCTGGGCGCGAGTTTCTACTTTTTCTACCAAGGTTTGTACAAACAAACTGTGGATGTAGCGCAAGAAGTTTTGCAAAACCAGACAGTGAACGGCGATCGCTTAAGTGGTTTGGAAGAACAAAAAACCGTGGTGTTAACTCAAACCCAAAAACTACAAAGCCTGATCTCTCATCCGGTTTTTGATCAGGCTTCTTTGGTTGGTTTGTTAATTGACAACTTGGGAAAGCACCAAAGCGCTTTGATGGAGTATCAGCAGGTCAAACAATCTTTTTATCACCAGTTTTTTGGTCAAACGCCAGAGGTGTCAAAAGAATTATTTTCTTCAATTGGCAAGAAACAACAAGATCTAGTTTCTTTAAAAAACGAAATCTATAAAAATACAAGCAAACTCAAAGAATTTGAAGATAAAAACGCCGAGTATGAGCTGAATAACAAAAAAGCAGAACAAAGCTTGGCTATTTACTCCTTGTTTGAGCCCAATCTTGAATCAATTTTGGGTTTTGATGGTCAAAAATCTTATGCTTTTGTGATTCAGGATTCTAATGAACTGCGTCCAACAGGTGGGTTTATTGAGGTGATTTTGTTGCTTAAAGTAAAAGACGGCAGAATGGTGTCTTATCAATTTTTGAGTAGCAAACAAATAGATCAAATGTTACTTGGAGTAGTGACTCCTCCATTAGAAATTACCGAGTACTTGGGTGAGAAAGAATGGTATTTTCATGATAGCAACTGGGATGGTGATTTTTCCGCCAGCGCCAAGGCCATGCAGTGGTTTATAGAAAAAAGCTTGGAAGAGCCGTTGGATGGTGTTTTTGCTTTAAGCACTAGTGGTTTAAGTGAGTTGTTGGCGATCTTTCCCTCCGTCAAGCCGGTGGGTTATGACGAAGTGGGGGAGTTTGATTTACCAGCAAGCTTGGCTTTTTACGCCAAGAAAGAGGCTTCTGGTTCCAGTGGATATGTGCAAGCGCTAGTTTCAAGCTTGTTTGAGACTGTTTTTGCTGCGCAACAGGAGCAACTAGATGAGTTCTTATCTGTTTTTGTTGAGCAACTTACTTATGGCGAAATCAAGATGTATTTCAAAGACCCCCTGCCTCAACAACTGGTTGTCAAAGCCGGTTGGGCTGGCCTGATAGGCCAGCCCCAGTGCTTAACACAGTTTGCAGAAAGCGCGTGTTTGGCTGATGCTGTTTATCAGCTGGAAACTAATGTTGGCGTCAATAAGGTTAATCTTGACGTAAACACCACAGTGAAAGACGAGGTGGAGCTTGGCGAAAACATAGTTAAGAGAACCAGAAAGGTAAGCTGGAGAAATGTTTCTACTTCAGATCTCTGGCCTATGGGAAGCTACAAGGCTTACATGCGTTTTTATCTGCCCGAAAATGCGTTTTTAGATCAACTGATGTTAAACAAGCAAGAGCTATCCTCTGACAGATTTAAGGTATTTTTTGAACACAACCGCATGGTGGTGGCTTTTCTTTTGGAAGTTTTGCCCCAAACCAGTGCCGACCTTGAGCTTAAGTACCACCTTAATTACAAGTTTGACGAAAAGGCCTCATATGTCTTTGTAGATCAAGACCAGCCGGGAAAAAACCTTGATTACCAAGGCTTAAGGCTTTTGTATCCCGCGACTTTTTCTATTACCAGATTGACTACTAAAGGCACAATTGAGGATGGAGAGGTAACTTATGCTTTTTCACCCACTCAACCAAGAGTGATGGGTGTTGAGTTTGCCAAAAAAGTATTGTAAGTTTTACTTAGCCAAAAAATGAGGTATAATCCAGCTTCTCTTTTAAGATGAAAGGCAAAACATGATTGATACACGGGCAATATTTCACGTGTTTAGCAGGACAAAAATAGGTAAAAAAGCCAAAGCATTGCGACAAAAAAACAATGTTTTAGCCAATCTTTACGGTTTAAGCAAGCCTTCGATGGCGCTTTGTATTGACAAGAGTGAGGTTAAACGCTTGTTTTCTGATAAACATGAAAGCACTTTGTTTTATCTGGATGTTGATGGGGACAAAGCTAAGACTCCAGTTTTATTAGACGAGGTGGTTAAACATCCTGTGTCCGGAGAGATGCAACACCTTGTGTTTCGTCGGGTAGATCTTAAAGAAGAGATTGAGACAGAGGTGCAGATTAAGCTTTTGGGTAAGTGTGAAGTGGCTGATGCTACCGCAGTCTTGGTTATAAATGCAGTTAAGATCAAAACAATTCCAACCAATATCCCCGAATCAATTGAAGTGGATATCTCCCATCTGTCTCAAGTAGGGGAGAGCATTACTTCAAGTCAGTTAAAGTTGCCGGCCAACGTTATGCTGATAGTTGATGAAGATACAAAAGACAGTCCGGTGGTGGCCTTGCAATCTACCAAGGTAGAAGAGGTGGTGGAGGAAGTGGTGGAGGCAGGCGCGGAAGCTGGTACGGGAGAAGAGGCGCAAGCCAAACCCAGTACTACCATAGTAAGTCAAGACGCTGTTGCTGCAAAAAGTCCAAAAGAGCCCCAGACTAAGGCTGCAGAAACCAAGTAATTGGTCGCTTGCGGTGATTGAAGTTTAATCTTATCCGATTGAGGTGTTGAGAAGGTTGAGCTTGCGAACTTTAATAGTTTGCGTGGTTGGGGTTGAGGTACTCAATTTGCTGGTTATAAAGCGTTTGTTTTTGGGGGTTGTTTTCCAGTTTAATAAGCTCGTGAAGCATGACCGTTGATTTTTTTTGCTTCACAAGCGCTTTTTCCCACATCTTAAGCAGCAACTCTTTTTGCTCTGGATTTAAATGTAATGTCTGCGCTTGGGAGTAATCAAGAGCAATGGATGTTGAGCGATAAAGCTTGAAATTGGAAAAACAAAAACTTAAAAAAGCCAAAACTAAAAAACTAAGTGATAAAAATACCAGTTGGTAGCGAGCCAAAACTTGGTTTATGGCTATGTTTAATAGTCTGGCACTTGAGATAACAAGCTTAATGGTTAAGCTTGCTTTGAGGCCAAACACTAGTGGCGAGTGTTTTTTCATAGGTGGGTATTTTTGTAGCTAATGTTTGATAAATGCTTTCTGTGACAAAAGGGACAAATGGGTGGAGGAGTTTTAGAAAAACTACCAAACTTTCACCCAAAAATTGAGAGCTTAACTGTTTTTGTTTGTGTGCTTCAATGATTTTGTCACAAAACCAGTGCCAAAACTGGTAATAAACCTCATCAGCTGCTTGACCCACCTTGAGTTTTTTGAGTTTTTGTGTGATGCTCTTTACAATCAATTGTAGTTCTTGCTTGTGCTGTTTTTCTGTTTGAGCGTAGAGTGGTGTTGTGTCTGTCGCCTTGTCAGTTTTTTCTAGTGCCAAAAAAACATATCTACTGGCGTTCCAGATCTTGTTGGTAAAATTTCTGGCTGCCACAAAGTCAGACTCGGCTACGCTTTTGTCTTGGCCTGCGGTAGAGCGCACAATGAGGGCAAAACGCAAAGCATCAGCGCCGAATTTTTGCACTATCTTCAAAGGATTAATAACGTTGCCTTTACTCTTGCTCATCTTTTGACCTTTGCTATCTCTGATTAAGCCGTGAAAATACACATCTTGAAATGGCTCTTGTTTGGTTAAGTAAACACCCATGAGCATCATTCTCATCACCCAGAAGGGCAGAATGTCATAGGCGGTCTCCATCACACTGGTGGGGTAAAAGCGAGCAAAGTCTTCTTGGCGGTTGGTTTTAAGCGTGACTACTGGCCACTGAGCGGAAGAAAACCAAGTGTCAAGTGTGTCTGTCTCCTTTATATAGAGATGTTGATCTTTAGGTTCCTCGCCCACTTGGTAGGGGACACCAATCTCTGCTTGTAGGGATTGGATACCGGCCTTAATTTCTTCTAAAGTGTGAGTTTTTAGAAACTGACTTAATTTGCCACTGAAGGGTTTTTTGTTTTTGTCGATGAAGTTTATGAAGATACGTTCGGCAAAGCCATCCACTTGATACCAAATTGGTAAAGGAATGCCCCAAGTTATTTGTCTGCTGATGTTCCAGTCTTTTAAGTTTTTAAGCCAATGACGTAAAATTTTTTCTTTGCCGGCGCCGTGAATTTTGACCTTTTTGTTGTTTAGTAGTTTGAGTGCTTTTTGGGTCAGACTTTTTTTTGAGTGATTAACCGAGACAAAAAACTGGGGTAGGGGAAGAGGCTCAATCGCTCTATTACATCTGTAGCATACCCCAACGGAGTTGGAGTATGAGTTGTCTATTTTTTCCATTAAACCTTTGTCTTGAAGCGCTGCCACCACCATTTGTCTAGCTTCAAGTACTTTCAGGCCGGCAAATTGACCAGCCAGCAAGGTCAATTTGCCGGAAAAATCAACGATTTGTTTAGGTTGTGGCATCTCGTTTTTGTGTCTTTGCCAAACCTCAAAATCATTAAAGTCATGATATGGAGTAGTCTTGACCGCTCCAGTGCCAAACTTTCTATCTACAAATTCGTCAGCAATGACCTTTAGTGTAAACTTGCCATTAAGACCAGAAACTTCAATTGTTTGACCAATAAACTTTTGATAGCGTTTGTCATCTGGATGAACCGCCACTGCAGTGTCGGCAAACTTGGTTTCTGGTCTGGTGGTAGCTAGGACAAATGGGCCATACTTGAGATAATAAAGTGGAGTAGTTTGTTTTATGTGTTTGACTTCTAG
>Ga0172369_10009696_pt1 | contig 10603 bp, 10 predicted proteins | sample LakKiv25m_FD_114539 | JGI IMG/M metagenome (GOLD analysis project Ga0172369, IMG submission 114539) | Freshwater microbial communities from Kabuno Bay, South-Kivu, Congo - kab_022012_11.25m | ecosystem: Environmental > Aquatic > Freshwater > Lake | place: Democratic Republic of the Congo...
AGGGCCTTTTGGAGCACTTGCCTGCGCGCCTGATGGAAAGCCCTCGTTTAGGTTGTCTGCGCGCACAGGCAGTTGGTTTTGGGGATGCTGCAGAATCGTTTTGAAGCACATATCGTTCACAACTACTGCTTTCCCTTCTGGCTCCTGCCCGGTTTGCTTTGCATTCCAATTAGGCGAATGCCCGTTTGAGGAAGAAGGGGCCGGGAAGTCTGTGCCATATTGGTCGTGGAAGTCAGCCTGCGCATTGTTGTATGCCTGCTCTGTATCACGGTATTTTTGCTGCTCGTTTGGCGGCGCTGAACCGACTCCATTTGTATTCCATTTGCTGCGCAGTCCTTCCTGCGCCGGCTTTGGCAGGCAGGCAAAAAGGCCCCTCGTTAGAACGCTGTCCTGCGATGTGCCACGCCGCCCGTTGTATGGGTTTTGCGTGCTGCCAGTTGTGGGTTTATTCGTTGTTGCCCTGTCCATTTTATCACCTATTTTTATTTTTTCAGTTTTTTGCATTTTTTCAAATTTTTTCAGCACGTACAGTAGGTTGAAAACTGGCTGCCAGCCAGAACTCAAAGAATAACCGTTGCGAGCTGGGGGACCGCGAGCATGAGCTCTTCCCTTGAAACGCTTGCAAGCGAACGGTGCACGCACGAGCGCGAAACGTTGAACATTTTTGCGAGCTCGCGCAGCGTGTAGTAGTTGCTGTAATATGCATTCAGAAGCTCGTGCAGCTTGTCATCACTAAGTGCGCTTTTTCTTCCGCGTTTCCTTGATTCTGGAATTTTGCTGTTAAAACTAGAGACTTCGCTTTCAGTTCTGGTTGAGCAACATTCGGTTGCAGCCCTCGAAAACGATTGCGTTTTCTCGGAGAACAAAACACCCTGTGCTGACCCCCGAACACCCATTCGCCCTGATGCGTAAACACCCTTTTTGCATTTTTTCACCCCGTTGTTTTTTCTGCAATTTTTGCAGTAGGGTGTATGTAATTGGGGTTGTATATAAAGATTTGTCACGAAAATGCGCAAGCGCATTCGCTAAGGGTTGTAAAATGTGCCAGCAACAACGAGCGTTCCCGCGCACAGCGCAGTACAAGCTTTGTCGTGAGCAGGCTTAACTTCCGAGTTCGAGATGGGTTCGGGTGTGGCCCTGCTCCTGTGGCCGCTGACAACATGTATATGGGGAAACGTCTTTTTAACCCTTTTGCATAAAGCAACGCATGAAATCGATGGGGGCTTTTGCGCGCCTTACGAGAATAGAGCATGCGCTCATGCTGGACATTGCGGTTTTAATCGCTATTTTCATAGGGGCAAAAGCTGCTGGGGCGGGATTGCCCTCCATTGAAATTTTTGCGCTCGCACTCGCTGTGCCTGCGTTTGTGCAAATGGGCTCTTTTGCGCTAAACGACTATTTTGACGTGGAGACGGATAAGCACAATAAGAAAAAGGACCGCCCGATTGTGAGCGGCGAAGTTGGGAAAGAGGAGGCGCTTGGGATTGCGATTGTGTGCTATTTGATTGGGAATGCGCTCGCATATTTCCTAGGGATGGGCGCGTTTGCGATTGCGGTTGTGTTCAGCGTTCTTTCTGTTGCGTACAATTGGAAGCTTAAAGACGTTGCATTGGCAGGTAATTTGTACATTGCAGCTACAATGGGGATACCGTTTGTTTTTGGGAGCGTGGTAGTTGCGGGGGAGATAATTAGGGCAGCATGGGTGCTTGCGATTATTGCGTGCATTGTGGGGCTTGCGCGCGAAATTATGAAGACTGCGCAGGATTTTGATGGGGACAAAAAAGCGCGTGAGGCAAAAACCCTGCCTGCGTACATCGGAGTGGAGAATAGCCTGAAAGTTGCTGGATTGCTTTTCCTTTTCTTTGTGCCTTTGAGCTATTTCCCTTTCTTTTACGGGCTGAGCGCGAATTTGTTTTCCCTTGGGATGGTGAGCATTGCAAATTTGGCTATTATAGCGATTGCAACGCAGCTTCTTTTTGAGTATGGGAGGGAAAAGGGAAAAGAACGGGAGGAGCTTCTAAAGCGGGGCAGGAACGCTTCACTTATGGCGCTTCTTGTGGGACTGCTTGGATATCTGGCTGGCTCGTTTTAGAGGGCGGGCAGCGTTATACAAAGCGATATAAAATTAGGGAGGGAATAGGGGACGGGAGGGATTGCATGGAAGCTGCGATAATAAGCACTAGTTTGCCTTTTAGGAAATTTTCTTCGGGAAAAGTGCGCGAAACTTACGAGCTTGAGGACGGGCACCTCCTTATGGTGAGCACGGACCGCCTTTCCGCGTTTGACGTTGTATTTTCGCAGGGGATTCCTTACAAGGGCACAGTTCTCAATGAGTTGTCTCTTTTCTGGTTTGAAAAGCTTGCAAACGTTGCGAAGAACCATTTGGCAGCAGGGTATGATGTTTCTCGGCTTAAGCTGCCCGAAGATATAGAGAGGAGGGGCATGGTGGTGAACAAGCTCAAAATGCTTCCAATTGAGTGCGTTGTAAGGGGGTATTTGGCAGGAAGCGGGCTAAAAGAGTACATGCAAACGCAGAGCGTGTGCGGCATTAAATTGCCTGGCGGGTTGAAGAACTCCTCGCAATTGCCGCAGCCGATATTTACCCCTGCTGCAAAGGCGCAGAGCGGGCATGATGAAAACATTACGCATGAGCAGGGGGAGCAGATGGTGGGGAAAGAAAAATTTGCAAAAATAATGGAGCTTTCAATAAAAATTTACGAAACTGCCGCAGCGTATGCAAAGGGGCAGGGCATAATTCTTGCGGACACGAAATTTGAGTTTGGGGAGCTGGATGGGGAAATTGTGCTTGCGGACGAGGTCCTCACGCCGGACTCAAGCAGGTATTGGCCTGCTGCACAATATGAGGAGGGGAAAAACCAGCCGTCTTATGACAAGCAGTATGTGAGGGATTATGTTGAGGGGATTGGATGGGGGAAAAAGGCGCCTGCGCCGATACTTCCAGATGAAGTCGTGCGCGGCACGTCTGAAAAATACATTGAGGCTTATGAAAAAATAAGCGGGAAGAAATTCCAGAGGTAAGAATATGCTAACATCGCCGTTTCTGTCAAAACTTAAAAGAGGGCCCCAAGTTGTGCTGCCAAAGGACATTGGGATGATACTCGCATACAGCGGGGTCGGGAAAAACAGCGTGTGCGTGGATGCAGGCACAGGAAGCGGATGGCTTGCTATTTCCCTTGCGAACGTTGCAAAAAAAGTCACAAGCTACGAGGTGCGCGAAGAGTTTGCGGAAATTGCGCAGAAAAATGCGAAAAGAGCGGGCGTTGAGAACCTTGAGATACGGGCAAAGAGCGTGCTGGAAGGCATTGAGGAGAAAGAAGTTGATTTGGTTACGCTTGATTTGGCTAACTCGGACGGGGCGGTTTTGCATGCGCACGGGGCGCTCAAAAAAGGAGGGGTGCTTGTCGGATATTTGCCTCACGTTGAACAGGTGAGAAGGTTCGTTGAGGCGTGCAACAAAGCGGGATTTTCGGAAGTTGCGACTGTGGAGTCCATTGTGCGCGAGTATTTGGTGCGCGAGGCAGGGATGAGGCCGGAAAATACAGGGCTCACGCACACCGCATATCTGGTATTTGCAAAAAAATAGTGCGGCTTAGCTGTAAGTGAGCGCCGCAAAAAGGATTCCTGCCAAAATGCAATAGTACGCAAAGAATTCCAGTTTCCCTCTTTTTAGTATTTCCATGAAAAAGCCTATTCCTGCGTAGCCTGAGATAAAAGCAGCGACTATTCCCACCGCAGCCAGTTGCATGTCAAAGGTTGTGGATGCCAAATCCCGAAATTCCAGAAGAGATGCAACGAGCATTGCGGGCGCGCCTATAAGAAAGGAGAATTCCGCTGCCTCTGTGGGTTTTATGCCAAGTAGAAGCGCCGTGCCTATTGTGCCACCTGAGCGGGAAATTCCGGGGGCAACTGCGAGCCCTTGCGCAAGACCCGCTGCGAATGCGCTTTTCGTGTCAATTTCTTTTTCCTGCTTTCTTTTCCTTGAGGCAAAAAAGAGGAAAATGCCCGTAAGCATGATGAGCAGGCTCACTATGAAAGGCTGGGAAAAAAGCCCCTTGAAAAAAGATTTCCCTGCAAAGCCCACTATTGCGGTCGGGATGCCTGTAATTGCCATCAGGATTACGTATTTTACTGCCTGCACATCCTCGTGCAAAAGCCCGTTTGCAAGGGAGAGGATTTTTCTGCGAAAGTAAAGAAGGAGCGCTGCGATTGTGCCGAGCATTATTACAATGTCAAACTCAGCAGGCGCTGAAATATGCAGGAGAGACTGCGCGATTACGAGATGCCCTGAGCTGGAAATTGGAAGCCATTCCGTGAAGCCCTGAATAAGTCCGAGCACTAATGCCGAGAAAACGTCCATGCGCTGTTGTTACCCCGAAGGCTTTTATTTCTTAGTCCTTTAATGCTGGGCATGGACAACAAGGCAAAGGTGTATTTGGGCGCTGCGGTTCTCATGCTGCTTGTGCTTGGGATTGGGATGCTCGTGCCTGCTGCAGAGCAGGTTACAGTATGGATTAGCTGCACTGGCTTCCTTGCGCTTGCTTCGCTCCTGCTTGTTGTTGCAACGCCGATTATAGCAAGGGCTACAAGGCACCCGATTGCAATGAAGGCACTTGTGCTGCAGAGGCAGCTTGGGATATGCGTTTTCCTTTTTGCGCTTGTGCACGTCCTTATTGCAATGCAGATGGGGCTTGGGTGGAACGTTTGGTTTTTGCTTGACCCGCAGGCAACATTTTTGCTTGTTGGGGCAGTTGCGTTTCTCATACTTTTTGCAATGGCTGCCACTTCAAATGATTTCTCCGTAAAAGCGATGGGGAAGAACTGGAAAAGGCTGCAGATGCTCGTGTATGTTGCGATTTTGCTTGTGCTTGCACATTTTGTGAATGTGGGGCAGATATTTGCAAAGAACCCGGTTGTTGTCGGAATTGTGCTTCTTTTCTGCGTTGCGGGCGCGTATTTGCGGTTCAAGCCAAAGGCAAAGCCGCCTGCGAATGCGAAGCCGGAACCGATGGAACCGAGCAAGGAAGAGATGAAGCAGTAAGTTTATTTTTTGCTTGATTTGGTTTATGCATTTGGTTTTGGCGGCGTGAGTTGGATAGAGTCTATCATGAATGCAATAACATATGCAACAAGCGCGAATGCCGCGAATACTGAGAGCGATATGAAAGAGAAGGCTGCACCGAAGAATGAATTCAATACATTTGTGTCTTTTTGGGCAAGAGAAAAGAAGAACGTAATAAGCGCAGATGCAAGGTTGGCGATTATGCAGAGCTTGGGCAGAAGTTTTGCGCAGTCGTCCCTTGTGAGCTTTCTTTTCTGCCACCATTCCAGCAGCTTTGCCCCAAAATAGCCTGCTACTGAGAAGATGAGAGCGGTTATTGGAAGTATGCCTTGGGGTATGCCGCCTTGATAGGAAAATTTGAGCGGCGCTATCTGGAACGTCTTCATGAGGAAAGCCACGAAATCAAACCCGCCAAGGGAGGAAAATGAGATTAGAACTGCAAGTAGAATCATGAAGGAGACTGAAATCAGGTAGACGTAGAAAATGCCCCTTATGCCTGCTGAGATGAATGACAAAATAAATTTGAGCGCAATGAACTCTGGGCTTGGCGGGGCGTTGTTTTCCATTTTTATCTCATCCTTCGTAAACGAAATGCAGGGAGAGCAAGTAAGCGCCTAGCTTTATAGTATGAGTCCGTTTTGTGCCCCTGTCGCACACGATAATGTACGATGTGGAATTTATATGCGTTGCGTTAAATTTGTAATTTACATCATACAAGTTCTTTTATCTCATCAAATATTTTGTCGCAGTGTGCCTGCGCAGCAGCCAGTTTTTTTTCGTATTCTCCGATTTTGGCTTTTTCGCCAAAAGACTGCATAATACCTAATGCGGAGAACCATATGAATGGATCCGACGGGTCTAGTTTAACCGCTTCATTTACGTCTCTTAAGGTATTTTTATAGTTTTTGATTTTGGCAAAATACCTAGCCTGCGCTAGATAAGCATGTGCTCGTTGTTTTCCCTTGGCCAGTTTTATAGATTTTTGAGCATATGTTAATGCGTCAGTATCATTACCGCGATTAAGTGCATGATTTGACTTTGAAATCCAGAGATGGGCATTTTCTGGATCTTTTGCAACTGCCATATCCAATAACCTAGCAGCAGCTTCAAAATCGCCCTTCGCTTCCAAGCATATTGCCTCGTTTACCAGTCCCACTGCAAAATTTGGGTTCAACTCAACAGTTTTCTTGAATAAAACTAATGCTTCTTCCATTCTTTTTTGTGGTTCAGGAACAGCCAGCCTTGACATTCGTTCTAATGCATGCCCCTTGCTATTCAACAAGATTATACTACTTGGATTTATTGCTAATGCCGCATCAAGAACACTTATAGCGTCTTCATAACGTTGTATCTCCGATAGAAAATCTGCTTTTTTAGCCATTGTTGATAAGGAATTTGGTTCGTCCCTAAGGGTTTCGTTCAAGCATTCAAACGCTTCTTTATGCCTTTCAAGCGACCATAGGACAGTGGCTTTGTTATCTCGTGCAACAATGAACTTCGGATCAGATTTTATGACCTTATCAAAACGGTATAAAGCGGCTTTCTTCTTTCCACCCATAAACAAAAGGTGCCCAATGCCATTAAGTGCAAATTTATTATTCGGATCCTTGTTCGTTACCTCTTCATAACAACTTTCGGCGTCATTGGGCTTGTGTAATTTTTCTAGCACATAGGCTTTGTTCAGCAATACTGCCGTGTAGTCCGGTATTACCCCTAGACAATAATTGTAGGTTTTCAATGCTTCTTTATACCTGCCTGCCATTAGGAAGCCATCACCTGCGGTTTTGTATATCAACGAACGAACGGAATCGTCTGGTACATTCTGCAGCTCTTGCCTTATTGTTTCGCTATCTACTGTCTTTAAATCGAGCGTTACTTCACGGGATACTTTTCCTTTGAACATGGCAGGAAGACTTGCATTACTCTCCTCAACGAGTTGCTGGCTGTATTGCGGCGGTATCTCCATATCTGGAAAATAATGACGAAGTATTGATTGGTGTTTGAAAATCAGTGTCTTGTAGTAGTCGGCAGTCCAATCAACAATCTCAAATTTCTTTGCTTCCCGCTGACCTTTCAAATAGTCCACCGCAGCTGGAGACAAGCGTGCATTTGAAGCAAAAACAAGAACATCCGGCTTATGGACTTCGGCCCAGTTGATAGAACTGGATAAGTCGCTTTCGCCTAACATTTTTTCATAACGTTTGCACTGAAAAATCCAGTGTTGGTGTTTTTTGGTTACACCGGCAGGGTCAGGTAAAAAACATTCGGCTTCTATATCCCGACCACGGTCTCCAGAGCCATCAATTATTTTTACGTTAGCAAATTGAGGTATATCTGCAATTATATCTCTAGTGAATTGAACGAACTTGGAAGGGCTCAAATCGAGCAACTTATTATCCCAGTCATAAGTCATAGTAGAAATTTGGTTCCCATACTTTAAAGATATGCTCTTCAGAGGTGCGGATGGGTGTGATTAGGAAATTCTCGCTACCCCCTTGACAATCTCAATTGCGTCTTCCCCTTTTTGTGTCAATGCGTAAAGGACATTTATTTTGTGCCTCTTTTCCTTATGGATTTCCTTTGTTACGGCTTCACAGTCTTCTAGGGCGTGCAGGCGCTGAGTGAGCGTTTTCTGGCTCTTACATATTCTCTTGAGGTCAGTAAAACGCATTGGTTTGCTTTGTAGGGCTTCCAAGATGTCAGAGGCGTAAGGTCTTGCTATTTCCTGCAAGAAACGCCATTTGTTGTTTCCAACCATACACTTTGGTTTATTTTTGGAGCTTGAATACGGTTGCGCTACTGAAGGAAACTATGGTTTCCAATTGGAAACTTTAATTAAGGTAAGCGGAGAAATTGTGGCAACACAGAGAGTTGTTGAAATGCCAGATTCGCTTATTGAAGAGCTTCCAAAAATCGTCGCGCAAGGAAAGAAAGAGGCGCAGCGCATATTGGACGGACTTTCAAGAACAAACAGGATTACACTTCAGACAAACGAGCTTGTTTTGCCGACGAAAGCAAAAGGCGGTTATTTTGGACAGACATTGCGTGAATATGACAAGAAGGAATGGTTTAACCGAATGATTTACGGGGACAATATGCTTGCGATGCAGGCTTTGCTTGCAGGGGACGCGCAAAGCCCCTCAATGCGGGGTAAAATTGACCTGATTTATATTGACCCGCCTTTTGACAGCAAGGCGGATTATCGCACGAAAATAACCCTGCCTGGGACTGAAATCGAGCAGAAGCCTACTGTAATTGAGCAGTTTGCTTATTCGGACACATGGAAGGACGGGACTGCGAGTTATCTTCGTATGATAGTGCCAAGGCTTGTTCTTATTAGAGAGCTAATGAGCGAACACGCAAGTATCTATGTGCATATTGATTGGCATGTTGGGCATTATGTGAAAGTTATTATGGATGAAATTTTTGGAAAAGAGAATTTTCAGAATGAAATTATTTTCAAAAGAACTGCTGGGCACCATTTAGCTAAAGGTTTAGATGTTATGACTGATACCCTTCTTTATTACACCAAATCAAACAAAGTGCTATATTGCCAACAATTTCAAGATCTAACCGAAGAAGAATTAAATGAAAAATTCCCTTATGTAGAAGAAAAAACAGGGCGCCGTTTTAATCATCGTTCTATAGAGGAAGCAAATAACGCGTCCAACAAAAATGAAGTCCGAATAATCAATGGCAAGGCATATAGGACAGATATGGGTTGGAGATGGACGCAAGAAACGTTAGAAGAAAGATTAAAAGAAAATCCTAATGTAATTATGTTTACTGGTCAGGGGCGACCAAGGTATAAGCTTTATGCCGATGAATATGATGGCAGAAAAATAGGTAATTTGTGGGATGACATTAGTTTGATATCATCAAATTCGTCAGAAGCGATGGGTTATGCTACGCAAAAACCAGAATCTCTCCTTAGAAGAATAATTTCCCAATCGTCAAATCAAGGTTCCCTCATTGCCGACTTCTTCGCCGGCTCAGGCACAACTGGTGCAGTCGCAGAAAAACTTGGCAGAAAATGGATAATGTGCGATTTAGGTAAGCCAGCCTGCATGATTGCAAGAAAACGCCTTATAGACCAAGATGCAAAGCCGTTCCTCTACCAGTCAATAGGGGACTATCAGAAGGAGCAGTTTGAGCAGTCGGCTTTCAAGACAGTGGGAGACTTGGCGCACGTTGTCATAAATCTTTATGGCGCGCTTCCCTTCCCGCATCAGGAAAATGTTCCAAATAATCTTGGCTACATAAAGCAGTCAAAAACGCTCATTTTCGTTGATTCGCCTTCAAAGATGACGGGCTATGCCACCCTAAAGAAAGCGCAGGAACTCCGTGCCTCGTTTATGGGCGGCTGGGACAAAGTAGTTGTCCTCGGCTGGAACTTCGTTACTGATATAGGGCGCATAATTGACAATATGAATGACGAGAGAATGGAGGTATTGGTGATACCTCCTGACCTGCTTGACAGGCTGAAAACAAAGGCAAGTTACGAGCAACTTATCAAAACGGGCAAAGTGAGGTTTTCCTCATTGCAATACCTCACTATAAAACCGATAAAAAAGAGCAAATACAACGAGGAGAGCGACGAGCTTGCGGTTGAGCTGGACAATTACGTGCTTCTTTCTCCGGATGCAATGCCACTGGACAAAGAGAATAAGGAAAAGCTGGAGAAAGTTATTGCAGCCGACCCATTGAGCCTTATTGAATATTGGAGCATTGACCCCGACTATGACGGCGAAGTTTTCAGAAGCAAATGGCAGGATTACAGGGAAAACAACGACGATTACAAAACCAAGAGGGTTGCAAAGCTTCTTCTGCCAAAAACAAAGGGAAAAAGGAAAATCTGCGTCAAAGCGGTTGATGTATTCGGCTTCGAGAGCGTTGCAGTGCGCGAGGTATCGTAAATGGCAGGCGCAAAATCCCTTGGAACTGGCACAACGCCGCTGAAACTGGCGGACATAATTACAAAAATGGCTAACAAGGAATGGAAGGACGAGACGTTTCTTGAAAAAGTGTCCCCGATAACGCGCGACTTGCTGCGTTTCTGGGACCCTGAAGGCGGCTTTTCTGATTTAAGAGAGTTCAATTTCCACGAGGGGCAATGGCAGGCTATCCTGAACGCCGTTTATGTGCATGAAATACTGAAAATCAAAAGCGTCCATAGCATGTATATGGCAGTCAGGCCTGAACTGCTTAATGAGATGGATTTGCTTGACATAAAGAAAGACAAATACGAGCACCCAAAATACTGCATCAAAATGGCAACAGGCACAGGGAAAACTTGGGTAATGTCTGCATTTCTGATTTGGCAATATCTCAATGCAAGGCACGAAGAAAGCCAAACTGGTAGGTTCTCAAAGAATTTCCTGCTCATAGCGCCGGGAATAATAGTTTATGAGCGATTATTGGACGCTTATCTTGGGAAAAGAAAAGAAGACGGCACAAGGAACTTTGAGGAGTCGGATTTTAGCAAATTTGAGAAGCTTTTTGTGCCGCCCGCTTACAAGGACG
>Ga0172369_10009698_pt1 | contig 10602 bp, 7 predicted proteins | sample LakKiv25m_FD_114539 | JGI IMG/M metagenome (GOLD analysis project Ga0172369, IMG submission 114539) | Freshwater microbial communities from Kabuno Bay, South-Kivu, Congo - kab_022012_11.25m | ecosystem: Environmental > Aquatic > Freshwater > Lake | place: Democratic Republic of the Congo...
CTTCAGCCTTCAGCCTTCAGCCTTCATCCTTGGACGACGTGGCCGTGCTGGGCGCGGGCAACTGGGGCACCACCGTGGCCGTGCTCGTGGCGGCCGCCGGCCGCCGCGTCACGCTGTGGACCCACAGTGCCGCACAGCGCGACGAGATCAACGACCACCGTCGCAACCGCCGCTACACCGGCGAGACCGAACTCCCGCAGACGCTCCGCGCCACCTGCGATTTGCGCGAGGCCGTCGAACCCGCGCACCTCGTCGTTCCCGTGATCCCGTCCAAGGCGTTCCGCGAGGTCGCCGCGAAGCTCGGCGAGGTCGTGCGGCCCGACCACATGCTCGTCCACGGCACCAAGGGGCTGGAGCCCGGCACCCACCTGCGCATGTCGGAAATCCTGCGGCAGGAGACGTGCGTGCGTCAGCTCGGCGTGCTGAGCGGCCCGAACCTCGCCGGCGAGATTCTCCAGGGCCAGCCCGCCGGCACCGCCATCGCGTCGCGCTTCCCGCGCGTCGTCGCCGAGGGCCAGAAGGCGCTGTCGTCCGTGCGCCTGCGCGTGTTCGCCAACGAGGATGTGACCGGCGTCGAATATGCCGGCGCGTTCAAGAACGTCGTCGCCATTGCCGCGGGCATGGCGTCGGCCATGGGCATGGGCGAGAACGCGCGCGCCATGCTCGTCACCCGGGGCATCTCGGAGATCGCGCGCCTCGGCGTCGCGCTGGGGGCGCAGCCGCTCACGTTCTTCGGCATGGCGGGCTTCGGCGACCTCGTCGCGACCTGTTCGAGCCCCGAGTCGCGCAACCACCGCGTCGGCGCCGCGCTCGCGCGGGGCGACACCCTGGAGACGGCACAGCAGAAGCTCGGCATGGTCGCCGAGGGCGTGAACACCGCGCGCGTGGCCTACGAACTCTTGCGCGCGCGCGGCATCGAATCGCCGCTGCTGGAGGCGGTGTACCGCGTCGTACACGAGGGGCTCACGCCGCAGCAGGCCTTGCAGGAACTGATGAGCCGCAAGCCCGGCGTCGACATCCAGCCGGCGCTGCGGCTGACTGCGGTGGAAGGATGAAGGATGAAGGATGATGGATGATGGCCGACCCGCGCCGCGAACGTCTCGCCGAGCCCTTCCCGATGATCCGCGTCGTGGACCGCGTGCCGGGGCCTGCGTGGGACGGACCCGTGTTCGTCTGGGACATCGACCAGACCTACCTGGACACGAGGCTCGCGCACTGGCTTTCCATGGCCGCCATTCCGTTCGAGTTCGGCATCGACAAGCGCCCGGTGCCCGGCAGCGTCGAGCTGCTGCGCGCCCTGCGCGACGGCGCCGGACGCGAGCACCGGCCGCTCTACTTCGTGTCGGCCAGCCCGCCCGAAATCTCGCGCGCCATCGAGCGGCGCATGCTCATGGACGGCGTCGAGTGGGACGGCATCTTCTACAAGGACGCGCTGCGCCTGCTGCGTGCCGGGCGGCCCCGCCAGCTCCGCCATCACGTCGCGTACAAGCTCTCGGCGCTCGTGCTGCTCCTGGGCGACACGGGGCCGCGCGCGCGGCTGCACCTGTTCGGCGACGACGTGGAGAAGGACGCGCTCGTGTACGCGCTCGCGGCGGACGTGGCCGCCGGCCGGCTGCGGGGCCGGATGCTGGAGTCGGTGCTCGCGGCGGCGGGCGTCGAGCCGGGCGACGCCTCCAGGCTCTCGCGCGAGGCCGAGGCGCTGGAGCCGCGCGAGGCGGTGGCGGGCATCCACATCCGGCTGGCGCGCGCGCCGGACGGGGCGCGCATCGCCGCGTTTCCGGCGAAGGTGCTGGGACATCCGACGTTCGCGTCGGCGGCGCGGTGGCTGGCAGGGCAGGGCGTCGTGAGCGCCGCCGCGGCCGGCGCGGTGGAGGCCGTCGCGGGCGCGTCGTCGCCGGTGCCGGGGCGGGCGGCGGACGATGGCGGATTCGTCGTACCGGCGGAGCTGCGCGCCGCGGCCGAACGGGCGGGGTGAAGGGGATGCGGGCGGCGATGCGCTCGCAGTGCGCAGCCGGACGACTTCCCTGGCTGGGGGCAGAAGCCGGTAGCGGGCGCCGCACCGACCTCGCGCTACGGCGGTTCCGCGCCGGGCACCGTAGAGGGGGCCTCCGGCGCGGGCGGGGGCGGAATCGGCGGGGTCGGCTCCGGCGGGGCGGCCCGGGCGGCCTCCGCCAGACAGCCGGGCAGCGGACCGCCGCCCTCGGCGAGCGCGCCGGCCAGCCGTCCGTCGGTGCGCAGGTCGAACGAGACCTTGGCCGTCGCTGCGGCCTGGCGCTGGAGGCGCATGCACTCGGTGAAGGCCTCCCACGGGATCGGCCCGCCGGCCTGCCGGGCGCGCGCGAACACGTCGGCCAGCGCGCCCGCCGCTCCCGTGGTCGCGCGGACGCTCAGCACGCCCAGCGGCCGGCTGCGCTGCTCGACGCGGACGCTGCCCTCGAAGGTCGCGGCGCCGAGCCGGACGAGATACGTCCAGTTGCCCGGCGCATCGGCCGGCGTCGGGCGCAGGCAGTTCCAGGTGTTCCACGTCGCCTTCTTCGGATGGATCGGCGCCTCCCACAGGTGCGCCAGACGCCCGACGCCGTCTCTCAGCTCCACGCGGTACGGAATCGGACGCAGGGGGAGGTCGAACCAGCGCACGAAGACGCATAGCTTTGGGTGCTCGGCGCGCAGCACGTCGATTTCGTCCACGGGAGTGTCGTCGACCACTCCGCTCGCGAGGATGATCCTGGGCGGTGTGCGCTCAACGGCACGCTGCTCGGCGGGCAGCGTCGCGCAGCCGGCGGCGAAGGCGAGTGCGACGGGTACACGCATGCGGGCTCCCGTGCCGGCCGGTGCGGGATGGCCGGCGGGCGCGTGGAGAATACTTCCCTTGCTTGCATCCGGCGTCGCGACCGCGCCGGCGGAGGGCGGACCAACCGCTGTCTCCGGGACGCGGAGCGCAGGCTTCATCCTTCATTCTTCATCCTTGATCCCAGGGCACCAGCACCAGCTTGCCGAAGTGCGCCCGCGAGGCGAGCACCTCCTGCGCGTGCACGCCGTCGGCCAGGGGAAAGACGCGATCGACGACTGCGTGCAGCCGTCCCGCCGCGGCCAGCTCCAGCACCTTCGCGAGCTCGGCGCGCGTGCCCATGGTCGACCCGACAAGCGAGATCTGGCGCGCGAACAGGTAGCGCAGGTCGATGCGCGCGTCGTGGCCGCTGGTCGCCCCGCACGTGACCAGGCGTCCGCCCTGCACCAGCGCGCGCACCGAGCGGTCCCAGGTCGCCGTCCCCGTGTGCTCGAAGACGACGTCGACGCCGCGCCGGGCGGTGAGCCGCTTCACCTCCTCCAGGAAGTCCTGCCTCGAGGAGTCGACGACGTGCTCCGCGCCAAGTGCGCGTGCGCGCTCGCATTTCTCCGCGCCGCCGGCGGTGGCGACGACCGTGGCGCCGAGCAGGCGGCCCATCTGCACCGCCGCGCACCCCACGCCGCTGCCGGCCGCATGCACCAGCAGCCAGGAACCGGGACCCACCGGCGCGCGCTCCGTCAGCATGTGCCAGGCAGAACTCGCACCGGCCGCAGAACAGGCCGGGGACGACGACCACGCGGCGCCCGGCGAGGGTCTCGTCCGCGCCCGGACCGACCGCATCGACCTCGCCCGCCATGTCGGACCCGAGCACGTGCGGGAACGCGAGCCTCAGCGAAGGCCATCCCGCCCGGACCCAGAGATCCAGATGGTTCAGCGCCGCGGCGCGCACCCGCACGCGCACCTGGCCCGCGCCGGGCCGGGGCTCCGGCAGGTCGACGACCCCGACGACTTCCGGACCGCCGTGCGACTTCAGGACGAGGGCGCGCATGCGGCGATTGTAACGCCGTGCCGGAGCAGCGGCCCGCTCGTCCCGGGCGGCCGCGCGCAGCGAGGAAATCGACGGACGGCGCTGCCTGCGTTCGTCTGCGCTCTCCGTCGCTTGCCCGCGAGACGGGACCTTGGTTCTTTCGTCCCATGTTCCGTGCCCCGGAATGCACATCCCTCGCAGCGCTGGCCGCCGCACTCGTCGCCGCCGCGCCGGCGCACGCCGCCGCTCCGGCGCGCGCGCGCATCGCGCTCGTGGGCGTCACCGCCGGCGAGGGCATCAGCGACAAGACCGCCGCGATGGTCGAGGAACTGCTGCTCAACGCACTGGACCGCACGCGCCGGTTCTCGACCGTCGGACGATCCGACATCGCGAACCTCATCGGCTTCGAGCGCCAGCGCCAGCTCGCCGGATGCGAGCAGAGCACTTCGTGCGTCGCCGAAATCGCCGGCGCGCTGGGCGTGCCGTTCGTCGGATCCGCGAGCCTCGGACGCCTGGGCGCGCTCGTCGCCGTCAGCTTCAAGGTCATCGAGGTGTCGGGCGCCCGCGTCGTCGCCCGCGGCGAGGCACGCGTCCAGTCCGACTCGGAACTGCCCGACGCGCTCGACCGCGTCGTCGCGGAGATCGTCGGCCTCTGCGAGAGCGAGGGCTGCTTCGGCCCGCCCGCGGCGCCCGAAGCGGCTGCGGCGAAGCCCCCGGCGCCCGCAGCGGTCGCGGCACCACCGCCTGCACCTGCGGTCCGTTCCGCCCGCGCGCGCACCGCCGCGTGGGTGCTCCTGGGGGCGGGCGCGCTGGCCGCGGTCGCCGGAGGCGTGCTGGGATGGCAGGCACGCGACCTCGAGAGCCGCGACCACACCGTGGACGGGGCCGCGGGCACGCATTCGCTCACGAGAGTCGAGGGACAGCAGGCCGCTTCCTACGCGGTGGGTGCCAACGTGCTCTTCGGCGCCGGCGCGCTGCTGGGCGTCGGCGGCGCGGTGGCGTTCGCGTTCTAGCGGTTTCCATTCGACTCGAAGAGGTCCGGGAATGATGGCGACTCGGTGGCTCGGGCTGGCGGCGGCGGCGACTGCGGCCGCGTGCATGCCGCTCAACGTCGACGAGGGGAAGTGGTCGTGCCGGCGCGACGCCGACTGCGGCGAGGGGTTCGGTTGCAGCGCATCCGGATTCTGCCTGAAGGCCGAGGCGGGCCCGTCCGCCGAGGCGGCGCCGCCCGAGCTCGTGTTCGAGCCGACCTACACCGGCTACGCGAGCGCTCCGAAGACCGTGACCGTGGCCGGCACCGCACGCAACCCGCTGCATCTCACGTCGGTCAACATCGCCCCTCCTTTCGAAATCGGGGAGAACCGATGCACGGAGCCGGTCGCTATGGGGGCGGACTGCACGCTTGCGATCGTCTTCCGGCCGACGACCCCGGGGACGCACACGGCCGTACTCGAGCTCGCGTCGGATTCGACGAAGCCCCTGCGGGTTGGACTGAGCGGCACCGCGCTGCTGTCCGAGCCGTCGATCGCGCTGGAACCCTCGACGCTCGCGTTCGGAAACCAGCGGGTGGGGACGACGTCGGCGCCCAGGCAGATGGTGCTCACGAACACCGGACGCGCGACGCTGACGATGCAGCTCGCATTTCCGGCCGGATTCGCAGGCACCGGCGACTGCACGGGCAGCGTCCCCGCGGGCGGCCACTGCACGCTCGACGTGACGTTCACTCCGCTGACCGAGGGCCTCGGCGACGCGGGCCTGACGATCACCGACAACGCGCAGGGCAGTCCGCACACGGCGAGGCTCACCGGGACAGGCAACGTCGGGCGCGCGCGCCTGCAGCCGCAGTCGCTCTCGTTCGTGGAGGCCGTGGGAGCGACGAGCCCGCCGCAGGAGGTGACCGTCTCGAACGAAGGCGCGGACGACCTGAAGCTCCTCGGCTTCGAGACGAGCGCGCCATTCTCCATCTCGGCGAACACCTGCGCCGACGCGCTCGCACCCAGCGCGTCCTGCACTCTGTCGATCACGTTCGCGCCGACCGCGCTGCCCGCCGTCTCGCAGGCGCTGCTCGTCCGGACCGACGGCGCCGAGTCTCAGACGAGCGCGAACCTGCAAGGCTCGGGCACGGGCGCCATCGCGTCGATTTCTCCCTCTTCTCCGGTGTTTTCCGACACGTACGAAGGCGACACGAGCAGCGTGGAGGTCGTGCTGCGCAACGACGGCAACGTCCCGCTGGTCGTGTCGGCGAGGTCGGCGACGCCCCCGTTCCAGGTGGCGCAGGACGGGTGTGCCTCGGTCGACGCAGGCGGCTCCTGCACGCTGGTCGTGGCGTTCCATCCGCAGACGGCTGGTCCCGCTGCGGGAGAGCTGCGAATCCTTACGAACTCGCTGCTGGGCGACGTCGTCGCGGTGCTGCAGGGGACGGCGCTCGCGGCCTTTCCCGTCGCGGACCTCTACCCCGAGGCGATCGACTTCGGCCCGCAGAAGGTCGGCGGCACCAAGACCGGCGGCACCGTCATCCTGGGAAACCACTCGGGCCATGCGGCCCTGGTCGTCGCCGCCGTCGACTTCGGGGCGCAGACGGGCGTCTTCGCGCAGACGAACAACTGCGCGCCGTCGGTCGCGCCGGGAGGCGAGTGCAGAATCGCCGTGACGTTCACGCCCGACAGCGTCGGCACGCACACCGGCACGCTGCGCATCGCCGACAACGCGGCGGGGAGCCCGCGGCAGGTGAACCTGACAGGCACCGGCGTCGCCAGCACCGCGCAACTGTCCGCGACCGCGATCGACTTCGGCGACGTCGCGGTGCGCTCGTCGTCGACGCGGACCGTGAACGTGGCCAACGGCAGCAGCTACTGCACGCTGGTCGTGTCGGGTGTCACGACGGCGTCTCCGTTCGCGGTGTCGAACAACGGCTGCACCGCGCCCGTGGGCCTGGGCGAGATCTGCCAGCTCGCGGTGACGTTCAGCCCCGACGCCCTCGGCGCAGCCTCCGGGACGCTGACCATCGCGCACGACGGCTCGAACTCTCCGTCCGTCGTCACCCTCGGCGGGCGCGGCACCGGGGCAAGAGCCGTGGCATCGACCGCGACGCTGGCGTTCGGCGAGTCGGCGACCGGAAGCGACAGCACGGCGCGATCCGTTTCCATCTCGAACTCGGGCAACGCGGACCTGCACGTCGCGACGGCCACCGCGACGGGGTCCTTCGTCGTCTCCGACAACGGCTGCACGGCGCCCGTGGCGCCGGGTGCCTCCTGCCCGATCGCGCTGGTCTTCCGGCCCGTCGCGACCGGAGCGCAGAGCGGCTCGCTCGTCGTCGCGTCGGACTCCCTCGACGGCGAGGTCACCGTGGAGCTTTCCGGCGTCGGCGCGGTCCACGTCGCACCCAGCGACGCCAAGAACATCCTCGCGTTCACCATCGACGGCCGTTCCGGGACCTTCGGGGGCGACGGCGGCACCGACATCGCGGTCGAACTGCCCTTCGGCACCGACAGCGTGACCGACCTGGCACCGGCCATCGTGCCGAGCGAGGGCGCGACGCTCGATCCCGAAAGCGGCGCCCCGCAGGACTTCACGAACCCCGTCGAGTACACCGTCACGGCCGCCGACGGCAGCAAGAAGGTCTACCGCGTGACCGTCACCGTCGCGCTCGACCCCGCGAAGGCGATCACGCAGTTCGACTTCCAGCAGTGGAACAACCCTGCACTGACCCACGACGCGCACGGAGTCATCGACCAGGACAACCACGCGGTCGCGGTCGCGGTGCCCGCCGGCACCGACGTGACGGTCCTCAAGCCGACCATCGCGTTCGACGGCGCCGGCGTGGACCCCGTTGGCGGGGCGTCGCAGGACTTCACGGATCCGGTGAACTACGAAGTCACGGCCGCCGACGGCTCCGCCCAGACGTACACGGTGACGGTGACCGTGGCGCCGTAGCCCGACCCGCGGTCCGGGTTCAGACGACCCGCAGGTGTCCCGCCGCCGACCAGGCTTCGAGCACCCGCCCGCCCTGCCCCGCGGCCACGACGACCGGTCCGTCCAGCAGCAGCAGCGCCTCCGGGGCGAGCTCCTCCGGCTCGACGCAGGCCAGCGGCCGCCCCGTGGCCGCGTCGCACACGTGTACGAGCGCCGCGCCGACCACCGCGATGCCCGCGCCCACGACCGGAGGCCGCGGACGGGCCGGCGACAGCGACGGATCCGGATCCAGCGGCCCCTGCCGCCACAGCTCGCCCCCGCCCTGCCTCAGCGCGAGCAGACCCCCGCCGGCGCGCGCCACGAGAATCCGGCGCTCGTCCGGCACCGCAACGACGTCGCCGCCGCCCGGCACGACGCAGTTCCAGAGCGCCCGGCCGTGGCCGGTCTCGACGCAGGCGAGCGCAGGCCCGACGACGGACTCGTAGCCCACGAGCAGGCGGCGGCGCGTCCATGCGGGAAGTCCGGGACGCAATCCGCCCAGGCCGTGACGCCACACCGGCTGCCCGTCGTTCAGCTCGCGGGCGACCACCGTGCCGCGGCCCCGGCCGTCGACGCCCACCGCCAGCACGATGCCGTCCGCCTCCGCCACCACCAGGTGTTCGAGCGGATCCAGCTCCGTGTCGCAGTGCCAGCAGGGCCGGCCGTCCGGCGCCAGAGCCCTGAGCTCGCCGGAATCCGTCGCCGTGACGAAGCCGAGCCGGTAGCCGCGCACGTGCAGGCTCCGGCCCGTGCCGGGGTCGAACGTCCAGCGCCGCCGGCCCGATGCGACCGCCACGAGGCGCGTCCCGTCGCACGCCGCGAACCCGCCCGCCTCCAGCTCGAACGCCTCGCGCAAGCGCCCGCCGAGCGCCGCGGCGGACCGCTGCACGCACGTGCCCGCCGCGGCCTCCAGCACCACCAGCGCGCCGCGAGCGCCTCGGCCGGCGACGAAATCGCCCGTGCCGCCCCGCACCACGCGCGCGTCGCCGACCGGAGCCTCCCAGACGAGCGTTCCGTCGGGTGTGCGGAGCTGCGTGCGCGCCTCGCCGGTCGCGAGGATCGCGCCGCCGCATCGTTCCAGGCGCACGCGCCGGCCGGGGCCCTCCGCGCGCCAGGCGGGCCTCAGCATCAGCCGGCGCAGACCGGAGCGCGGCAGATCCGGAGCGCGCACGGCGGCGGCGCGGCGTACGGGTCCGGGCGCCAGCGCGACCGGGGGAACGGGATCGTCGGGATCGTCCGGGGCGGGCGGCGCCGGCTGCGTGGGCAGCGGCACGGGCGAGGGCACGCGATCCGCCTCGCGGGCGAGATCCTGCACGACGCGCAGGGAGGAGAGTGCCGGGTGGATGTCGCCCAGGTCGCCGACGAAGCCCAGCGCGGCGCGGCATGCGGCCGACCAGAGCCCCGAGGGCTCGACGGCCACGTCGCGCACCAGCAGCGTGCCGTCGGAGACCAGCGCGAGCGAGAGCCTCACGTCGTCGCCGCTGCGCGCCAGGCGCAGCTCCACGGGCGCGCGCGGCAGCACGACGCACGCGCTGCCTTCGGCGGCGGCCAGGGAGCGCGCGGCACGCACGAGCGCCGCCATGGCGTCCAGCAGCGGGGCCTCGGCCGCGCCGCGCGCCAGGTCCACGCCGTCCACCTCGATGCCCAGCACGTCCACGATTTCGCGGGGCGAGAAGCCGCGCGAGCGCCCTTCCGCCAGCGCGACCAGCGCACGCCGGTACGCCGGGTTGTGCTTCCAGCTCTCTCCGATGCGGATGCGCACAGCCATGCGGGGCCGCTCCGGGGCCGGCCGCCAGGGTAACACGCGGACGGGGCGGATCTTGCCGCGCCTCCGCGCGAGGCGGCCCAGCGATGCCCCGGCGCCGGCTACGTTTCGGGTTCCGTCTGTTCGGTCTTCGAGCGGCGCGGCCCGCGCTCCGGCGACAGGATGGCCGCCACGCGCTCCTTCGCGCCGGGCCTGCCGACGAGCATCCCCAGCAGCGCCACCTCGGCCCGCGCGACCTCCTTCTCGATGTCCAGCCGCAGCCGGTCCTGGTCGATGCCCAGCACCTTCTCCGCCCGCTCGGCGTTCTCGCGCGCCTGGCCCGCGGCCTCGAGCCGGGTGTTGAGCGTTTCGAACGGATCGACGAGCGAGACGAGCGCCGGGTGGGCGAGCTTGCGCATCTTCGCGATCAGGTCCGTGCCGAACACGGAGGCCTTGTGCGCGCCGTACTTCTGCGCGTCGGCCGCCTTGACCGCGCCGAACAGCTCCACGTAGGGCGTCTGGTCGTCCCTCTTGTCCGCGGCAAGGTACGCCGTGCCGCTGATGGTGCCGAGCTGGGCGTCCCACTGGGCGTCGACGACACGCTGCACGGCCTCGCAGCAGGCCGCGGCGTACCGGGCGTCGTCGCGCCGGTCGCGCTCGCCGCGGCAGCGCGGCACCAGTTCGTGGAACGGACAGGCCAGCGGCGCCGTCTCCTCCTCGGCGCCCAGGCCGGCGTCGACGCCGACGATGTACGCGAGGAGGCTTTCGATCGACCACGTGGGGAGCGAGTAGGGCACGGGATTCTCCTTCCGGTGAAGCGCCCGCGCGGCGGGCGGCAGGGGATCGACGAGCGCGCGAACGCTACGGTCGGTCGGGCGGGCGGTCAAGAATTCCGCCGGCGCCTTCCCGCCGCGCGGACCCCCGGGAAGCCTGTCCCCGGGGGTCCGTGCAGACCGCCGAAGGGCCGAGGAGCCGCTCCTCGGCGGTCCGGGGGCGGGCGCGGAGCCATGGGATGCCGCTCCTCGCACCTGCGTGCAGGCCGCCGGAGCCGCGAGGAGCCGCTTGCGCAGGGTCCGCGCAGAGCCGCGGAGC
>Ga0172369_10009702_pt1 | contig 10599 bp, 8 predicted proteins | sample LakKiv25m_FD_114539 | JGI IMG/M metagenome (GOLD analysis project Ga0172369, IMG submission 114539) | Freshwater microbial communities from Kabuno Bay, South-Kivu, Congo - kab_022012_11.25m | ecosystem: Environmental > Aquatic > Freshwater > Lake | place: Democratic Republic of the Congo...
CGCGCAGCAGCAGGAAGGCGTTCAGCGGGCTCAAGGTCGCGCCGCCGAGGATCTCCGCCTGGCGGACCTTGCGAATAAGGTCGGCGCTCCCCAGCACCGCGCCGCCCAGGGTGTCGCCATGCCCGCTGATGTACTTGGTGGCGCTGTAGGCGACCAGGTCCACGCCCAGTGCCAGCGGCTGCTGGTTGACGGAGGTGGCGAAGGTGTTGTCGATGGCGACAAGCACGCCGCGGTCGTGCGCGAGCTGCGCCACGGCCTCCAGGTCGACCAGTCGCAGCGTGGGGTTGGACGGGCTTTCCACGTAAACCAGCCGTGTCTCCGGGCCGATGGCGCGCGCCACGTTGCCTGGCTCGCGCGCATCCACGAAGGTTGTGCTCAGTCCCCAGCGCTGCAGCGGTCCGGTGAGCAGACCATAGGCGGCGCCGTAAAGGCTGTCGGAGCAGACCACGTGGTCGCCTGTGCCGCACAGGCCGAGGAGCAGCCCGCTGACTGCTCCCATGCCGGAGCCGAAGGCGACGCACGCCTCCGCGCCTTCCAGCAGCGCCAACCGGGTCTCCAGCGCCTCGGTCGTCGGGTTATCCACTCGCGTGTAGCTGTACCCCTCTTCCAGGTGCGCGGCGCGCGCGATGGCCTGTTCGATGGTGTCGAAGGCGAAGGAGGCAGTCTGATAAATAGGTATGGCCACCGCACCGGCGCCGTCGGGCGCCCACCCTCCGTGAATGGCGCGGGTAGCTGGACCATATTGCCGCGGATCGATAGGCATGGCGTGTAAACTCCGCTGACCAGTCTAGTCGAATTCGCCAGGCACGTCTACCTCAACCACTGGACCAGGCATCCTTCATTCAGCCGCTAACCGCTCGAGCTGTGCGGGGGATACGCCGTTCAGGTAGATGATTTCGATGGGTGTGATGAGATGATTCGACGAGTGGCCGACGATGATTTGCAGCACCTCGCGGTTGCGCGTGAACAGCAGGCGCGTGCTGTTTGGCTGTTCGGTTTCCCGCAACGCCTTCCAGTCCTGGAACGGCGCCGCGCCGCGGTACCATTCCAGCACGAAATCAGGTTCCGCCGGCACCTGCAGCAACACCGCTTCCGCCGTGCGGGCGCCCTGCAGGCGCATCAGCAGCAGCGGGCCGGCCAGCAGGCGCTGGGCGGTGCGGTTCGCCGGCGCCAGCACGGCAAACGGGAAGAGCGGCACGCCGGGCATCGTGGTCGTCACCGCGGTCAACGTGCGTGGGCCGTGGTATTGCTCGCTGATGATGGCCATGCCGGCGACACCGAGTAAGATTACGGCGATGAGGATGAGCAGGAACAGCCTGATCCAATTCCGCGCGCGCGGCTTCTTCGCTTCATGCCAATCCGCCATTCTCAACCCCCCTACCGGAGTTTCACCCGGCGGCGGTGAGGCAAACCGGAAGTTTGCGCGGGTAGGTTGACAGTGCGCGTCCCGCCAGTTAAAACTGGTGGCAAAGAGAAGCTGGCCTATTCATATTCCAATGACCAGCCTACCCCACCAGTTTAGCTGTAGAACAGGTAATGAAGATAATTTCTGGATAGCACAGCCCATTTTTGCCCCCAGCTTTAGCTGGGGGGAGAGGTGAGGTGACCGAAAATGAGAGCCGGCTTCAAGCCGGCTTCTCCATCATTATATCAAGCCAATCCTTCCGGCTGCTGCAGGATGGCGTTCAGGGCGGCGAGGAATTTGGCGGCGACGGCGCCGTCTACCGCGCGGTGGTCGAAGGAGAGGGCGACGCCCATCATCGCTTTGATCACGATCTGGTCACCGTCCACCGCGGGCGCCTTCGTCACCGCGCCCACGCCGAGGATGCCCACCTGCGGGGGTTGGATGACGGCGATGAGATAGGTGGCGCCGAGCATGCCGACGTTGGAAAGGGTGAAGGTGCCGCCCATGCTGTCGCGGGCCCGCAGCCGTTTTTTGCGGGCCAGTTCAGCCTTCGCGCGGGTCTGGCGGCTCACATCGGTCAACGACAGGGTATCCGTATCGGGCAGCACCGGCACCAGGATGCCTTCGTCGCCTTCGATGGCCACCACGATGCCCACGTTCACCGCCTGATGTATGGTCACCGCGCCGTCCGCGTAAGTGGCGTTCAGCGCGGGCACCTGGCGCAGCGCGAGGGCGACCGCCTTCGTCACCAGGTCATTGACGGAGATGCGCGCTTCGCTTTGCCCGGCGTTGAATGCCTCGCGGAAGCGCAAGGCGGCAGTCATGTCGATGTCCATCATCACGTAGGCGTGCGGGATGGTGGTTTTGCTCTGCACCATGCGCTCGGCGATAGCTTTGCGAATCGGAGTCAATGGGATGACGGCGGCCTCGGGCGCGGCCAGTTGCTGTTCAGTCACGTGTCGGATACCTCCACATCTAATTTCAACGGCAGGCGGGAGATTCCTACCGGTTGCCGGTTATTTCACTTTTCACAATCCCGGTTCCCCGCAGATCCCCGGTTCCCAATGGTATTCACGAGAAAGATCGGACGGTTGGAAGGATGGAAGGATGGAAGATTGAATGGCACCGTGAACGGGATCGTTTATCCATCCTTCCAACCTTCCATTCTTCCAACCTTCCATTCTTCCAACCTTCCAACCTTCCAACCTTCCAACCTTCCATCCTTCCAACCTTCCATTCTTCCAACCTTCCAACCTTCCATCCTTCCAACCTTCCAACCTTCCAACCTTCCAACCTTCCATCCTTCCATCCTTCCATTCTTCCATTCTCTCATCCGCCCATCATAATCTCCGCCATTTTCGCGGCCATGTCCACCACCCGCATGCTATAGCCCCACTCGTTGTCATACCAGGCGAGCACTTTGGCCATGTTGCCCATCGCCAGGGTGCTCTCCTCATCGACGATGGCGGTGAAGGAGACGCCCACAATGTCGGTGGAAACCAGCGGATCGTTGGAAACAAGCAACACGTCCTGCAGCCGCTCCGTTTCCGAGGCATTCTCAAAGGCCTCGTTCACCGCATCGGCATCCACCTCCTGACCGAGCTGGACCGTCAGGTCCAGGATGGAGCCGGCGGGATTGGGGGTGCGGATGGCGACGGCGTCCATACGGCCCTTCAGCGCGGGCAGCACGTCGTCGATGGTGCGGGCGGCGCCGGTAGAGGTAGGCACCAGGTTGAGCGCCGCGGCTCGCGAGCGGCGTAGTTTGCCGAGGGGCTGGTCGAGCAGCGCCTGGGAATTCGTATAGGCGTGCACGGCAAGGGCGAAGCCCCGCTCGATGGTGAAGCTGTCATGCAGCACGCTGGCGACGACAGCCAGCGTGTTGGTCGTGCAGGAAGCGGTGGACACCACGTGGTGCCGGCCTGGATCATAGGCATCGTCATTCACGCCATAAACGAAAGTGGCGTCGGCGCCCTTCGCCGGTGCGGTGATTATCACCTTGCCCGCCCCGGCCGCCAGATGCGCGGCGGCGTCATCCCGTTTGGTGAAATGACCGCTGGCTTCGATCACCAGTTGCACGCCCAGGTCCTTCCATGGGATCTCCGATGGCAGCGTTTTATCGAACATGGCGATATCCGACCCGTCGATGCTGAACCCCCTGTCAATCGGCTCGACGTCGAAGTCGGACAAGCCGTGCACCGAGTCGAACTGCAGCAGATAGGCCAGCGTCTCAGCATCGGCGACATCGTTCACCGCCACGAACTCCAGCTCATCGCGGTCATACCCTGCGCGCAGTACCAGGCGGCCAATGCGCCCGAACCCGTTGATTCCCACTCGTATCGGCATAATGAGTCCTCCCTGGGAGGAGTGAGTAGTGAGTGGTCGGTAGTTAGCCCGGATTATTCATGAACCGCTCGTAGCCGCATCCCTTTACGGGTGCGCGAGCGGTTCATGAATAATCCGGGTTAGTGGTCAGAAGTGATAAGTGCTACATTCGATGATTTCGATACGGCGCGGGAGCAGTGGGAAGAACCGAAGAGGCTCCCCTGCCTACTCAACCGCCGGACCATGCGTTATACTAACTTGATGAAGATCTCCGTAACGACCCAATACAACTATTCACCACTCACTCAGCTATCCACCCTCACCACTCATCCTACATCATACCTGTACAACCGGTGGGGACCAAGATCGACCGGTGCAGGTTCAGCGTCGAGAAATCGCAACAGGGGCGCGTGGCGCATATGCGGTCGGGAGATGGGTATAATATTGTTAAGAAAGGCAGGCGATGATGACGGAATCGTCCCCCGAAGTGCGTGAAATCAGCCTCGATACATTGGTGGAGAAGCGCCGGCGCGGCGAGCCGCTCATGCTGGTGGATGTCCTTCCGCACGAGCATTTCGCGCATATCCATATCCCGGGATCGATCAATGTGCCGCTGGAGGATTTGCGCGCGCTGGCGCCGTTGCTGTTCGGTAAGGGCGATCAGCTCATCATCTATTGCACCAGCATCGATTGCACGGCCAGCCCAACCGCGGTGAAGATTCTCCAGCAGCTCGGTTTCACCGATGTGCTCGATTTCGCCGGCGGGCTGGCGGCGTGGGTGCAGGCCGGTCAGCCGATCGTGCACGTGCCGCATTCGCCGCAACCGGAAGGGCAGGGCGAACAGGCCACGTGAGTGAGAGGAGGATTGAATGCATTATGGTCCGTATGGTCCGGGATTCATTGCCGGCGGATGGATTCTCATGTTGATCGGGATGGTGGTGTTCTGGGGCTTGATTATCACCGGTCTGGTGCTGCTGATCCGCTATATCGCCGCGCAGACACCGAGTCGCGGTCCGGCGCACGACACGCCGATCGATATCCTCAACCGCCGCCTGGCTGCGGGGGAGATCAGCACGGATGAATACGAGGCGCTGCGGCAGCGGATCGAAGGGAACAGGGCGGGATGAAAGTTACTGTAAAATAAAAATGGCATAGTGCAAAGTGCAAAATGATGGCCCATGGTGATCTGTGCTACTCAGGAAACACTACCAGCTATTATTACCGGAGATCATTTTGCCCTTTGCCCTTTTCAATTTTCATGAACTTCACACCTTCTCTGAACGCCTACGGAACAGCCCGGTAGGCGTCAGGGCTTTTTCTCCTCTATTTCGCTGTCCATCTGTAGTTTATTGCTGCGCAGGCTGATCGGGTCATCGACGGGGAGCTGGCCGTTTTCATCGAGCAGACGGGGGCGGATGAGGATGACCAGCTCGGTGTTGCTTTTGCTCTTCGTCTTGCCGCGGAACAAACCGCCGATGAGAGGTAGATCGCCAAGGAGGGGGATGCGGCTGTAACCCTGGTCCGCCTGGCGCTGGGTAAGGCCGCCGATGACGATGGTTTCGCCATCGTTGGTGCGCAGGGTCGTTTCGGCGCGGCGGCTGCCCAGCAGGGGCACGCCGGTCTGCGGGTCGATCTGCACGATATTAGATACCTCGACCCGCACCCAACTGGTAATTTCCTTGTTGCCGCCAGTCGAGGGGGTGATACTCAGGCGAATGCCGACGGGCACCGTTTCCAGGCGTTCCAGTGTTTCGCCGGAGCTGATCGTCTGCACCCGGATGAAGCGCTGGGAGCCGATGAAAATTTCCGCATATTTGCCGTTGACCGCCGCCATGGAGGGGTGTGCTTCCACTTTTGCTCGCCCATGGGTGATCATAAATTTCAACCAGGCTTGCAACTGGATCGTAGAGGCGATCGCCGACGCGAGCCCGCCCGAGGTATCAACCTGATTGTAGTCGATAGCGCCGGTAGCGTTGTTCACCTCGATGGCATGCTCCGGGCCGGCGTAGTTCCAGCGGAAGGCCTTTTCCAGATCGGTGGTGTCGGTCAGTTCGATGACCGCGCACTCGATCATGATGATTGGGGGCGGGATATCCACCGTTTTCAAATCGCGCCCGATTTTATCCAGCATCTGTGACGGCGCGGTGACCACTACGGCGTTCTGCTCCGGGTTGTCATGCACGTATTTGAAGAGGAAGGACGGCAGCAGCGACTTGGCGTCGCCGGCCTTCAGGTATTTCATGGCAAAGGAGGCGGTGCTGCTGCGTTGATAGGTGGTGATGTCGGCCGGTACGCCTTCACTTAACATGTAGACATCGCCAACGGCGGAGAGAGCCAGCCCGTAGCCGGCGGCAATGCCCTTGAGGACGTCCAGCGGTTGACGGTCCGTCAAATTCAGGCTGATGTCGTGCTTCACGGCGTCATCTACCGTCACACTGATGCCACTCTGGCGGGCAATCTCCGACACCACCTGGTGGATGTTCGCTTTGATCGCATGGACGCTGACCAGCCCGTCCTTGACGGTCACCTCTACCGTCCCCGTCTTCGGCGCAGCTTCGCTGCCGTTGCTGCGAGTGATCGGCTCCACGGTGCGCTGTCCCCGCACGGTCAGCATGAAGGTCTGCCGGTCATCGCTCAAACTGGCTTCGACATGAGATGACTGGGTCATGGTGACCTGCAGCAGCACGCCGAGACCGTTGTCGGCATCCTGCGGCACCATCAATTGCGCCGTGCTCACCGGGTCCTGGTCGATATCATACAGCGTTTTCTCGAGCCCGATGCGCGCGCCGGTGAAGCGGACGACGGCCTTATTGACTTCACCGCCGTTGCCGCCCTCTTCCCAGCGAAAGGTCAGCATGCCGTCGGCTTTCACCAGAATCTGAATGCCGTTGCTCAAGGCGCTGTATTTCACCTCGACAATGTTGCAGTAGGCCTGCGCATAAACGGCGTGAGCGGCGAAGAGCAGCAATATGGTAATAAGCAGGGCGAAACCTTTCGCCACGATTATGCGTTTCATGATTCACCTTACCTTCAACCGCTGTATTCAATATGCCGGTGAGAACAGACTACTGCCGGGACGCGGGTGTTTTGTCCGCGCGCCCGCCGATCTTTTCATTCACACGGACGGGCGGCTCGTTTACCGACATGTCTGCCATCCCGATCGAATTCAAGACGGCATCCGCTTTCAACAGCACCCAGACCTGCTGTTGGGTACGCCGGGTATTCTTCGCCACGGTAAACGGCCAACTGGGCGAGAGCAGCTTTCCCCGCTGGAGCTCGGCGGTATCCATCTGCAAACCGCCCACGAGCAGCGTATCGCCGTTGTGAATGCGGATGGTGCCATTCAACGTCCGTTTCAATACCAGCGGTCCCAGGTTGTTTCGTTCGCGAAGGAACCGATCCTCTACGAGGTAATCGACGGTGATCCACTCCCCGCTGGTGAGGGGCGTCACCCGCAGGCGGGTGCCGGCGTCGACGGAGTTCAGCACCACATCGGGCATGCGCCAGAAATAGATGGTGTTGCCGATGAACAGGTTCGCATACTGGCCGTTCGCCACCTGAATCATCGGGACGGATGTGATGGTCATCGTCTTCGATCCGGCGAGCGACGTAATGTGCGTCAGTATCTGGTCAGGCGTGCCGTCAAGGTGCAGGATGTCGATGTCGCCGCGATCATCGATGCTTCCCGTCGTGTTGCCGCCGGCTGTCCGGATCATCGCGTCATACAGCCCTTCATTGGAAGAATCGTCGGAGATCACCCAGGCGCGCAGCACGCAGTGATAGGACGGCTTATCGAGGATCTGCAGGTCGCGCGCAATCTTTTCTACCAGCGCAGGCGCCCCGCTGACGGTGACGGCGCGCGCGTCGGTATTGGGCTTGAGATAGGGCAGCAGGGCATCAGGCAGCATGGCGCGGGCATCGCCTGGTGTCAGATAATTCAATGGGATGGTGCGCAGGGTGGCCGCCCAATATCCGGGCGCCCCGCTGCCCAGACCAGGGCTCATATAATAATCCCCGTCCCGCGTGACCAGCGACAGCGCGTAACCGCGCGCCAGCGCTTCCAACATCCGGTCGATGGGCATATCTTCCAGATGCATCGTCACCTTCCGCGAGATGGCGCCGCTTAGATAAATCGTTTTGCCGGAGAGATCGGAAAGTCGCGCGATCACGTCCGAGAGATCGGCGTTCAAGGCGTGCAAAGTCAGTCGATCGGCCGATCCGCTGATGTCCAGTTGCACTTTCGCGTTCTCGATGGACGGCGATACCGGGATTACCGGTTTGTCGCTGATGATCATAATCAGCAACTCGTTGCCCTGCTGAGTGCGTTTGATCAGAACGCGCGGCGCGCCGGGCCAGTCATCCCAGGAATCATCGAAGGAAGCGGGCGGGCTGTTGAAGGCGCAGAGCCATGCGCTGCGGGTGAATACCAGCGTGCAGCGCAGGCCGATGCCGTCCTTCCCGTCCGGCAGCGGAGTGAATTCGAGATGGCTGAGCGGATATTCGCCGATGTCGATGATGGGGTCCGCGCCGCCGCGCATGTTGGTCAGGTTAAAGGTGATCCGGTCATACCAGTCCCAGCGCTGCCAGTAGCTGGGTGTTGCCTCGATCATGCCATCCGCTTTCAGGCTGAGGCGCAATCCATTGGCGACATGGGTGACGGTAACGCCCTGGAACTGGCAGTAGGATTGCTGCTGCCCCGCGGCCAGGCGCGGCAGCAGCAAGATTGCCAGTATGAAAATCGGCAGGAGCTGCCGGTTCATTGGGCAGGTTTCTCCTTGATGCCGACACGCTGCAGAAGGTCGTCTTCCTCCGCGGTCGGCAAGTGTCCGGTCTGACTCAGCGTGCGTGCGGTGATGAAAATGGCCAGATCGACCATGGTCGACTCGTCACGTTTCGAGCGGAACAGCGAGCCTAGCAGCGGCAGCCGGCTCAGGATCGGGATGGCATGCCGGGTAGAGCGGTCCTCCGCCTCCCGCAGGCCGCCGATCACGATGGTCTGGCCGTCGCGCACGCGGATGGTGCTGTTTGCGGAACGGGTGGTCTTCGTCGGCAGGCCGGTGATGGCATCGGGCGCGCTGAGCGTGCTGATCTCTTCCGACAGGTCCAGGATGATCTCGCCGTCACCGCCGGTCAGTGGAGTGATGGCCAGCGTGACCCCTGCATTGATTGAGTAGGAGGAGCCTTGTCCCGGGATATTCACCGGATTGGTCAGATACTGCTGCTGCCCGATAAAGATATTGGCCCCTCGCCCGCTGACGGTGGCAATGCGCGGATTGGCGCGCACCCGCGCCTGATGCTTTTCAACGAGTGCCTGCAGATGGGCGGCGAAGGTGGTGGGCAGCGTGGCCAGCGCTGTCAGTGTGGAGGTGCCGGTCAGCGAATCGGTGCTGATGCCGATGCGCGAATTTCCATAACTCAGCATGGCGGAGAAGGTGTCGGTATCCATCTTGGTAAATTCCACCACATCCACGTTGAGCATGATCTGCGCGGCGGGGATGTCGAATTTAGCCACATCCTGGCGAAACTTCTCCAGCACCGGCGCCGGACCGGAGAGGATGACGGCGTTTTGATCGGTGTTGATCTTCACCTCGCCCTGCAGGAAGGTGGGCAGCAGCGACCACGCCTGCGACGGTGTGACGTATTTGGTGGTGACCGAGGCAATGTCCGACAGCAGGTAGGACGACGGCGAGCGCGGCATGCCTTCGGAGAGGATGTTCAGGCCGTCCACGTCCGCCCAGGCGAAACCGTAGGCATCGACGATGACCTTGAGCACTTCGAGCGCCGGCCTGTCCACGATGTGGATGGTGATGCGGCGTTTGAGCGCGTCATCCACGATGAGCTGCAGGTGCGCCTTCGCGGCGAAAGTCGTCAACAGCTCGTGAGCATCCACGCTGACAGCGTGGATCGTCCATCCGTGCTCCGTCTGTATGATATCGAGCGGTGTCTCGTCAGCTTTGGGCGCAGCAGCGTTTCCACTCTCCTCGGCAAAACCGATGCCGGATAGGAAAACGACCAGTGCGAGCAGTGCGATAACATATCTCATGGATCATATCCTGGCGGGGAACGCCGCATGGCAGCGGGAAATGCGATGCCTTATTTCGTGTTGACGGGTTTCACGAAGAATCAGAGGATGTCCTACCGATCGCTCCCTCGACTAGCATTATAGCGCTTAACGAAAGCTCAGTACAATACAGGTGCGCTCCCCTGAATCCTCGATCTCGCAGGGCGATGTGTGCTTTTGATCGGTCCGGTGCGATATTTTACGATCTTCCCAACCGAACGACCGATACTTTTTGCTCTCCCTCGCCTCGTTTCGCGGCGCACAGCCCCGCACAGCCCCGTTGGCGGGCGATCAACCCATGGGATAACCTCGGACAGGCATACTGCTCCGCTGCGGGCATGTTATGCCGGCATTCATGGAGATCCCTCCCTCCTTTCGCGTGTCAGCCGACCGCTCACGTCGGGGCCAGTGCCCGTAACGCGCCGCGGATGGCCTGGATGAGCGCCAGGGCGCCGGCGTGGAAGTACCGCACCACGCACTGCCGGGCGTGCTGCACCAGCCGCGCCGGCACGTTGATGAAGTGGAAGCGCAGCCGCTTGAAGCGTGCGTCTTTGAGGTCGCCGGGCAACGCCAGGCGCGCCAGCAGCGCATGCAGGTTGTGCGCCAAGACGACCACCGCCCACCACGCGGCGTTCGCCCCGAACTTATTCGATGGCAACTGCCCGCCCGCCAGATCGCTCTTCAGCACGCTGTTGACCGCCTCGCCCCCACCGCAGCGCGCGTTGTACCAGGCCACGATCGCCCGCGGCGTCCAGTCGGCAATGTTGCTGACGAGGGCGAAGATCTTGTACGCCGTCCCGGCCATCTCCAG
>Ga0172369_10009704_pt1 | contig 10599 bp, 9 predicted proteins | sample LakKiv25m_FD_114539 | JGI IMG/M metagenome (GOLD analysis project Ga0172369, IMG submission 114539) | Freshwater microbial communities from Kabuno Bay, South-Kivu, Congo - kab_022012_11.25m | ecosystem: Environmental > Aquatic > Freshwater > Lake | place: Democratic Republic of the Congo...
AGCGCGAGCGCGTCGCCCTTGCGGATGTTCTCGTCGAGGTTCTTGAGCGGCAGCACCGGCTCGTCCAGGCCCAGCTCGCGCACGGCGAGGTGCTCGCCGATCCAGACGACGACGCGCGCCAGGAACGCTGCGAACGCGTTGACCTCGAGGCCATGGAGCTGCCCGATGGTGAAGTACGGTCCCGGCGGCGGCGGCCGCTGGTCGGCCTTGCGCTTCGTGACCGCCTTCTGGATCCGGTACCACTTCCTTCGCAGCGACGCCTCCAGCCGCTTCAGCTCGCGGTAGGCGACGTACAGGAAGTTGCCGCACCCGCACGCGGGGTCCAGCACGTGGAAGGCCCGCAGTTGCGCGATGAGTTCCTCGACCTGCTGCGGCGTCCCGCACTCCTCGATGCGTCGGCGCCAGGGCTCGACGACCGTCGGCACGACCACGCGCGCGATGTCGGCCTCGCGCGTGAAGTGGGCCCCGAGCTCGTGGCGCTCGTCGGCGTCCAGAGCCTGCTCGAAGATGCTGCCGAAGACTTCCGGGCGAACGTCCTGCCAGTCGTAGTCGCGCGCCGCACGGGACACCGCCCGGATTTCCGCTGCCGTGAGCGCGATGCGCGGCTGGTCGCGGTCGAAGAGCGGGCCGTTCACGTACGGGGTGAGCCTTCGCCGGCCGCGCTCGCGCGCGAAGTCGTCGAACAGCTCCCACACGGGGCCCATGTCGCCGGCGGCCTCGGCTTTTCCCGCCGCCTCGGTGAAGATGCCGCGGGGCACCAGCTCGCTGTCCTCGGCGAACATCGCGAACACGCACTCCAGCACCACGCGCGCGACGCGCTCGCGCTCGCTTTCTGCCCCCTTGCCGCCCTCGGCTCGCCCGCGCACGACACGCCCCAGCAGCCCCGCCACCTCCGCCGTGATGCGTTCGGCGCGCACCTCCAGGTCCGGGCTGTCGCCGCGCAGGAACAGGAGCGCGTCGCTGCGCGAAGGAAGTTCTTCCAGCGGGAACCGCAGTTTCGGCTCCGGCTGGCCCCCCTCGTCCGCCGTGTCGTAGACCCAGAACTCGCGGAAGTTGCAGAGCACCATGTAGCGCGGGCGCGTGTACGACCAGTACCCGAGGAGCTGCGCGTGGTGGTCCTGGAGGTTCTCGCGCGGCGCCTTCATCTCCCAGACGCAGATGCGCGGAAGGTACATGTCCATGCGCTCGATGCCGTAGGTCTGCTCGGGCTGGTCGAAGAGGCTCTGCTGCGACTTCTTCCCCTTCACGGGCACGCGCACCGGGTGCTGCTCGAACACCGTGCCGGGCTTCGGGACGACTCCGTACTGGTCGAGCAGCGTCCACAAGAACGGCTGCGCCCCGGCCTGTTCCGTGCCCTCGTAGCCGCGCCAGTCCTTCACGAAGTCCTGCAGGCGCTCGAAGAGGTCCGCGGGCAGCGGGCGCGTGGTGCCGGGGTCGGGACGGGCGGGCGTCATGGCGAGGGCACAGTAGCAGACGGGTCGGACACGGGTCCCTCGACTCCGGTCGCGCAAAAAACCGCGCGACCTCCGCTCGCGATGAGCGGGCGGGGGCGAGCTGGCGCCCCGGCAGGCCGATCTGGCGCTCCGGCCGGACCGATCTGGCGCCCCGGCGGGCCGATCTGGCGCCCCGACCGACCGATCTGACGCCCCGACGGACCGATCTGACGCCCCGGGAAGACCGATCTGACGCCCCCGGCGACGCCGATCTGACGCCCCTGCGGCCGATCTGTCGCCCGGGGAGGCCGATCTGACGCCTCAGGTGGACCGATCTGACGCGCAGATCGCATGCCCCCTCCCCGTCAGATCGGTCCGCCGCCCAATTCCCGGTTGCCGTCGCCCGTGCCGTTCAGTAGGGTGCGCCCGCCTGAACGGTTTTCCACCGACCCCGAGGAGATTCCGATGGCACGCCCGCAGAAGGCCCCCGCTCCCGAGCCCGCCCCCGACCTCGCCCCCGAGTTGGCGGCCGGCGACCCGACGTTCCGCCTCGACCGCCCGCAGTCGGTCTTCCTCGGCGAGGCCGGCGGCGTCGCGGCCTTCTGCGCGTCGTACCGGAACCCCTCGGTCGACAAGGTCTCGAAGAAGAAGGTGCCGGGCCTGTGCGGCACGAGACTCGCCGCCGACGCGCCCGTCATGCTGCGCGCCTTGCTCGCGATGGCGTCCGACCTGCAGATCAAGTTCCTCGTCGCCTCCCAGCCCGCCGCCACGAAGGACATGCTCGAGCGCGCCGACTGGCTCATCCGCGAGCTGGAGGCGGCGATCGCCTACTACCTCGACGACGGCGTGGTGACCGAGGACGACGCGAAGCTGGCTGCGGTGCAGGCCGAGTACGCGGACCCCGAGTCCATCGACAAGAAGGGGCTGGCGCTCAAGGCGTGGGCCGCGCTGACGGGGCCGTTCGGGGAGAAGCTGCACGGCGTGGGCGACTTCGACCGCGCGTGCATCGCGGAGGCCGACAAGCTGGGCGACGAGCTGCTCGCGATTCCCGAGCGTTCCGGCCCGCTGAGCGAAGAGGCGAAGGCGGCCCTCGCCGACCGCAACCGGTGCCTGCACGCCATCGCGCGCCGCGTCGGCGAGGTCCAGAAGGCGTCGGACTTCGTCTTCCGGCACTTCCCGGAAATCGCCGCCAAGGCGCACAGCACCTGGATGCGCCTGCGCCGCGCCGAGGCGCGCCGCCTCGCCGTGCAGAAGAAGACCGCGCCGGCGGCGGCGCCGGCCGCGCCGACGGCGTAGCGGGGGCCCCAGGCACGCATCGGCGGCGGGCGGCGTCGGGAACGAAGAATTCCGGCCCACGTCTTCTCCGATCCTGCGCGATCCGACCGCGCTGCATGTCGCTCGCAGGCAGGCGGTCGTTTGTGTACGCTGCCGCCATGGGGGCGACCCACGACCGCACCCGGATCGCGCTGTTCGCATTCGGCTCGAGCGAAAGACCGCGCGGCCCCCGGGAGACGGACTTCCTCCTGCCCGACCGATCCCAGTGTGTCGGACCCGAGGAGCCGCCACGCCCGAACGGCGCCTCGGCCTTCGCCGACCCGGAGCTGGCTCCGTTGAGCGGCCACTACCACGAGCTGCCCGCCGGCACCCTCCTGCCGGACGGCCTTGCGCTCGTGCGAGATGATGCGGACGCGGTCCCCGGCTCGACGCACCGACCGGGGCATCACACGATCTACCCGACGCGGCAGATGCCGCTCGAGGAGTTCGCAAGGCTGTTCGGGAACCTGCCTTGGCGGTACAAGGGGAAGAAGAGGTTCGCATGAGCATGGCGCAGCAGGAGTTCGCAGCACGATTCGCCCGGAAGCTCGACTCGTTCGGCGACGGGCTCTCCGGGGATCTCGGGAGCGTGCGGGCGTTCGGCGACAAGGTGGCCGAGGACGTTCTTCGGTTCCTGGTCGAGTGCGCCTGCAGGTCGCAGAGCAGCGACGCGATCGAACAGGGGCGCAGAGGCCTGCAGTCGCTGCCTCGAGTCTGGCTGTTCGAACGTCTCGTCGAGGTTTCGCGGTCGGCTCTGGATCTCGACGACGAGTACGAGCTGCGCAGACTCCTGGAGGTGTGCGTACTGCTTGACGATGCCGACACCACCCGCCGGTTCGTCGAGGCGGGGCGTCACAGCCGCAATCCGGACTGCAGCGAGACGGCCGAGGAGTTCGCGCAACGGCTCCCGTCGCAACCGCCGCGCCTTCGCCGGATTCCGTGGCCCGCCTTCGTCGTCTCGTCGCAAGGGAGCCCGTCCCATGCCGCCCCTTGAGAACCCGCCCGTTCCGGACATCGGCGTCGAGTCCATGATCACGACGACCCTGCCCAACGGAGCGGGCGTGCGCGCGCGCTTCCGCCTCTCGTCCTCGCGAGCCGCCCCGTTTCCTGCGGGGGACTGGCGCGCCGTGAGAATCTCCGCGAGAGTCTTCGATCCACAGGACGTCCAGAGGGACACGCCGCTCGGCGAAGGCGCCGCGAAGGATGCCGTCGCGAGAACGGACTGGTCCGTCGTCGATCTTGAGCTTCCGCCCATGCTGCGAGGCCGCTATTCCGTGCAGGCCAAGGTGTACAGCGCCGACGATCGGTACCGAAGGCTCTTCATGCCCTCCAACTGCCGGCCGGCGCTGGTCGAGTTCGGCGACAGGTTGCGCGTCGACCGCTCGATCCTGGAGGACGTCTACGCCTCGCGGACGGGGAATCCGCTGGCGGAAGAGCAGATTCGCCGCCACGTCCGCGGCGACCAGGTGGAGGCGGTGGACGAACAGGGGCGTCGTTTCCGCGCGACAGAAGTGGAAGGAAGGATCGACTTCGAGCCTCTCGGTCCCTAGCCGAACCCCCGCCTCAGATCCCCGCCCCGCCCTCGAAGCGTTGTTCCCGCGTCTCGGCCTGGGTGACGCGGCTGCCGGGGGGCACGCCGTTGGTGAGCCAGACGTTGCCGCCGATGGACGAGCCGCGTCCGATGACGACGCGCCCCAGGATGGTGGCGCCGGCGTAGACGACGACGTCGTCCTCGACGATGGGGTGGCGGTCGACGCCCTTGATGGGCTTGCCGTCCTGGTCGAGCGGGAAGCTCTTGGCGCCCAGGGTGACGCCCTGGTAGAGGCGCACGCGGTCGCCGATGACGCTGGTCTCGCCGACGACGACGCCGGTGCCGTGGTCGATGAAGAACTTCTCGCCGATGCGCGCGCCGGGGTGGATGTCGATGCCGGTGACGGAGTGGGCGTGCTCGGTGATCATGCGCGGGATGAGCGGCACCCGGAGCACGTGCAGTTCGTGGGCGAGGCGCTGGCTGGTGGTGGCGTAGAGGCCGGGATAGCTGAAGACGGCCTCGTCGACGTGGCGCAGCGCGGGGTCGCCCTCGTAGGCGGCGAGCACGTCGGTGGCGACGAGGCGGCGCACGTGCGGCAGCCGGGCGAGGAAGGCGCGCACGACCTCGTCGGCGCGGCGGCTGCAGTCGCCGCCCGCCTCGGGGTCGCGCTTGTCGGCGAAGGCGATGCCGCGCCGCACCTGTTCCTGCAGCTCGCGCAGGGCCCGGTCGAGGGTCGCGCCGACGTAGTAGTGCAGGCTCTGGTCGTGCAGGTCGGGGGTGCCGAAGTAGCCCGGGAAGAACACGGAGCGCAGCGCCTCGACGACGCCGACCACGGCGTCGCGCGAGGGCAGCTCCAGCCTCGCGCCCGCCGCCCCCGTCTGTTCCAGGGCGTCGCGGCACAGCTCGTCCACCACGGGACGCAGCAGGGACTCGATGTCGTCGGGGGGAAGGGAGGTGTTGCTGTCGGAAGTCATCGCCGTCCTTTCGGGGAAATGCGCGCGAATCCACGGGCCGGCGGTCCCCCGGTCCGGACTTTCGAAGCACCCGGGCGTCAGAACGCCCCTCGCACCGACACGCCGCCGCCCGACGGCGCCGGCCCGAAGTCGGCGTAGAGCGATCGCGTCGATGCATCCGGCTTGTACCCGGACAGGTACGCGTCCAGCAGGCTGTAGGCGTACACGGCCGCGAGCCCGAAGAACAGGTAGTTGGAGGTCTGAGCGCGCGACTCGGCCAGCTCGCGCACGCCCTGCACGCAGGCGCTGAACTGGTCGGGCGACTGCCCGCTGCAGCGGCCCGGGTTGTCGGGGCGCATCGACTGGTAGTCGCCCTCGGCGGAGCCCGACAGCAGGCGGAACAGGATGCCTGCGCCCGCGAGCGCGGCCGCTGCCGACATGAGCACCGCCGCCTTCTCCTCCTGGCGGTTGTAGAGCTGGCCCCAGCCCGGGATGAGCACGCTGCGCAGCACGGCGTCCGAGCGCGTGCGCAGCACCAGCGCCTGGGAGGACAGCGCGACGAGCCCCGCGGCGGCGATGCGCACCTGCGCTGCCGCGAGCACCTTCGCCTCCTGCACGCTCACGGCCTTCACGTTCACGATGTAGTGGTCGCCCAGCATGCCGACGCTGCCGACGACGAGCAGGTCGGCGTTGGCCATGCGGCCCACCTCGGGCGCCTTGGACTCCTCCAGCAGGCCCGTCTGCGAGAGCTGGATCTCCTTCAGGAGCGCGGCGAGACGCATGCGCTCGACGCACAGGAACCCGTGGTCGGCTTTGAGCGAGGTCTCGAGCGCGGCGGCGAGCACCTGGCCGAGCTTGCGTTTCGCGACCTCGTCGCCCTGTTCGGCGAGCGGCATGACGGCCCAGCGTTCGTAGCGTCCCTGGCCGGGGCGATCGCGCAGGCCGTCGGCCAGCCTGTCGGCGAGCACGCGCACCTGGATTTCGACCGACTCGGGGCGGCCCGGTTCGTCGGCGGTGCGCGGAGCGGCCCGCGGCTCGAGGGCGACGGACGGCGCGATCGGCGCCGGCGCGGGCACCGCCGGCGCGGCAGCGGGCACGGGTGCGGCGGGAGGAGGCGCTTCGACGGCCGCGGGCACGGCCGGTTCGCCCGCGGGTGCGGGCTCGGCGGACGCGGACGCGGCGAGCAGCGAGGCGAGGATTGCGGGCAACGACGGCACTTTGCGCATGGCGGACCCCCGGGGGACCGAGGGCGGCAGGATTCCATACGCTGCGCCGGGCCGCAACGCGGCACCCGCGATGCCGGCAGCGCGCTGCGTCGCCGTCCACCGGAAGGCTCCGCCTTCGGGATGAGCGAGGGCACCCCGGGGCTATCCGATCGCCGCCGCCGGGCACTCGGCGAGCCAGGCATCCAGCGCGTCCAGATCCGCGGGCGGCGGCGCCTCGAACACCATCGGACGGGCGTCGCGCGGGTGTTCCAGCATCAGACGCGCCGCGTGCAGCGTGGGTCGCAGCACCGCGGGCGAGTCGTCGCCCAGGTCGCCGCGCGCCAGAGCCTCGCAGCGCCCGTAGAGCGGATCGACCAGCAGCGGCGCCCCCAGCGCCCGCAGGTGTACGCGCACCTGGTGCTGGCGCCCGGTGCGCGGCCGCACCTCCAGACGCCCCACGCTGCCGGCCCGCGTCAGCCGCGCGTCCACGAGAACCCAATCGGTGTGGCTCGCGAGCGCCCCCGGCTCGCCCGGCTGCGCCGGACGCATCTTGCCGCGGCGCGCCGGGTGCAGCGCCACGTCCACCGACCCGGCCGAGGTCTCCGGCAGGCCGCGGGTCCACGCGAGGTACGTCTTCACCGGACGGTGCGCCTCGAAGGCCAGGGAGAGCGTCCGATGCGCCTCGGCGTTGCGCGCGAAGACGAGCACGCCCGAAGTGCCGCGGTCGAGCCTGTGCACCACCCACAGGCTCTCGCCGCGCGAGGCCTCGAGCACGCCGCGCAGCGAGGAGGCCGCCGACTCGCCGCGTCCCGGGGCCACGGCGATGCCCGCGGGCTTGCCCACGACGAGCAGATCCGCGTCCTCGTGCAGCACGTCGGCGGGTGGAGTCGGCCCGGGCATCGCAGGGGCAGAGTACACCGCCCGACCGCGGACAGATCGAACCCGCGCGTGGTACGTCTGGGGGCAGCAGGAGGCGCCATGCACCCGTCGATCCGCCCGGTTCTGCTTCCCGTCCTGGTCCTCGCCGGCTGCGCCCATGCGGCCGGCACGATGCCGTACGATGCGCCGGCGGCCGCCTTTGCGCCCTCGTTCCGCGACGCGGCGCCGGGCGGCGGGGGCGCCGCGGAGATGTTCGAGCGCGAGGGACGGCTCGTCGTGGAGGCCGAGGACGTACACGCCGCCGCGGCCCGCGTGCGCGAAATCGCCGGAGAAATGGGCGTTTCCGTGACGGGCGACAGCGTGAACGAAGGCACGGGACGGCCCGGCGCCGAGTTCGTGCTGCGCGTGCCCGGCGACTCGCTGGAGGCGGTGATGGACGCGCTGGGGGCGCTGGGGCGGGTGCGCGAGAGGCCCCTGTCGGCGCGCGAGGTGTCGGCCGAGTACCACGACGTGCAGCTCCAGGTGCGCAACCTGCGCGCCGCGATGGACCGCTACGAAGCGCTGCTCGCGAAGGCCGACAACGTCCAGGACATGATGCAGGTGGAGGCCGAGCTGGCGCGGCTGCGCGGCGACATCGACCGCGTCGAGGGTCAGCGGCGGCTCATCGAGGACAAGGTGGCCCGCGCGGTGCTGCGCGTCACGCTGCGGCCGCCGACGCGGGTCGAGGAGCCCGCACCGCGCGTCGGGCACGCGAGGTTCCATCCCGGGCTGCGAGGGGCGTACCTCGCGGGGATTTCCGACCGGAGCGTGAAGTTGTTCGTCGGCGGGGGCCTTTCGCTGCGGCTCATTCCCGAGTTCCGGCTGGACTTCGACGCGTTCCGCGTGCGCCCGGACAGCGGCTCGAACGTGCCCGACGCGTTCCTGGTCACGCTGTCGGCGCGCACGTTCTCGGATCTGCTCGGCAGCGGCCGCAACCGGTTCCTCAACCCGTGGCTGGGCCTGCGCGCCGGAGGCGGCCGCGTGCTCGGCGACGCGCGCTTCGCCGGCGGCGTCGAGGCCGGAGTGGAACTCGTGCGCACGAAGCCGTTCGTGCTGGACCTGCAGCTCGCCGCCCTCGCGCTCGCCGGCGCCGGCAACGCTCCTGACGTCGCGCTGCAGGCGTCGCTGGCCGCGTACGTTCCATTCTGACCGGGACGCGGTGCCGGTGCGCCGGCAGCAGGGAACGCAAAGACGCCAGGGACGCCAAGTGCGCCAAGGAAAGGCAAGGTCGGGAAGACGAAGACCTGGTGCGGTGCCCCGACAGCCCGGGGCGGAGCTTGGCGCGTTGGCGTTGATCCTGGCGCTGTTCGGTCCCTCGACGCGATTGCACTGCGCCGAAGTGCTGCGCTGCGAGGCCTGAGCAGGCATCGTTCCCGCCGGCTCGACGACCGGTCGGCGGCCCGCCCCCGGGCCGGCTGCACCCGTCCGCACGGATTGCCCCGGCCCCCGCCCGTCCGCACCTTTGCACCGCACACCGACGGGGGGCACAGATGATCCGAACGGGCGGTCCGCACTTCCGAATCGACCCGAAGACCGCGAAGATCACCATGGCCGGCTTCGCCGCCATGGCCATCGTCGCGTCGGGATTGGTGTTCTCCTTTTCACTCTTCCGTGTGCGCGGCGCTTCGGCCGCTCCCGGATCGGAAGCATCCGCCTCGGCGGCGGCAAGCGCCTACCGGCTCATCGCGATGCCTCCGAACGCCGACCAGTTCGACCCCCTCGTCGCCGACGCGGCCAAGGCGCCGTTCTTCCCCTCGCGCGCCTCCACCGGAGGCCGGAAACTCGCACCGTCCGCGTTCGACGACCCCTCCCTGTGCTCCGCCTGCCACGCCGACATCTACCGGCAGTGGGAGCGGTCCGTCATGGCCCACTCGTGGGACGACCCCGTGTACCGGTCGCTGCTCGACCTCGCCAGCCGCAGCACCGGCGGCAAGACCGACAACTTCTGCGTCGGCTGCCACTCGCCCGTCGGCCTCGTCACCGGCGAGGCCGTCAGCAGCGCGGGAGCATTCTCGGACAAGGATATGAGCGCGGTCTCGAAGCGCGGCGTCCATTGCGACGTGTGCCACAGCATTTCGGGCGCCACCGGGCTGGGCAACGGCTCGTACGTGCTCGCGCCGCGGCTGGTGGGCGATCGGCTGAAATTCGGGCCGTATCGCGACGCGGTGTCGCCGGGGCACCACACCGCGTTTTCGGAGCTGCACACGAAGAGCGAGCTCTGCGCGGCGTGCCACAACGTGACCCACCCGTTCAACCGCATGCCCGTCGAGCGCACCTACGACGAATGGCGCGACAGCCCATACTGCGCCAAGGGCATCCAGTGCCAGGACTGCCACATGACCCCCGCGCCGGGGAAAGCGAGCCCTCTGGGCAAGGATCGCAAGGAGGTGTTCGCGCACGGGTTCGTCGGGGGCAACGCGCCGCTGCTGGAGACGCTGGGACTGCCGGAGCAGGCGAGCCTGTCGCGGGAGCTGCTGAGGACGGCCGCGACGGTCGAGTTCCTGGACGCGCCCGCCGCGGTGCGCACGGGGCGCAGCGCGCACGTGCAGGTGCGCGTGACGAACGTCGGCGCGGGCCACAAGCTTCCGAGCGGCTTCCCCGAGGGACGCGAAGTGTGGGTCGATTTCACCGTGGCGGACGCGGCGGGGCGCGAGGTCTACCGGCTGGGCGCCGTGCTCGACGGCGAGACCGAGCCCGGGACGAAGAGCTTCAAGGTCGTGCTGGGCGACGCGAAGGGAAACCCCGTGCACGTGAAGGCGTGGGAGGCGGATCGGATTCTGTCCGACAACCGGATTCCGCCGGGCGGCAGGGCGGATCTCGACTACTCGTTCCCGGTGCCTGCGGGGACTCCCGGACCGCTGGTGCTGCACGCGCGGCTGAACTACTGGCCGTATTCGCCCGCGTTCCTCGCGGAACTGATGGGGGCGAAGGCGCCGGAGACGAGCCCGACGGAGATGGCCGCGGCACAGACCACGATCTCCGTCGCAGCCGCGGCGCCGCGTCGGCGGTGAACCGCTGCTCCGCAGAATCGTCGCGTCGGCGGTGAACCGCTGCTCCGCAGAATCGTCGCGTGGGCGGGGAATCCGAGAGGCACTGGTTCACCACGGAGCACACGGAGAGCACGGAGGTTTCTTGAAGCTCCCCTTCCCCGAAACTCCGTGGTCACCGTGCTCTCCGGGGTGAAATGCTCGGTGCCGCTCCGCCCGGTGCACCGCAAACGGCTCTCTTCGCCGGCCTCTCCGCGG
>Ga0172369_10009706_pt1 | contig 10597 bp, 7 predicted proteins | sample LakKiv25m_FD_114539 | JGI IMG/M metagenome (GOLD analysis project Ga0172369, IMG submission 114539) | Freshwater microbial communities from Kabuno Bay, South-Kivu, Congo - kab_022012_11.25m | ecosystem: Environmental > Aquatic > Freshwater > Lake | place: Democratic Republic of the Congo...
AACCAGATATGCGCGGGCGTGCTGCGCCGTCCTGCGCTGCACGGCCGCTTCGAGAAGCTTTTCGAACGCGGCATCGACCCGCTTGACCGCGTGGATTCCGCCGCGGAATGGCCCGGAATCGAGGCGATTCTGGAATACCGGCGCCGCGTGCGGGACGAGGTACGCGCCTCGCTCGGTGCGCTCGAAGCGCTGCAAGCGGACGACGATCTCGCCGCAGGAGGACGGATTCTCCACGTCGTCGTCGAGCACGAACGGATGCACCACGAGACGCTGCTCTACATGATCCAGGCGCTCGACCACGCCCTGAAGATCCGCCCGGCGGGGCATCCACGGCTGGAAGGGGGGCTCGGTGCCGATCAGGAACGTATCTGCATACCTTCCGGTCGTGTTCGACTCGGGACGGAACCGTCGGCGCCCTTCGGGTGGGACAACGAACATCCGGCCCACTGGCGCGACGTCCCGGCGTTCGAAGTCGATCGCGTTCCCGTGAGCAACGCTTCCTTCCTGCGCTTCGTGGAGGAGGGAGGCTATGGACGAAACGAGCTCTGGGACGCAGCGGATCTCGAGTGGCGCGACCGGGAGGGAATCCGCCATCCGATGCAGTGGACCAGGCAGGGCGGTGCCTGGCGCGTGCGGACCCTGTTCGAGGACGTGCCGCTGGAAACGGCCCGGGACTGGCCGGTCTGGACGAGTCTCGCCGAAGCCAGGGCCTGCGCGCGCTGGAGAGGTGCGAGGCTTCCGACCGAGGAGGAAATCGGCCGCGCTGCGCGCGGATCGGACTCCGCACCCTGCCCGCCCGGAAACCGCGGGTTCTCGCGATGGTCGCCCTCTCCGGCGGGTACGCATCCCGGCGACGGCGGACCGCTCGGCGTCCTGGATCTGGCGGGCAACGGCTGGGAATGGACCGACAGCCCTTTCGTTCCCTTCGACGGGTTCCGCGCCGGGGTGCGCACCTATCCGGGGTACTCGCGCGACTTCTTCGACGGACGGCATTTCGTGCTTCTGGGCGCGTCCTGGGCGACCGACGAGTCGCTGGTGCGCCCCGGATTCCGCAACTGGTTCCAGGCCCGGTATCCCTGGGTGTTCGCCAAATTCAGGCTCGCGCGCTCCGTCTGACGACGCGGCCGCGGGGCGGTCCGCCGGATCGCGGCCGTGCCCGGAGCGTGCTATAGAACGGTCATGAGCGCGCGGATTCGCCGCCATCCATCGCTTCTGCGCCGCACGGCCCCGGCGGCCGCCGGACTGCTGGCCGCCGCATGGGGCTGCCGCTGCGAGGAACTGCTCGCCGACAAACGCAGTGCAGCGGCAGCGACCCCTGCCGCCCAGCCGGAGGATCGCCCCCCATCGTGGTCGCCTCCGACCACCGCGCCGGCGGATGCCCCTGCGGCCGCATCCGCAGAAATGCAGCCGCAGGCCCCGGCTCCCGCGGCGGCGCCCAGGCCCGTGCCGCTCTTCATGCCGGGCTCGCGGCCGCTCGTGAAGCTTCCGCAGGAATCGCCGCCCGCCGGCCCGATGCTCCAGCCGTTCAAGGCGCGCGAAATGCAGCTCCGGCCGATCGGTCCGCTGCGCAACACGATGCTCGGCCGCCCGCAGCTCGTGCCGATGCAGCCCGGACAGATCCCACCGCCGGCGCCGGCGGATGCTCCGCCCCCGCGGCCCTGATTCTGAGCCCGTCAAATGCGCGTACGCGCCGGACTGCGACAGCGGCGAGGCGTCCGCACGCCTGCGCTTCCGCGACGAACTGCCCCGTTTCTCGTGCGCCGGCGAGGTCCGGGATGATGGTGGGAGAGGGGGGAGTCGAACCCCCACGGGTTTTGCCCAGCGGCTTCTAAGACCGCAGCGTCTGCCGTTCCGCCACTCTCCCGGGCGGCCTTGTGCGAGTCTACCGGCGTCGACGGTCCGGCGGAAGCGCGTCGGCGCGAGAGGTGTGCAACTTGGGTGCGCGTGCGGCATTCCCCGTCTGGTTCCTCGTGGTGGTGGCGGCGACGATCGCCACTCACCTGTACTTCCACGGGCGTCTGGTGCGGGACACGGCACGGCGGCCGCGGGCGCGGTTCGCCGGCTTCGCGGCAGCGGCCGCCGGCACCCTGCTCGTCGTAGCGGCGCCGCTGGCGTCGCGCACGCCGCTCGCGCCGGCGGCGGCCGGGCCTCTGGAAAAGGTCGGGTATCTGTGGTGGGGCGTCATGCTGTATCTGCTTCTGGCGCTGGCCGCCTTCGAGCCCGTCCGGCTTCTCGGGCGTTGCCGCGCGTCGCGAGGCACAGGCTCACCGAAATCGCTGTCGGATAGCGTGGATCCGTCGAGGAGACTGCTGCTGGCGAGGACGGGGGCGGCGCTGTCCGTGGTCGCGACAGGCGCAGCGCTGGGCCGCGGCATGCCCTCCGCGCTCGGGCCGCCCGCGCTCCGCGAGGTGCCCGTGCGCCTGCCGAGGCTGCCGCGCGCGCTGGACGGCCTGACGGTCGTGCTGATCACCGATCTGCACGCCGGCGGCTGGATCGGACGTCGGTTCGTCGACGACCTGGTCGCGCGCACGAACGCGCTGCGGCCCGACCTCGTCGCGATCACGGGCGATCTCGTCGAGGGGCCCGTGGACCGGATCGCACCGCTCCTGGGATCGCTGGCTGGACTGCGCCCGCGCTGGGGGACCTATTACTGCACGGGAAACCACGAGTACTACTGGAACGTCGACGCGTGGACGCAGTGGCTTCGCCGTGCGGGCATCGCCGTGCTGCGCAACGCGCGCGCGACGGCGGGGGAACCGGGAGCGGAGCTGGACATCGTGGGCGTGGACGACTGGATGGGCGGGCACCGGGACGGGGAGTCGCGCTGGAATCTGCCGGCGGCGCTCGCGGGGCGCGCCGCGGATCGCCCGGCGCTGCTGCTGGCGCACCAGCCGCGCGGATTCGAACAGGCGGCGGCCGCGGGCGTCGACCTGCAGCTCTCCGGACACACGCACGGCGGCCAGATGTGGCCGTGGACGCACCTCGTCGCCGCCGCGTACCACCCGTACGCCGCCGGGCTCGCGCGGCTGGGCGGCTCCAGCCTCTACGTGAGCCGCGGCTGCGGGTTCTGGGGGCCTCCGCTGCGCCTGGGCGCGCCGTCCGAGCTCACGAAGCTCGTGCTCCTCGCGGGCTGAGGCTAGCGCGGCCTACGCCGGGACGACGTACCACTGCTGCCCTCCCGGACTCTTCTTGCGCTTGAGCATTCCTTCCTTCTCCAGCGCCTCCAGCAGCCGCGAGAAGGTGGAGAAGCCGTGGTCGCGCACGTCGAAGTCCGGCTCGCGCCGCACGATGGCCTCCTTGAGTGCAGACGGGTTCACTGGCTCGGTGGCACGACCCAGAATGGACGCGATGGCGTCGCGCGCGAAGTCGGGCACGGCGGGCGCGGGACGGGCGGCGGGTTCCGCGGAGGCGCCCTTGCCGCGCCGCGACCGGCCCCTGCGCGCGCCGGGCGCGGGAGACGCGGCCGCGGCGGGCTTTGCAGCAGCGCTTTCGTCCAGCACAGGCGCTGTCGGGGCCCCTTCCGCCGTCGTCTCCCCGGACTCGACCCGCGACGCCTCGGGCACGGGCTCCGGAACGGGCTCCGGCGCGGCTTCCGCGGCGCTCTCCCCCGCAGGCTCCTGTGCCGGGGGTTCCGCCTCTTCGCGCGGTGGGGGTGCGACGACAGGCGCCGCCGCGGGTGCGGGCCTCGTGCCCCGGCGACGGTCGGCGGCGGCCCTGCCGGATCTCGCCGAGGGGACCTTGATGTACACGAACTCGTCGCAGGCCTTCACGAACAGCGGGCTCGTCGCCTCGCGCACCGCCAGGCCCAGCACGTAGCGGTTGTGCTCGCGCAGCTTGTACGCCAGCGGACAGAAGTCGCTGTCGCCCGACGCGACGGCGAAGGCGTCGATGTGTTCGCGCGCGAAGGCCAGCTCCAGCGCGTCGATGACGAGGCGGATGTCCGCTCCGTTCTTGCCCGTGCGCGTCGAGGGCGGCACGTCGATGAGCTCGACGCCGCGCGAGTGCAGATTCTCCTTCGCGGCCTCGAACCGGCTCCAGTCGCAGTAGGCGCGCCGGAACACGACCTTGCCCTTCTCCAGCAGCTTGTCCAGCACGGGCTGGATGTCGAAGTCCTCGGCGGTGAGCCCCGTGCGCGTCACCAGGTTCTCGAAGTCGATGAACAGCGCGATGCGCAGATCGCGGTTTTCCCTTCCCATGGGTCTCTTTCCGTGCGCCCGCCCCGGCGCGTCCGGCCGTCGTCGCGGCCGCGGGGGACCATAGCAGCCCCGGCGCGAATCCGCCCGGAAACGGACAGCGCCGTCGCACGCGCGCGCCCCGTGCGCGGCGATTTTCACCGGCGCCCGGCGCCCCGCGCCGCTTTGACAGCGTCCGTGCGGCCGGTAAGATGAGCGCAGGGAACCGCCTGCGGTCGGGTCGTCGGGCGGCCTGCGGACCGTGCGAATCGACACGGCACGCGGGACGGAGCGGCCGGCGCGCGGGCGCGCGCGGGGCGCGGAGGCGGCATGGCGGGCGCCGACAGGAAGGGTCGCACGGCGCGCACGGGCGCGTCGCTGCTGTGCGGCCTTGCGGCAGGGCTTCTGCTTGCCCGCTGCGGCGCGGAAGGCATCGCGGCGCCGGACTCGACGGGCGCGCTGGAGTCGTCCGACGCCTTCTGCCGCTCGCTCCAGGACTACATGCCGCGCTTCTACGCGACGCTGCGCGCGGGCGAGCTTCGCGGGCTCGCGCAGGTGGTGACGGATCTGGACGCCCGGGCGCGCGGCGGCGCCAATCCGCTCGGGGCGCTGGTGCAGACGGCCCTGCGCACGCTGAAGATGTTCGCGTCCGACCCGTACGAGGCGCCCCCCGACCGCTGCGTCCCGTACAACAATCCCTCCCGTGCGCCGCCGGAGCCCGAGAGCGCCAATCGCATGTGCGCGGTGCGCCGCGCGCTGGACTTCGCGGTGCGCGACGAGGCTGCGCGGCAGGCCTTCGACGCGCTCACGCCGGTGCTCGTGAAGGTGCTGGGCTACGTGACGAACGAGAGCGAAGGCAAAGTCGGCGCCGAGCACTACGAGGCGCTGGACGTGCTGCACCGCATGTCGCTCAACGAGGCGCAGTGCCCGCCCCGCAACCTCGTCGAGGTGCTCGACGGCCTGGCGACCTACTTCGGCGCGGGCCCCGACTGCGCGGCGCCGCCCGCGGGCCAAGGCGAGGAATGCCACGCGTACAAGCTTCTGGCGACGCTGCGGGCCATCCTCTCGGACAAGGCGGTGGAGGACTTCCTGGAGACGTTCCAGTCGTCGGTGGGCGGCAGCCAGGGGCGCGACGCAGTCAGGACGCTCGTGAAGGTGCTCTCCGGCGGCATCGTCGCCATGCCGGAAAACGAGCACTACTTCGACCAGATGCAGTCCTCGCTCGACGACCTCGTCTACCGCTTCCTCGAGAGCCAGGCGCGCAGCCACCCCGACAAGGGCTACGACCGGCTGGAAGAGGACGTGAAGACCCTCGTCGCGGTGCTGAAGGACTTCCTGGACCCGTCGCGCAAGGGGGCCGTGCTGCACCCTCTCAAGGGCGTCGTGGCGTGCATTCTGGAAGTGGACTCGGGAGGGGAGGTCGCGGGGGCGCTGTACGACCTGCTGTCGCGCCAGGGCGGGCAGGGGGGCGGCGGTCTCGATCTGCTGGAGCTGGTGGACGCGGTTTCGGGCGTGGCGCACGCCGATCCGCGCGGCGTGCTTTCCGGCGCGGCGCACGTGGTGCTGCGCGAGACGGCGCGGGACGAGGTCGCCATGGAGGCTTTCCGCGTGCTGTTCCAGCAGACGCTGGACGCGACGAACGTGCGGCTGCTCGCGCCTGCGCTCAAGGCGATCGTGGAGAGGCAGGTGGTGACGGAGCTCGTCGAGGTGCTGGACAACCTGCTGTACGGCTGTCGTGCACCGGCGACGCTGCCGCCGGAGTGAAACGCGGTCGCACACCGACGCGGGCCTCGGTGTCCGCCGGAGAACGGATGCGGGGAACGATTCGGACGGTGGCGGCGCTGCTGCTCCTTGCTCCCGCGGCGAGAGCCAATCCCGCCGACACGTACGGCTACTTCGCGAAGGGCCTTGCGACCGCAGGCGCGCAGACGGCTTCGGCCGACGACGCCGAGGCGACCTACTACAACCCCGCGGGGCTGGCGCTGCGCGGGCCGAAGACGCGCACCTCCGTGCAGCTCGGCTACGCGGCGGGCGCTCCGTTCGCCGGCCTGACGCACGCGGCCGACGCGCGCCCGACCATCGCGGCGCGGCTTCCGGAGTACGAGGGCTGGATCACGCTCGGCGGCCGGATTCCTTTCCGGGGTCTGCTGGACAAGCGCGCGGTGCTGGGATTCGCGGTGTACATGCCGCAGGACAAGATCGTGCGCGTGGAGTCGCTGGACCCGAAGACGCCGCAGTGGCTGCGCTACCAGTCGTCGGCGCAGCGCATCGCGCTGACGGCGTCGCTGGGGGCGAGGCTGGGCGACTGGGCTGCCGTGGGGGCCGGCGCCAACGTGCTCGCGATGCTCGCGGGCAGGGTCCTGTTCGACGTGGACCTGTTCGCCAAGACGGTGAAGACGCGCGAGATGACATTCGATCTCAAGACGGTGGTGGCGCCGACGGCGGGACTGGTGCTGACGCCGCCGATTCCGCTTCGTTTCGCGCTGGCGTGGCGCGGGCCCATCCGCCTGGACGTGGTGCAGCCGAGCACGCTGGGGCTGGGCGACGTCGGCACGCTCGTGCTGGACGTGACCGCGACCATGCACTACACGCCGCACCAGGTTTCGGCGGGGATGTCGTGGGAGGCCGCCGAGGGCCTGAGATTCTGCGTGGACGCGCTGTATTCGGCCTGGCATCTGGCGCCCAACCCGGCGACCTCCCTCCAGGTCGATCTGAAAGGCGAAATCCCGGAAGGACTGAACCTGGACGAGGCGGTCGCGATGAAGACGAAGGACAAGTCGCCCCGTTTCGAGGACACCGTGGCCACGTCGGTGGGAGCGGAGATCACCATGCCCGATGGCGTGACGGTGCTGCGCGCGGGCGTGGGATACCGGCCGACGTTCGTGCCGGACCAGACCGGGGCGACCAACTGGCTCGACAACAGCGCGATGCTCTTGGGCGCCGGCGTCTCGTTCCAGTTCCACGATCCGACGGGCGTCTTCCCCGCGCCGCTGCACCTGGACCTCGGGGCGCAGCTCCAGTCGTTCTTCCCGCGCGAGGTGAAGAAGGACCAGATCAACGATCCCGTGGGCGGCTACCGTTTCGGCGGCACCGCTCTGGCGGCGGCCGCGGCGCTGCGCTACGAGCTCTGGGAATGAAGGAGCAAGGATCGAGGATGAAGGATGAAGGATGAAGGATGACCCGCACCCCTGCGGAAATCACTTGACCGACCGGCCCTGTGAATACGTCGATACCGGCGCGAAGCTGGCCGCCGCCCTCGCGACGTGGGGCGCGCAGCCCGCGATCGCGCTGGACACCGAGTCCAACTCGTTCTTCGCCTGGCGCGAGCGCACCTGTCTGGTGCAGGTTTCCACGCGCGAGGCGGACTGGATCGTGGACCCGCTCGCCGTCGCTCCCGCGCCCATGGCAGCGCTGCTCGCCGACGCGCGGGTGGAGAAGATCATCCACGCCTGCGAGGGCGACGCGGCGGCGCTCAAGCGCGACTTCGGCTTCGAGCTGCACGGCGTCTTCGACACGCTCGTCGCGGCGCGCGCGCTCGGACGCCGGCAGGTGGGGCTCGGATCGCTCGTGAAGGAGCTCCTGAGCGTCGACCTGGCCAAGGACGAGCAGCGATCGGACTGGGGACGCCGTCCGCTCGCACCTTCGCAGCTCGCGTACGCGTACAGCGACACGCGGCACCTGCTGCCGCTCGCGGATCTCCTGCGGGCGGAGGTGGCCGCACGCGGCGCGGAGCTCGCGGAAGAGGTCGCCGTCGACAGCGACCGCCCGTGCCGAAAGCCGGTGCGCTTGCGCGAGGTCGATCCCGAAGCGTTCGAGCGCCATCCGTCCGCGCGCAAGATGGAGCCGTTGTCGCGGCAGGTGCTTCGCGCGCTCTACCTCGCGCGGGAGGAGCGCGGGCGCGCGCTGGATCGTGCGGTGTTCCGCATCGCGCCGGATGCGCTGCTGGGCGAGATCGCGGTGCGCCGGCCGCAGACCCGGGCCGAGATCTCGCGCGTGTCCGGGATGTCGCCCGCGATTCTCGGCCGGCACGGCGAGGCCTTCCTGAAAGCGGTGCTCGACGCGCTGGCGCTGGGACCGCTGCCGAGGGTGCGGCACGAGCGGGGCCCCGCGCGCGATCCGGCGGTCGAAGAGCGGTTCGAAGCACTGCGACGCTGGCGCAGGAGCGTGGCGGAGGCCCGAGGCGTGGAAGTGGACGTCATCGCGGGCAACGGAGTGCTCGCCGCCGTGGCGCAGGCGGAGGCTCGGACGCCCGCGGAGCTGCAGGCGGCGGGCATGGATCCCTGGCGCGTGCGGCGCTACGGCGAGGCCGTGCTGCGCGCGCTGCGGGGCGCATGAGCGCATCCGCCGCTCCCCCCGCCCCGGTGGAGCGTGTTATGCAGGCATGCACGGCGAAGGTCCGTTAGGCGGCAGGCACCGTCCCGCGGGCGGGACGTGCGGAGGAGTGACGGATGCACCTGGTCGACTCGATTTCGTTCGGCGCCATCGTGGCGGTGCGCGACGGACTGCTCGCGCAGCAGGCCGCCGGCAGGAAGATCTACAGGCTGGAGAGCGGCGATCCCTCGTTCGACGTGCCGCCGAACGTGCGAGAGGCCATCGCGAAAGCACTGGAAAAAGGCCAGACGCACTACACGGCGTCCACGGGCATCCAGCCGCTGCGCGAGGCGATCGTGACGAAGCTTCGGCGCGACAACGGCCTGCCCGTGGCGAGCGCGGAAGAGGTCATGGTCACGAACGGCGCCATGAACGGCCTGTACGTGACCTTCCGCGCGCTGCTGGAGCCCGGCGACGAGGTGATCCTTCCCGACCCGATGTGGACGGAGATCGCCGAAAACGTGCGTCTGGCCGGCGGCGTGCCGGTGCGATGCCGCCTCGACCCGGCGCACGGCATGGTGTACCGCGCGGAAGACATCGAGCGGCACGTCACGGAGCGCACGCGCGCGGTGTTCCTCAACACGCCGCACAACCCGACGGGCGCCGTCATTCCCGAAGACGAGCTGCGGCGCATTGCCGAGCTCGCGATTCGGCGGGGCCTGCGCATCGTGAGCGACGAGGCCTACGAGCACGTGCTGTTCGACGGCCGAAAGCACGTCAGCATCGGGTCGCTGCCCGGGGCGTGGGAACGCACGATTACCCTGTATTCCATGTCGAAGTCGTACGCGATGAGCGGCCTGCGGGTGGGCTACGTCGCCTGCCCGGACCCGGTCTTCAACGAGCGCGCGAAGAAGCTGCTGCGCTGCACCATCAACGGCGTGAACTCGGCGACGCAGTATGGCGCGACGGCGGCGCTGACGGGCCCGCAGGACGCCACGCGCGCCATGGCCGCCGAGTACCAGGCGCGACGCGATCTGCTCATCCAGGGTCTGGAGGGCGTGAAGGCGCTGGTGCCGTTCAAGCCGGGCGGCGCGTTCTACCTATGGATGCGCATCGACCCGTCCTGGACGGGCTACAAGGGCGCGCGCGACGACTGGGCGATGACGAACCTGCTCATCGAGCAGGGCGGCGTGGGGTGTGCGCCGGGGACGGCGTTCGGCCCGGCCGGCGAGGGCTGCATCCGCTTCGCGTTCTCGTGCGACCGTGCACAGATCGAGCAGGCGTGCCGCATCGTCCGTTCGCTGCTGGCGTAAAGGTCCTTCATCCATCGTTCTTCATCCTTCATCCTTGGGAGGACGGCATGGGCGCTCCGAAGCTGCGCATCGCGCTGGTGCAGCAGGCCACGGTCTGGCACGACCCGGCGGCCAACCGCGCGCGTGCTGCCGGGTTCGTGGAGGAGGCCGCGCGCGGCGGGGCGCGCGTCGTGGCACTCACCGAGATGTTCCAGACCGGCTTCACGATGTGGCCGGATCCCTTCGCCGAGACGGTGCCCGGGCCGACGACGGACTGGACGTCGGAGCTGGCGCGGCGCCTCGGCATCCACCTGGTGGCGACCGTCGTGGAGCGCGGCGAGCCGCTGCCGTACAACACGGCCTTCCACGTGGGGCCGCAGGGCGATCTGCGGCAGGTCTACCGCAAGATCCACCCGTTCTCGTTCGGCGAGGAGAACCGCCACTACCGCGGCGGCGACGCGCTGGGCGTCTCGGACGTGGACGGCGTCGGACTGGGACTGCAGATCTGCTACGACCTCCGGTTTCCCGAGACATTCCGGGCACTTGCGGCCGCGGGGGCGAGGCTGGTGCTGGTGCCGGCGAACTGGCCGACGCGCCGCGCGATGCACTGGAGCACGCTGCTGGCGGCGCGGGCCATCGAGAACCAGTTCGTCGTGTGCGGGGTCAACCGCGTGGGGCGCGACCCGAACGTGGAGTACCCGGGGCTGTCGGCCATCCACGACGCGCGCGGCGAGGTGCTGGCGTACGGCCAGGATCACGAGGGCATCGTCGCGGCGGAAGTGGACTTCGACGAGGTCGAGCGCTGGCGCGAGAAGTTCCCGG
>Ga0172369_10009709_pt1 | contig 10596 bp, 7 predicted proteins | sample LakKiv25m_FD_114539 | JGI IMG/M metagenome (GOLD analysis project Ga0172369, IMG submission 114539) | Freshwater microbial communities from Kabuno Bay, South-Kivu, Congo - kab_022012_11.25m | ecosystem: Environmental > Aquatic > Freshwater > Lake | place: Democratic Republic of the Congo...
CGGAAAATCATCCACTTGTTCTGTCGTTATGGTTAGCTCTTCGTTCATCCCTTTAGCTTACTGCATTTCAATTATTTCGCCTAAAAATAAGCGAATGGCAAGGAATGTTCAAGAAATCCGTGAAATCATGTCATCCAATCCGAAAGAGAAGTTCGGTCTCCCTGTTCATGTTTTCCCATTGAGTGGGGTGCTTCGTTGCGGTTATTGTGGTGCGACAATGCGTGGAGTGTCTACGAACCGTGAGTATTTGTACTACCGAGATGCCTCGCAAATCGAAAAAAGGTTGGAATGCAGCCAGCCACTTGTCAAGACTGATGTAATCGAACCTCAAGTTGTAGCCTTCCTAAGGCAAGTTCTTGATGATCTTGATCCAGAAGAGGGATTGCAAAACATTGAGCGCGAGATTTTAGAAGCGGAGAAAAGATTTGATCGCGCAAAATTCCTATTCCTCTCTGGCGATATGACGAAAGAAAAATACGAAGAGGAGAAGCTACGAAAAGATGAAATAGTAAACAACTTGCGCAACGATGATTACAATGCTATAGTCGCATTGTATGACCTGATTCGGAGCACATTGGCCGAATGGGATCGAACCTTACCAACCGAACGAAAAAGACTGCTTCGATTAGTAACCGAAGCAGTCTTTCTACGAGGCAGTTCCATTTTGGCTTTTCAGCCTACTCTGGCTTTCCTCCCCTTCTTACATGGTCAGAAGGGATATTGTAGCTGCGGGAGCGACGGGATTCGAACCCGCGGTCTCGGCCTTGACAGGGCCGCATGTTAGCCGCTACACCACGCCCCCGAACGAGTAGTAGTTTATCATGCAGTGCCGTTTTCGTCAAGAAATTCATAGGGTATTTTGAAAAAAAGCCTCCGGAATTCCGGAGGCTTTTGGGTAAGACAGGTTAGTTGGTCTCGAAAATCCAGGGGTCGTCGTTGCGGCCCCAGGAGACCAGCTCTTCCGGTTTGAACCACAAGGCAACTTCTTTTTCGCCGTTTTCGACCGAGTCGGAGGCGTGGGTCAGGTTGCGGCCGATGGTCAGGCCAAAGTCATGCCGGACGGTGCCTGGGGCGGCCTCATAGGGGCGAGTCGCGCCCATGGTCTGACGCACAGCCGCCACCGCATTGGGTCCTTCCCAGACCATGGCCATCACGGGGGTCGAGGTGATATAGCTGATCAAGCCATCATAAAAGGGTTTGCCCTTGTGGATCGCGTAATGCTCGCCAGCCAATTCCGGGCTGACGGCCATAAATTTAGCGCCAACCAATTTCAAGCCCCTGCGCTCCAGCCGGGCCAGGATTTCACCAACCAGCCCGCGCTGCACGCCGTCGGGTTTGACCAATACAAAAGTTCGTTCCACGATTCATTCCTCCGATAAACAGTTTATTGTAACAATTCTTCCGCCCGGGTGTAGGCGTCAAGAGCATCTTGAACACGGTCGGCGCGAATATATGCGTCACCGAGGGTTTGCCAGACGGTTGCATCGTCCGGGTGGCTGGTTGTTGCGCGGGTTAATCGATCGATGATAGATGACAAATCTGTCCCGGTTTCCAGTGCCTGCAAATAAATGGACGCGGCAAGGTTCGTATCGCCCTGGTTCAGCGCTTCATCCGCCTGAACTAAAAGCAGTGGAGCCGCGCGCTCTGCGGAAGGCTGGGCAAGGTCAGCGCTCAGGTCCACCGCTTCGGTGATATCAGGCGCTTCCTGGCCTGCCTCGGGATGATGGCTTTGCAGCCAGCGTGTAAAGTTGTCGTCGGCCGCGTTCTCTTCTACTCCCGCGTTGGAAGCCCCCTCCACGGTCATTTCCTGCTGTTGTTCGTAGTTCAGAAGCCAATCAGGAATATCAACTTCGGACACGGCTTGAGGAGGAGCTGGCGTTTCGGTAATTTCTGCAATGGCTGGCACATCAATCTCGACCTGGGATATGTCTTCGATCTCAGGTGTCGGAGCATTAGGTTCTTCCAATGATTGTTGCTCAGGCTCAAATGGTTCGAAGCTTTGGCTGGCTGCAGGCTCGGGCGCTGTCACCTCTTGTTGGGCAGGTTCGGCGCTTTGTGTGGTGATCTGGGCGATCCAATCTGGTGGGATGGTTGAGCGCATCTCCGGGGGGGTGATTTTCAATGTGGCTTCATCCGCGCCTTGTTTTGCCGCCAGCGCCTCCAGCCAGGCCATGGTTGAATCCATGTCATCAAGGCTAGGCCCAGATATTGTTGGTTGTGCAGGGCGAGCAGCCGCCTCGGATTTGGGGGCCGTCTGCTCTTCAATCAACCAGGCAGACAGCGCGCTGGCTGGCTCCTCATCCGGAATGCTTGACATCTCCCCAGCGATAGGTTGTTGCAGCGGCGTGCTGTCTGCCTCAACAGGCCAATTCCAATCCGTTTCGCTTTGCTCTGCACCAACAGTTGATTCCGCGGGGGGGGGGAATTCACTTACCCAATCATTGATTGGTTCGGGCTCGTCCCCTCTTGGCCCTGCCTCAGCAGGTTCAAGAGTGTCTTCTTTGAGCCAATCCGGGATATTTTCCTCAGCCAGGCTCTCTTCGACCGGGATGGGCGCCAAGCCAGTGCCCGCATCTGTGATCCATTCTGGCGTTTTTTCGCTGCGTTGTTCCTGTGGGGTGATTTTTAGCGAATCTGGGTCAGCACCCTGGCGGGCGGCGAGCGCCTCCAGCCAGGCCATAGTGGCATCCATATCGTTGAAATCGGGTTGGGCCAGTTCTGTTGGGGCCGCTTTTTCTGCAACAGTAATTGTGTCCGCCTGCTCCGTGGATTCTTCGACGGATTGAGGGAACACCGCCTGGACGGCTTCTTGATTTTCGTCGACCAGTTCAGCCGGTTCCTCGCCTTCGCTTTGAGCAGAGGTGATCAGCCAACTGGGCAGTTCGCTCAGAGGTTCAGGTTCGGCCAGTTCAGCCTCACCTGAAGGCATTTCTTCCGCAGCGACTTGCATCATGCTGGCGTCGTCGCGCAGCCAATCGGGAATGAGAGATTCTTCAGAGTGTACGGCCGCGTCAGAGGGCTGTTCACCTTCCGCCTCGCTGGGGGCAGTTTCGCCCGCGCTGGCAATCCAACCAGGCATTGTTTCACTGCGCTGGTCTGGCTGAGTGATATTCAACGTGGCGGCGTCTGCACCCTGTTTCGCAGCCAGCGCCTCCAGCCAGGCCATCGCTGCGTCCATATCGTTAAGGTCAGGCATGCTGGCAGATTCAGACGGTTCGGCTTGGGCATCCTCAGATTGCGGGGCAGCAGATTCGTTTGGAGAAAGTGTGGCAAGATCCTCTGGCGGCAGAGGCATTTGTTCTGCTTCTTGGATTTCACCCTCAATGGCTGGAGCATGAACTTGCTCGGTCTCGAGCTGCTCTATCCAGGCTGTGAGATCTTGCCCGTCTTCTTGCGTATCTTTTTCATCGACCTCGCCCAAGATGGATAAATCGGCGACCTGCTGTTCTAGTGAAGCTGGGCGGTCGGAAAGGTTCTCATCCGCCAGCCACTCGGGCAGGCTGTCAATTGGAGCGACCGTAGAACCACCTTGCAGCCAGGCGGGCAATTCGCTGGCAGGCGCTTGATCTCCTTCTGACGGCGCTTCTGCCCAGTTGAGCGTTTGATCCGCGTCGCTATCCTGAGACTGGTCAGCGCTTTCGCGCAACCAGGCGGGCAAACCGTCAAGCGTTTCGGTCGTTTCCAGATTGCTGTCTGGCGTTTCTGCGCCTAATTCATTCAGCCAATCGGGGATTTCGCTGCCTGCAGCAGGCTCAGCGCCAGGCAGGGACGTATCCGATTCCGGTTCGACTGGGGATACGGTCTCAGACGAATCAAGCTTCGATTGATCTTCGGCGGCTGCCAGCCAATCGAAGCTGACCGGCTCGGTTTCCTCCGCCTGAGCGGGGGGCAAGATTGCGCCAAGCCAATCCATCTGCTGATTGTCCGCTTCCGCAGGGGCCGTGAAATCAGATGGCGCCATCGATTGCAGCCAATCGGGAATATCTGAAGTCGGCAGGGCCTCGGCCGCCGGTTCTTCTTCAAACTGAATCGGTTCACTGTCTGTGTCAGATTCAGAAGGAGAGAAGTCCCATCCTGCGCTGCGCAAAAAATCGGGGATTGCTTCGCTGGAGGGCGGTTCAGCCGGAGGAGGGGGGGCGGCTGGCGGAGACTGCGGGCTGGGCGCTAACGTGTCCAGCCATTCAGGCAGCGGCTCGGTCTCTGTTTCGGCCTCCCAGTTTACCCCAATATTGCTGGCCCAATCGGGTGATTGGGATTCCTGAGAGGAGGGCCGCCAATCCACGCGCTCTACCATCACATTTTGTTCTGGAACTTGCAGGCTGGTTGGTGTGTTGGGGGTTAGAAACTCGGCATACGGGTCGAGGTCAAAAATGCGGCGCTGAAAATTGCGCGCTTCTTCGGCCCGGTTGGTGCCCGGGAGTATGTCCATCAAAATCCGGTTGGCTTCGAGCGAATAGGGCAGTTTGGCGATCAGGTTGCTGGCAATTTCGGCTGCCTCCACGCGCTGTCCGGACTGGTAATACATTTGGGCCAACAGCACCATCAGGTCCAGGCGGTGCGGGTCTTCGGCCAGCGCGGCGCGAATTTCAGCAATCGCTTGTGGCAGCAGCTCACCCCTGGCATACATGCGCACCAACGATCCGCGGGTCAGACGGATGCGCGGCGGCTCAGCGCCATCGCGGCGGCCATACAGGAGGCGAAGCTCATCCTGCACGGCGCGGTTGAATGGATCAACCTCATAGGCCCTCTCCATGTGCCAGATTGCCGCATCCAGGTTGCCTTCATCTTCGCGGATGATTGACATGCCCAGTTGAGCAACGAAGTCATCGGGTATCACGGAAAGAACGCGCTGCAGGATATCCGACGCTTCGCTGTACCGCTGACTTTCAAGAAAAGCTTTTCCTAATAGCCGGTAAGTTTCGATATGTTTGGGATATTGCTTGAGGATGTTCTTGCCATGCGCAATCGCCTCCTCAATTTGGCCGCGTTCTATCAAGTTTTCGATCTCGCGGTTGTAGCTTCTTAACGGAATCCGAGCCATAGATTCACATCTCCCTTGGTTAAGTATGCAACATTCCGGCAAAATCTGCAAGCGTTTAGCTCTTTGGGATTTCCGGCAGCCGGGGCAGGTCTACATCGCTATGCGCGCTCTGCATCATACCATTTCTGTTGAACGGGCTGGAGGAATGAAACGTTGACACGGGGTGGTGGCCGATCGAGCTGCCAACGCCATGAACTCTTCCCGTTTCACTCCCTGATTAAATGGAATGAGCGGCCCAGCCGCCCATTCCATTTTTTAGTCGCCTAAATAGTCGCGAAGTTTGCGGCGAATGGATGGGTGGCGCAGACGGCTGAGCGCTTGCGCTTCAATCTGGCGGACGCGTTCGCGCGTCACACCCATCTTGCGGCCAACTTCTTCAAGCGTGTAGGCCTGCCCATCCAACAGCCCGTAACGCAGTTGAAGGATGCGCACTTCACGCGGCGGAAGGGTGTTCAGGACTTCTTCAAGGTGCTCGCGGAGCAAGTTGTAGGTGGCGGTATCGTCCGGGGGGGGCGCTTCATCGTCTTCGATAAAGTCGCCAAGAACGGAATCCTCTTCATCGTCGGTGGGGGTTTCCAGGGAAAGCGGGCGGCGCGCAACTTGAATCATGTTTTCGACTTTGCGCGGCGGGACATCCAGCGCACTGGCCAGTTCTTCGACGGTCGGTTCGCGGCCCAAGCGCTGCGTGAGCTGATGTTGGACACGCAAGAGTTTGTTGATCTGGTCGCCCATATGCACGGGGACGCGGATCGTGCGGCCTTGATCGGCGATAGCACGTGTCACCGCCTGGCGGATCCACCAGGTAGCGTAAGTTGAGAATTTATGACCGCGGCGGTAATCAAACTTTTTGGTCGCTCGAATGAGACCAATATTTCCTTCTTGGATCAAGTCCAAAAAGGGTACCCCGCGGCCCATGTATTTTTTAGCCACGCTGATCACCAGGCGGGAGTTCGCGGTGATCAGGTGTTCGCGGGCGGCCCAACCGTCTTCGATCAGCCGGCGCAGATCCAGTCTGCGGCGCGGATTGACGTTGCCGCGGGCCAGTTCTTCGCGGGCCATGCGGCCGCGTTCAATCCGTTGGGCCAGTTCCACTTCTTCTTCGGCGGTCAGCAGCGGAACGCGGCTGACCTCCTTTAAATATAGACCAATCGTATCATCCGTGTCGATGTTGGCGAGATCATCCAGCGATAGGGCCTTATTATCTTCTTCATCGTGCCCCTCGACAGCTTCCAGCTCATCTTCAACTGGTTCTTCTATTGCTTCGTCTTCCAGGTAGGGAATACCCGCGCTCATTAAGGCCGCAAATGCCTCTTCGAGCTGCTCAACATCCTGTTCGGCCTCGGGAAAGAAGTGCAGGATATCATCAATTGTGACATACGTTTTCTGGCGGCCTAACTCCACCAGTCGCGCAATCGCAGGGTATTCTTCTTCGTCGTCGACAACATTAATTAGTGAGTCATCCATGAAGTATGGGCACCTCTTCCTGAGATGGATTACGGAATATTCTGGAAATTCTTTTGGCTACACCCAGCGATACAAAAATTCTTATCCAGAATACACTTTTTTAAGCTTAAATTCAATACCTATTCATCTTGATAGTCAGATTGATCTGATGCAACTTCGCTCACGATGCCGGTGTGGGCGTGGTTTCCGGGGTAGGGGTGACTGGCTGGGCGTTCTTGATCAAATCCAAAACAATTTCCAGCGAAGACTGGCCAACCACCACAGCCGCGTTTTCGTCCACTTTGATGTAATAGCCGGACTGGGTTGCGGTCATCGACCCGATGCGGATGATCGCCGTCCTGCCAGCCGCCGACTTGATGGTGATCGTCTGCTGCGGGTTGTCAAGAAGGAAGTCACGCAAATTGATTGTGGCTGGAAGTTGGGAAATGACACGCATCGCGAGCATCTCAGCCAGCATTTGTTCTACCTTGCCCTGTGGCGCAGGACCCAGATCGCCATACTGCCAGGCGCCGTTTGCAGACCGCGCCAGGCGGATGACACTTCCGTCCGCCTGGCGGTACTCCACCTGGGCAACCTCATTGGGATCCCAGCCGGATAAAAGCGAAGGCGCTGTGGTGGAGACGGCCGTCGCGGTGGGCTGGAGCGGCGAATTGGGATTGTTTTGCAGCAGCAACAATGCAGTCACAGCCAGCGCAAAGAGCGCTACAACAATAATCGTCGATTTTCTAACCATTTATCCCCTCCTGCGGCGCCGCACCCACACGACAATCCCAGCGACGAAAAACGAGGCTGGCAGACCGAAGATTGTCCCCAGCAGGATCATGGTCATCGTCAGGTTATCTTGCATTACCAGAATGCGGTTGGTGGTTTGCTTCGGGGTCAGGTTGATCAAATTATCCTGGTGGGCAGCCCAGTCGATCGCATTCATCAACATATCGGCATTGCCATATTCATTGAAAACCTGGTCGGAACCAAATTCTGAGTCGCCGAAGACGACCACGCGGCTGCCGTTGGCAGAATTTTCCACCGCGGCTGCGACCGATACGGGGGCAGGCAGGTCGGCTGCGCTATCGAACTTCACCTGGTTGTCGTTCAATTCCTGTTTGCTGGTTTCGCCCCATGAATTGCTGGAAGTTTGAATCAGCGATTGGGCAATCAGGTTGGGAGATTCGGAAGAGGACAGGCTGACGCTGCGCGAAGTCGGCAGAATCGATGCCAGATTATTCATCTTCGCAGTGATGGCGTGCTGTCCATAGGATGCAGAGACGGCCACAACCGGCTGGCTGTAACTCAGGTCGATCACCAGGTCATCACCAAGCGTGATGCCAAAGTTTTCGGCCAGGTACGCTTCAAGCGGGTCGGTTTTGGGATCGACCTGTGAAATGATCGGTGGTTCGGAGAGATAAACCAGACCACCGCCATTCCCAAGATACTGCTTGATGATTTCGACCTCTTCAGGTGCTAAGGCTTTCAGCGGTCCGGCAATCACCAGCGCGGTGGCGTCGGCAGGAATCTGGCGTTCAGCCAGCAAATTGAGCAGCGCGACTGTATAATTTTTGTTTTGCAGAATCAGTTTGGCGCTTCCATATGAACGTTCGCCGGTCGTGTCATCCGGATTAAATTCGTTGTGCCCGCTCAGGAAATACACTTTGCGGTCGCCAGGGTTATCGAGGCGGATCAAAGCATTGGTGATTTCCTGCTCGCTGGCGTAGGAGATCTGCTCCATGCGATCGCCCGCGACAAGAACAATTGTGCTGTCGCGCGTGACCTTGGCATTCGCGGCGCGAACCGGTTCTTGCTCGGGATCAATAAATTCGAAGGTAAATTTCCCGCCGCTGGCGTTTTTGTAGTTTTCCAAGAGCGGCCGGGCTGTGTCTGTGTAAGCGCGGCTGGAGAAATAGGCTTCGGCCTTGACCGGTGCTTTGAGCGCCGCTAGCGCATCCGTCGTTTCTTTCGTCAGGGTGTTCTGCTTATCTTCGGTCAAATCCCAGGTTTTGTTGATCCTGGCCGCCAGAATGTTGGCCACCACCAGGATCCCTGCGATCGCAACGGTTAAGATAAATGCGTTGCTGCCGTACCGAGCCTGACGTCCGGTGAGGAGTTCACGCGTGCGCTGCGGATCAAAGATTGCGAAGAGAGCGATTCCCAGGGGAATGATCGCAAGGCTGATCTGAACCGGCAGGTCAAAGCGTTTGTTGATGATGAACAGGCCGGCCGCGACAAGCGCTGCCAGGAGGGATAGATACAAGCCCACAGGGGCGTACGGTTTGAGGTTCTTATTCATTAGCGCCACCTCCGCGACTCAATCGAAACCGCTCCGAGGGTGAGGCTGAGGATGATGACCGTTAGAAAATATACGACATCCTTCAGATCAATCACGCCGGTATAAAACGTGTCAAAGAAATGGCCGCTCAGATCAAGGTAGCGCAGCACTTCGGCGGCCGATGTGATCTGGGAAGCGGCGTAGCCGGTGATCCACAGCACCAAAAGGATACCCAGTGTGATAAAGAAGGCGGCAATCTGGTTGCTGAACAGCGAAGAGGAGGCAACCCCGATGGCCAGGAAAGATCCAGTCAGAAGCAGCAGGCCGAGATAGTTGCTGATCAGCAGACCCTGGTCGATGCCCGGGTCTACGATATTGTTGAGGAAGATTGGATAGACCCAGGTCAGGGCCAGGATGATGAAGATGAAGAACATCCCGCCCAGCCACTTGCCAACCACAATTTCCCAGTCGCGGACAGGGGCGGTCAGCAGCGTTTCCAGTGTGCCGGTTTTCTGCTCCTCAGCCAGCGTGCGCATGGTGATGGCCGGGGTGGAGAAGAGCAGAATGGTTGTCAGAGGGCCGACGATGACCTGGATGCTGGGCGCGACTTGCTGGCTAAACCCGGCCAGCAAGCTGACATAAAACAGGATGCCGACGACCATGAAAATGGCAATCGCGACCACGTAGGCGACCGGGCTGATAAAGAACTGCTTTAATTCTTTGCGGGCAATCAGGAAAATGCTGTTCATGGTTACGCTTCCTCGGTTTCGTCGGAGAGGTCGGCGGTGTCCTCACGAGTGAGCTGGAGGAAGATATCTTCCAGGCTCATCTTGACCGGTTCAAGCTGGAGCAGGTCATAGCCAGCTTGAACGACAGCTTTGGCGACCAATGGGCGCGCATCTTGACCGGGCATGGTTTCGAACTCAATTGAGTCGTGTTCAACTGCATCGGCGCTCAGCACTCCCGCGACATCTTTGACCAGCGGCAGGATATCTTTGCTGTCGGCGCGCACCTGGATCCTGACACGCTGCGACCCGCTCAGGCGGATTTGAAGCTGCTGGGGAGTGTCTTCAGCGATGATGTGGCCTTTGTTAATAATCAATACCCGGTCACAAACCTGCTGCACCTCAGGCAAAATATGTGAGGAAAGCAGCACGGTGCGGTCTTTGCCTAACCCGCGGATCAGTTCGCGGAAATTGACTACCTGAACAGGATCCAGACCGATCGTTGGTTCGTCAAGGATCAGTACATCTGGTTGGTGAATCAGAGCCTGCGCCAGACCGACGCGCTGGCGCATACCTTTGGACAGGTTGCCCACATATCCGTTGGCGCGGTCGCTCATGCCGACCTGTTCGAGGGTTTCCTGCACGCGTGCGCGAATTTTCCTCACTTTGCGCAAACCGGCCATATAGCTCAGGTATTCGACGACGGTCATGTCGTTGTACAGAGGCACGGTTTCAGGCAGATAGCCAACAATTCTGCGCACATCCAGCGAATTTTCGATGACATCATACCCGCCAACCTCAACTGTCCCAGCGCTGGGGGGCATAAAGCCGGTCAAGATACGCATGGTGGTGGTCTTCCCGGCCCCGTTAGGGCCGAGGAAACCCAATATTTCGCCACGGTTCGCGTTGAAGGTCAGGTCGTCGATCGCGCGTCGCGCGCCATAATCCTTTGATAACCCGGTTACTCGGATCACATGTTGCTCCTTCTAGGGGGAGAGTATTATACAACAAACAGGCACAACACGAGCGGAATGAAATTCCGCTCGAGAGGGGTAAATGACATCTTTCCTTTTATTGGCGAGGAAAGACCGCATAACAATATA
>Ga0172369_10009714_pt1 | contig 10594 bp, 9 predicted proteins | sample LakKiv25m_FD_114539 | JGI IMG/M metagenome (GOLD analysis project Ga0172369, IMG submission 114539) | Freshwater microbial communities from Kabuno Bay, South-Kivu, Congo - kab_022012_11.25m | ecosystem: Environmental > Aquatic > Freshwater > Lake | place: Democratic Republic of the Congo...
AAAATTGAACAAGGCGACACGATTGTCTTTTCCTCATCGGTTATTCCGGGTAATGAACGCGCCGTTCAACGACTAAAGGATTCCCTTTATCGTCAAGGCGCCGAAGTCATTCATTATCAAATGATGGACGTTCACGCCGGCGGACACGCCAAAGCCGAGGACTTGAAATTCTTTATTTCCCTAGTCAAACCGAAATATTTTATTCCGATTGAAGGTAATCACTCTTTCTTGCGTTTGAACGCCAAAAACGCGATCGCGGCCGGAGTAAAACCGGAAAATATTTTCGTGGCCGATAACGGTCAGATTATGGAGTTCACAGCCAAAGGCGGAACTTTAACCAATAAAAAAATTCCAACCGATTATGTTTTTGTGGATGGCTTAGGTGTCGGTGATATTTCCAATATCGTGCTTCGGGATCGTCAAATGATGGCCGAAGACGGCATGATCGTGATTATCGCGACCATTAGAACGCAAACCGGCGAGCTGGTCCAAAATCCCGATCTGATTTCCCGCGGTTTTATTTATATGAAGGAAAATAAAAAACTGGTGGAAGATACCAGAAAAAAAGTCCGCGCGCTGTTGGTTGACTACAATCCTAAGACATCGGCCAATGACACTTATATTAAAGATAAAATCAGAAACGAAATCGGCAAATTTCTCTACCAAAAAACCCAACGCCGACCAATGGTCTTACCGGTAATTATTGAGGTTTAAATTGTCTTGAACGATAATCAAACACCCGTATGCCATTATTGTAGAGCCATGCCACTGGCATGGCTCTACAATAATGGCATGGCTCTACGGGTGTTTTTATGATAAAATAATATCATATGAATAAAAAAATAAATCTCTTTTCCGGCATCAAACCGACCGGCAATCTTCATCTGGGCAATTATCTCGGGGCTTTAAAAAACTGGGTTGATTTACAAAATTCAGGAAATTATCACTGCTTTTTTAGTATAGCCGATCTGCACGCCCTGACAATGGATTATGATGTAAAAGAATATCAAGCTCTTATAAAAGACGCTTTAACCGATCTTTTGGCTATCGGTATCAATCCGAAAAAATCAACTATTTTCATTCAATCGCAACTACCGGAACACAGCGAACTTTGTTGGCTATTGAATAATATTACGCCGGTCGCGGAACTGAATCGCATGACTCAATTCAAAGACAAAGCGCAGGAAAACAGCAAAAATATCAATGCCGGACTTTTTGATTATCCGGTCTTAATGGCGGCTGATATTATGCTCTATCACGCCACCACTGTGCCGGTCGGCGAAGATCAATTACAACACGTGGAATTAACCAATACCATCATCAAAAAATTTAACAATCGTTTTGGTAAATATTTTGAAGAGGTAAAACCTGTTCTAAATGAGGCCTCACGCGTCATGTCTCTTACCAATCCGCTTAAAAAAATGAGTAAATCATTAGGGCCGAATAATTTAATCGCTCTTTCCGATAGTCCTGAAATAATCAAAAAGAAAATCTCAAGCGCTGTTACTGATTCAGGTGAAAACGGCAAAATGTCGGCCGGTGTTGCCAATCTTTTCTTTTTACTGGAAGAATTTGCCAATCCAACCATTGTTAAACGTTTAACCGCTGATCAAGAACAAGGTAAATTAAAATATTCCGAATTAAAATCAGAATTATCCGAAGCTTTAATCGCTTTCTTAAAACCTATTCAAAAGAAAAAAGCGTTATTAATGAAACAACGCTCCACTCTCAATAAAATAATCGCTGACGGTCATAAACAAGCGTCCAGTGTTGCCAAAGTAACTTTGAAAGAGGTTAAAAAATTGATGGGTCTAATTTAAGGTTACTTTCTCACTTTTCACTTCCCCGCCCCAAAAAGCGGTGGCTTGTTTATTAAATTTTTCAGCTAGGTCTGTAGTCAAAAACTTTACGGTTTTATTTTTTTCCAAAAGCTGATCAAGTTCCGGATGACGATTTAGATAATCGGCGGTTTTTTCCGCGACGATTGAAGCGGAATCCAAAACGTTTATTTTTTTCCCGCAAATTCTTTTAATTTCTTTGGCAAGTAACGGATAATGCGTGCAACCGAGAATCAAAATATCAACGGCAAAATCTTTTATTCCGCGCAAATATTTTTTCAAAATCATTTTGGTTTCTCGCTTTTCAAGCCAACCCTCTTCAATTAACGGCACCAGCAAAGGACAGGCCTTTTCAATAATCACCAAGTTCTTTTGCTGACCCTTAAGTTCTCTTGCGTAAGCGCCGGAAGCAATGGTTGCGGTAGTGCCAATTACGCCGATTCTTCCGGTTTTTGATAATTTACTTGCCTCTTCGGCAACCGGCCTGATCACGCCAAGAATTCTGCGATCCGGATAATTTTCCGGTAGCCATTCACGTTGCAAACGACGAAGCGCCTCAGCCGAAGCGGTATTGCAAGCCAAAATTACCAACTGACAACCGGCCTTGAATAAATAATCAACAGCTTCGCGCGTAAAATTAAAAATAGTTTCCTGACTTCGCCCGCCATAAGGAGTTCTGGCTGAATCACCCAAATAAAGATAGGAATAATTTGGCAATTTTTTTCTTATGGCTTTAAAAACCGTTAGTCCTCCTATCCCGGAATCAAAGATGCCAATCATAGAATAATATTAAAATAATAAATTATACTTTTCGTGTAGCGTGTATCGTGAATTGTGATTGGTTGTTAGTGATTTGTGATTTGTAATTACCAACAACAAATCACAAATCACAAACAACATCATGCTTAACTATTAATTATCGCCAAAATTTCATCTTGACGCTTTTTTAATTCCGCTTCATTTTGCGCTTCCACCGTCACTCTTAAAAGCGGTTCGGTATTGGAGGCCCTGACATTGAACCACCATGAACCACTCCCCTGAACCGTACGGTTCAGAGTCGGGTTCATGGCGGAGCCGTCATTATTAAATTCCACGGTGATGCCGTCAAATTCGTCCAAAATATTGGCGCGATAATGCGTTCTTATTTTGGCCAAGGATTCAGCAATATTTTCCACTTTTAAATTTATTTCGTCACCCTTGGCGTATAGCGCGTAATCTTTGATAATTTCGGAAAGCGGTCGACCGTCTTCGGAAATCGTCTGCAAAGCAAGCGCTAAAGCGACAAAACCGTTGTCGGAATAAAAATTATCTCGGAAAGCAAAATGGCCGGAAACTTCACCGCTCATAATTCCCTGCTCTTCTTTCATATGACGAGCAAGATTCATATAGCCGACTTCGCTTCTAATCGGCTTACCGCCCCATTTTTTTACCAAATCTTTTACACTGTGCGAACAGATCAGATTATAAACGATTCCCGAACCGGAATTTTTTTCCAACATGGTCTTGGCAAGCAACAACAAAGTCATATCGCCTCTGATAAAATTTCCCCGTTCGTCAAGCAAGAAAAATCTGTCGCCGTCCACGTCAAACATCATGCCCAGATCGGCTTTCTCCGCTAAAATTTTGGCACTTATTTTTCCCCAAGCGCCTTCGGTCAAAGGATTCGGCGGACGGGAAGAAAATGATGAATCAAGTTCGGAAAATAAATGAATAAGTTCGCAAGGTAAATTTTTAAAAATTTTTGGAATCATCAAGCCGGTCATACCGCCGCCGGTATCAACAACAACTTTTAAGGGCTTGATTCTGTTTGTATCCACAAATGAAAAAATATGTTTCAAATGATCCTCTGAAACGTCGCGAGAATTTAACTCGCCTTTGACCGCCGCCGTCTGAAAAGCCATAATATCGTCCTCTTTTACTTGCAGAGCCTGACCGCTGATAAAATCAAAAGAATTGTCGGTTGTTAAACTTTTACTGGTCAATTTGAAACCGCCGTATTGTGGCGGATTATGCGAAGCCGTAGCCATTATTCCGCCGTCGTAACCGTAATAACCCATGGCAAAATAATAATCGTTGGTGGAAATCAAACCGCAATCATCAACCGAAACGCCGTTGTTCAAAAGAACTTTAATCATCGCTTGAGCGAGCGGTTCTGAAGCCACGCGATTGTCCCGACCGATAACAATTTTTAATTCGCTTGCCTTTTTGTTTAATTTCGCAACCAAAAAATTAACCAGCGCCTGCCCGATTTTACCGGCCATTTTTTCATTGATTTCTTCAGGATAAATCCCGCGAATATCATAGGCCTTGAAAATTGATTGATTCATATTTGTGTAAATTTTAGATTAAATCACAAATAAACACGAACAGACACGAATGACCCGCTAATGGCGCACAAATAAATCCGTTGGTTTTCGTGTAACATTCGTGAATCTTGGTGGACTTTTCGTGTATCTTCGTGTCAATTATTAATTATTTTTTTCGATCATTATTGTAAATTCTTCTAATCATCTGAACTTTAGGGCAACCAAAATTTACTAAATAACCAATTTCATATTTTGATAACTTAAGATACCTGATTAACTGATTTATATGGCTATCTTCGAGATTTTTTTGTGCCTTAATTTCCAATATAATCTTATTTTCTATCACAAAATCTGGTACATAATTTCCAATAAGCTCACCTGTTTCTTGGCTATACAAATCAATCCTTGCCTGATAATTAAATTGCAAATTATTTCTTAACAACTTTTCCTTTAAAATATTATAATAAACACCTTCTTTAAACAAATAGCTATATTCCTTACTAATTTCTATAAATATGCCTTGTAATTTATAAGACAATTCGTTCTCTAAAACAAAGGGTTGACTTTTGATCACATTTTTTAAATTAATAATTATTAACCCTGAGTTTTGTTCTTTTATTTTAATACTTTGTTAGTTATTTGGAAAGGTCAAAAAATCACGAATAATCACGAATATACGCGAATGGCGCACAAATGGCGCGCGAATGGATTTCATATTTCTTTGTGTTTTATTCGTGAATATTCGTGGACTGTTCGTGTTTCTTCGTGTCCTATTCGTGTTTTATTTCGGCAATTGTCAATAAATTCCTTTTGCTTCCTTTTTTATTCAGATAAATCGTAGTTCTGGCTTCAAGACCGGCTAAGTAAAATAAGCGATTCAATTCCTGAATAGTGAAAGCGTGATAATAACGCCAAATCAATTTTCCTGCCTCCCCTTTCCACGCAATCAACAGATCTTTAAAAAAAGCAAAAGTAAAAATGGCCTTGAAAAAATTCGACAAAAATTTAAGACCCCACAAATACCAATTGGTCATCACTATTTTTCCCTGGGGTTTTAAAACTCGCTTCATTTCACTGAGAGCTTGCAGGCGTTCTTTTTTGGTCGCTAAATGATGAAAGCCGGCAAAACAAACGATCACATCAAAATAATTATCAGCATATGGCAAAACGGTCATCTGTCCGAGGGTAAATTTGTCGGCCAAACTCTGATGATTGTTTTTAGCCAATTCCAACAAACCATCGGAGGAATCAAGGCCGTAATAATCAACCTTTAAATTTTGAGAGTCCAAATAATCCACCAAACGGCCCGAACCGCAAGCCAGATCTAGAATTTTATCGCCGTCTTTGATATACTCACCTAACAACGAAAATTCGGGCCAAAAACAACGTCTGGTGGCCTCAAAAGAGCCGGCAATAGCATTATAGCTGTTTCTTACCGCTTGCTCTGATCGATAATCCGTCCAGCCGCTCGTGAGCAGCTGGATCCATTGTTTTTTAAAGGAAAATGGCATTTTAATTATATTAATTAACGAATAACCACGAATATACGCGAATGGCGTACAAATGGCGCGCGAATGGATTTCCGTATTTCTTCGTGTTTTATTCGTGAATATTCGTGGACTGTTCGCGCTTATTCGTGTCCTATTCGTGTTTAATTTCGTATCACGGATTTACACGAATAATCACGAATATACGCGAATGGCGCGCGAATGGATTTCATATTTCTTCGCGCTTTATTCGTGAATATTCGTGGACTGTTCGCGTTTATTTGTGTCCTATTTATGCTTATGGCTATTAAAGAAAAAAATCCACTGCTTGGCGTTCTGACGGAAATTTTAGAACTCGGTCCGCAAACGACCGAGGAATTTTTACGCGCCAAAGGACGTTTTAGCGGAAAGCGCAATTTACCGCCACCTGCCAGTCACGAGCTTTTGGCAGTTATGGCTAAAAACGAAAAAGCCCTATGTCTTAAATTTAACCATAAAAAACTGGAACGGGCAAAGTTGTTATTAAAAAAACAAGCGGTCAGAACCTTGTCAGGCGTCACACCGGTTACCATTTTGACCAAGCCGTTTCCCTGCCCCGGCAATTGCGTTTATTGTCCGCAAGAACCCGGAATGCCAAAAAGTTATTTATCAAACGAGCCGGCTGCCATGCGCGCCAAGGGTTATAATTTTTCACCTCAAAAACAGGTCTTAGGCAGAATCAAGGCCTTGGAAGCGAACGGTCACAATGTTGATAAATTGGAAATTTTGGTTTTAGGCGGTAGTTGGTCGGCTTATCCCAAAAAATATCAGGAATGGTTTATCAAAGAATGTTTTGATTCGGCAAACGGCAAAAAATCCAAAACTTTAAATGAAGCGCAGAAAAAAAATGAAACCGCTCGCTACCGCATTATCGGTCTGACTTTGGAAACCAGACCCAATCTGATAAATCCGGAAGAAATAACTTGGCTAAGATATCTTGGTTGTACCAGAGTCCAGCTCGGCGCGCAACACTTGGACGACAAAATTTTGCAACTTATCAATCGCGGAATCACAACCGCCGAAGTTGCCAAAGCGACCGAACTTTTGAAATCGGCCGGTTTTAAAGTTGATTGGCATTTGATGCCCGATCTTCCCGGCGCAACTCCCGCTAAAGATTTGTGGCTTTTTGAAGAAACATTTAAAAACCCTGCTTACAAACCGGATCAGATAAAAATTTATCCGACAGTCGTCAATAAATTCGCGCCACTATGGCAATGGTACCAACAAGGAAAATATCAGCCGTACGGCGATCAGAAATTGTTCAAAGTTTTGTTGAGCGCGAAATTGAGCGTTCCTTATTACGTTCGCATCAACCGCCTGATCCGCGACATTCCGAAAGAAAGCATTGAAGCCGGCAACAAAATCACCAATCTTCGTCAGGATCTGCAAGCCGAGCTGAAGAAAATCGGCAAACGTTGCAAGTGTATGCGCTGTCGCGAAGCCAGAGAAGATTTGCTGGATTTAAAACAAGCCAAACTTTTTACTATAAAATATCAAGCAAGCGGTGGCACGGAATATTTTGTCAGTTATGAAAATAAAAATCGCTCTTGCCTGTACGCTTTTTTACGCCTGAGAATCAATTCTTCCAAAAACACTTTGCCCATCGGCCTACTCCCCGCTCTTCAAGATGCTGTTTTGGTCCGCGAACTCCACACTTACGGACGATTATTGCCGGTTGACGATTTATCCAAAAAGAAAAATGTTGCCCAGCATCGCGGTCTTGGCAAACGCTTAATGGCTGAAGCCGAAAAAATCGCCAAAACGAATGGTTACAAAAAAATTGCCGTGATATCAGGCGTCGGCGTCCGCGGTTATTACCGCAAACTCGACTACCGTCTGGTTAAAACATATATGGTTAAGGATTTATAATTGTCTGGAACTATGATTTGTCTGATTAACCCTGTTGAATACTGCTTCGCAATTCAACAGGGTTAAATGAGGACTATGATTAAATACACTGCATCCACCCGTCATCCCCGACCTGACTCGCCTCGCTAACGCGATTAAGCGTAGCGGGTCGGGGATCCAGGGTTTCTGCCACGAACTTTAATAGGAATTATATGAATGAACGATACTTTATTTAGTCCTAAGATTCCAGCTTGACGAGCTTTTTATTATTTGATATCATTGTAATACAAACTATTACAATTAACATTCAATCGTATGCGTGAAGTTATAAACATTTCCCTGCCCTCTCCCATGGCCAAAACCGTAAAAACCGCTGTTAAATCCGGTTCCTATGCCTCTACCAGCGATTTTTTTCGCCATTTATTAAGGGACTGGCAAGAAAATAAACTTTTAGCTGAAATTAATGAAAGTAGAGCGGAAATTGTCGCTGGCAAAGGCAAGGTTCTAAACTCCTTAAAATCCTTGAGATAATTTTCGGATATGGAAATAATTTACAGCCCGAAATTCGGAAGAGAATACAGGAAATTACCTGCCAGTGTAAAAAACCTTGCCGAAGAACAAGAAATTATTTTCCGCCAAGATCCATTTGACCCAAGATTAAAAACCCATAAACTAAAAGGCAGATTAAACGGATTTTTATCTTTTTCCATCGGTTATAAATACCGAATAATCTTTGAATTTGCCAAAGATAAAAATACAGTATATTTTCATAGCGTAGGCAATCACGATATTTACAATTAGAAACAACTGTGAGCAAATAAAGGCATTCAAGTCCCCCTTATTAAGGGGGAACTAATGTTGCTTAAAACAGCCGGAAATGTTTGAGGGGGATTTCGTAAATAAAAGCCACAAATCATCGCCACTCGTCATTCCAGCGAAAGCGGGAATCTCAGGTTTCTGCCACAAAACATTAATAGGAATTAATATAAATAAACATTACTTTATATTCCTGAGATCCTCACTTCCGTGAGGATGACGATACCGGAGACCTAATTGCTTATTTGGTCACTTTTTGCTAAATTAAAGGTGGATTTAAACACAAGTTAGTATAATAACGAGTTAGGCAAAATAAATTTTTATCTTAGTGGATATTTTAGACTTAGGTAATTTAAAAGGGGCGGAAAATATTAATGAGGGGTATTAAGGAAGAACTTTATTTATATTATGAAAGACAATAATCTCAAAAAACACGAGTGGACCGGAAAACAAGCAAAAAATGCTCATACGCCAAACTTCGGCAAAAAATACATTGGCGAACCAGAGCTACTTCGAATATTTGGCAATGTGAAAAATAAAAAAGTGCTTGAACTGGGTAGCGGCAATGGATATTGGCTTGATTTGCTTTCAAGCCACGGCGCTATTGCTACAGGCGTAGATCTAGAGAAAAAACAACTTGAACTTGCAGACAAAAGCAATCCAAAAACTTCATACGTTCAAGGCGACATCACGAAATTAGAAAAACTTGAGCTACAAAAAAATTCATTTGATTTTGTTTTACTTGAACACGTGTTATTAGAGATTTCATCATTGAAGAAAATAAATAAAATTATGACGGATGCTTTTGCCCTGCTCAAAAAATCTGGTGTTATAATAATTAGTGAAATACATCCTTTTGCCCCATCTTCAAAGCCTGACAATATCAGAACTCCGAACGATTATAATTATTTTTCTAGTGGAAGTGTTATCCAAATTGTTTCAAGACGAGTTGATGGCAAGGAAACTCTATATCAAAACTACCATTGGACGTTGTCAGATTTGACAAACTCTTTAACTCAAGCAGGATTTTACATTTCAGAAATCACAGAACCTAAACCATCTGCCAAATTAGCAAAAAAATATTCTGATTTGGCTTACAGACAAACTACTCCGATGGCATTCTGGATTAAGGCAGTAAAACTCAAATAAAGAATTTTAAAAAAAGCGATTCACCCTTGACACCTCTCGCTTTTTCCGAAACAAAAATAATATTTTCCTATACGATAAACAAAGCTATTACTAATAAATACGAAGATAAAAATTTTCATCACTTAACATCTAGTATGAGGCAGAAATATTTTACCTACTTAGATATTTAAATAGCGGAAAGTAAAATATTTTTGACCCAAATTTTGTTTCGTTTCACTTTAACAGAACTTCTCATACTCGAAAACGTTAGGCGAAATAAATTTTACTCTTAACCCATCTAATACAAACCACAATGGAATTAAAAAATAATGATCCTCAAATAGCGGAAATTTTACAAAAAGAGCTGGAAAGGCAACGGACGACTTTGGAAATGATTCCGTCGGAAAATTTTGTGTCTTTGGCTGTTTTGGAAGCGCTTGGAAGTGTTGCGACTAATAAATATTCCGAAGGTTATCCTGGAAAAAGATATTATGGCGGCTGTCAAAATATAGACGAATTGGAACAACTTTGTATTGATCGGGCAAAAGAACTGTTCGGAGCGGAACACGCTAATGTTCAACCGTTATCCGGCGCGCCTGCCAATATTGCCGTTTATTTTGCCCTGCTCCAACCGAGAGATACGGTACTTGGAATGGATTTGAGTCACGGCGGACATCTGACGCACGGGCATCCGGTAACTTTCATGGCAAAATATTTTAATTTTGTCCGCTACAAAACAGATATTGCGACTGGACTGATTGATTATGATAATTTACTGGCAATGGCTAAGGAACATAAGCCAAAATTGATCCTGGCCGGTTTTTCCGCCTACTCAAGGGAAATTGATTATAAAAAAATAAAAGAAATAGCGGACGAAGTGGGAGCGCTGACCATGATGGATATGGCGCATATCGCAGGACTCGTTGCCGGCAAACAATTGCAAAATCCGGTGCCGATTTTTGATGTCGTCACCACTACCACTCATAAGACCCTGCGCGGTCCGCGTGGTGGCATGATTTTATGTAAAGAAAAATTTGCCTCGGCGATTGATAAAGCGGTTTTCCCCGGTTTTCAAGGCGGTCCACATGAAAATAATATCGCAGCCAAAGCGGTTGCTTTTAAAGAAGCGCTT
>Ga0172369_10009716_pt1 | contig 10593 bp, 9 predicted proteins | sample LakKiv25m_FD_114539 | JGI IMG/M metagenome (GOLD analysis project Ga0172369, IMG submission 114539) | Freshwater microbial communities from Kabuno Bay, South-Kivu, Congo - kab_022012_11.25m | ecosystem: Environmental > Aquatic > Freshwater > Lake | place: Democratic Republic of the Congo...
AATCACATACTATCGAATTAAAACAATACGGAAAGACGGTTCAATATTTATTTCAAACCAATTAAAAGTTGGTCAGGGTTATGATGCATCATTTAACCTTATCCAGAATTATCCGAACCCATTCAATCCTAAAACCAGCATCGAAATTGATCTATTCATATATACGGACGTAAGTATTACCGTCTATAATCTTGAAGGAAAATTAATTCAAACAATCTTCAATGGATTTCTTGTAAAAGGAAATCATAAATTCGATTTTGATGCCTCTGAGCTATCATCGGGAATTTATCTGTATAAGGTTTCCACACCTCTCTCTGTTCAGGTAAAAAAAATGTTATTAACCAAATAAATTGATGGGGAAATAATATGTTATCAAAAGTTTATTCGAGTTCGACTTACGGAATTGATGCTTACCTTATTGAAGTTGAAACAAATGTTGAAAAGCAAATACCTTCTTTTATAATTGTCGGTTTACCGGATAATGCCGTAAAAGAAAGTAGAGAAAGAGTAACGGCTGCTATAAGGAATAGCGGTATCGAATTTCAGATTAGAAAAATAACCGTCAATCTTGCGCCGGCAGATATAAAGAAGGAGGGAAGCTCATTTGATTTACCAATTGCAATCGGTTTACTTGCTGCCACTGAAATTGTTTCAAGCGAGTTACTTCCGGACACTGTAATTCTTGGTGAACTTTCTCTTAATGGTCAACTAAGAGCAATAAAAGGTGCTTTGCCAATAGCAGTCGAAGCAAAGAAAAAAAATATGAAGAGAATTCTTCTGCCTCAAGAATCAGCCAGTGAGGCATCAATCGTAGATGGAATCGATGTGTTTGGTTTTGAAAACCTTACAGATGTAATTGCATTTCTTAATGGGGATCAAACTAAAGAAGCGGTGGTGACAAATAAGGATGAACTATTTTCTCAAATCAACAGATACATGCTCGATTTTTCAGATGTAAAGGGTCAAGAAAATGTTAAGCGTGCATTAGAAGTAGCTGCTGCTGGTGCTCATAATATTATTATGATTGGCCCTCCTGGATCTGGAAAAACCATGCTTGCAAAAAGACTTCCTTCAATTTTACCACCAATGAGTTTTGAAGAAGCTTTAGAAACAACTAAAATTCATTCGGTAGCTGGCTTACTCGGTAAAGAAAGGGCACTTATAACCGAAAGACCGTTTCGTAACCCCCATCATACTGTGTCCGATGCAGCTTTGGTGGGTGGGGGTTCATTTCCACGTCCGGGAGAAGTATCATTTGCTCATTACGGAGTTCTATTCCTTGATGAACTTCCTGAATTCAAAAAAAATGTACTGGAGGTTTTAAGACAGCCATTAGAAGATGCAAAAGTTACAGTTAGTCGTTCCAAAATGTCTTTAGAATTTCCAGCAAATTTTATGCTGGCCGCAGCGATGAATCCCTGCCCTTGCGGCTTCTATACAGATCCGTCTAAAGAATGTACATGTGCCCCACCTCAAATTCAAAGATACATGGCAAAAATTTCTGGACCATTGCTCGATAGAATTGATATACACATCGAAGTGCCGGCAGTAAAATATAAGGATCTTTCTATGGTATCTTCTTCAGAAAAGTCAGAGAGTATTAGAATAAGAGTAATTAAGGCACGGCAAATCCAACAAAAAAGATTTCAAGGTGCAAAACATATTTTTACCAATGGAGATATGGGTAGTAAAGAAGTCCGGGAGTATTGTCGTCTTAATGAAGCTGGTTCAGAATTACTGCGGATGGCAATGACCAAATTAGGCCTTTCTGCAAGGGCATACGATAGAATATTAAAAGTGAGCAGAACTATTGCCGACCTGGATGAATCTGAAACTATTTTACCTCAGCATATTAGTGAAGCAATACAATATCGCAGCTTAGACCGTGAATTATGGAAACACTAAAAATTTGGATAAATCAATTATTATTTTAAACTTGCATTTCTGATTAAATAAAAATATATTTCGTGCTCTTTTTTTAAAAGGGCGGACGCCGGAGTTGGAGAGCCGGGGCGGACTGTAAATCCGTTGGCATGCGCCTTTGGGGGTTCGAATCCCTCGCCGCCCACGCTCATATAGGGAATGTTGATTAGATTTCCCTATTTTTTTGTTCTTTTTAAGTAATAGCAATTGAAATATCGTCGTACTTTTTAATAAGTATAATTGCATCTATTATCTTAATGGATAGAATGATTTTTAAAAAGCGATTTTTAGTTTTAGAGTTTAAAAAAATGCGGGAGTAACTCAGTTGGCTAGAGTCACAGCCTTCCAAGCTGTTGGTCGCGGGTTCGAGTCCCGTCTCCCGCTCACCTACTGCTGACGTAGCTCAGTTGGTAGAGCACATCCTTGGTAAGGATGAGGTCACCGGTTCAATCCCGGTCGTCAGCTCACAAATTATAAGGTATATATATGAGAGAAATTATAACACTTGAATGTACAGTCTGTAAAAGAAGAAATTATACTACTACAAAAAATAAGCGGCTGCACCCAAATCGCGTGGAGTTCACAAAATATTGTCGTTGGGATAAGAAGCATACTTTACATAAGGAAACAAAGTAATCTTGCTACGCCAGTAGCTTAATTGGCAGAGCAGCGGTCTCCAAAACCGCAGGTTGGGGGTTCGATTCCCTCCTGGCGTGCGCAGTAATTAAATTATAGGTTTTTATGAAAGATAAAATATTAGGCTTTTTTCAGGATGTTTCGAAAGAAATGAAAAAAGTAACATGGCCCACAAAAGAAGAATTAAAAGAGTCAACAACAATAGTTATTGCCCTGTCTTTAATTCTTTCCTTATTTACATATGTGATAGATATGTTGCTTAACACAATCTTTAAAGGAATATATTAAATAGATGGATCTTAGATGGTATGTTGTCCGAACTTTCTCTGGTCACGAAACTCGTGTAAAATCTGCAATAGATAACGAATTAAATGAGAACGAATCTTTAAAAGCAAAAATTCAGGATGTACTTGTACCGACTGAAAAAGTTTTTGAAGTAAAAGATGGAAAAAAAAGGAGTAAAATTAAAAACTTCTTTCCAGGCTACATCCTCGTTCATACAGAACTTGATGACAAAGTAAAGGAATTTATTCTAAACTTACCCTCTGTGATGGGATTTTTAGGCACAAAAAACCGCCCTAACCCATTGCAGCCGGAAGAAGTAAAAAGAATTGTTGGAAGAATAACCCAGGACGAAGATGGGGAAAGATTAGAGACTATTTTTAGAACTGGTGATTTTGTTAAAATTGTGGATGGTCCATTTAATAATTTTAATGGAACTGTTCAGGAAGTCAATGAAGAAAAAATGAAAATTAAAGTCATGGTTTCTATTTTTGGAAGAAAAACTCCAGTAGAAATTGACTTTATCCAGGCAGAGTTAGAAAAATAAAAATATTTGAACAGGTAGAATTATGGCAAAAAAAATATCAGGTTTTATAAAATTACAAATCCCCGCAGGTAAAGCTAATCCCTCACCACCGGTTGGCCCGGCTCTTGGTCAGAAGGGTGTGAACATTATGGAGTTCTGTAAGCAGTTCAATGCAAGGACTAATGACAAGGATGGGTTAATTATTCCTGTTGTTATCACAGTTTATTCCGACAAATCATTTACATTCATAACTAAAACTCCACCAGCCGCTGTACTGCTTAAAAGAGCTGCTAAGATTGAAAGGGGTTCACCGGAATCGAATAAAAATAAAGTTGGGAAGGTGAACGCTAAACAGGTTAGAGAAATTGCTGAATTAAAGATGCCTGATTTAAATGCTTTTGATGTCGAGCATGCGATGAGCATGGTTGCGGGAACAGCACGAAGTATGGGCTTAACAGTTGAAGAATAATTTATTAAAGTTTCAGGAAAAAAGATGAATCAGACAAAACGATCTAAAGAAATTTCAAAAATTTTGGTCAAAGACAAAGAATATACAATCGCTGAAGCTGTTAGTGTTCTTAAGAAAAGTTCTACAGTTAAGTTTGTAGAGTCTTTGGATTGTGCAATACGTCTTTGTGTTGATCCACGACATGCAGACCAAATGGTTCGTGGGACTGTCTCCCTGCCTCATGGAACCGGCAAAACCATGAAAGTATTAGTAATTGCAAAAGGCGCAAAGGTTCAGGAAGCACTAGATGCTGGAGCTGATTTTGCGGGATTAGAAGATTATCTTGAGAAGATTAAAGGTGGGTGGGCAGATATTGACGTTATAATTGCTACCCCTGATACTATGGGTGAACTTGGGAAACTCGGTAAGGTTTTGGGACCAAAGGGACTTATGCCTAATCCTAAAAGTGGTACGGTAACTATGGATGTTGCAAAAGCAGTAAAAGAAGTCAAAGCCGGAAAAATAGAATTTCGTGTAGAAAAAGCCGGCATTGTTCATACATCACTTGGTAAATTGAATTTTGAAGAAGAAAAATTAGTAGAAAATACTAAAGCATTTTTGAATACTATTATAAAACTTAAACCTACTTCGTCCAAAGGAGATTATATAAAAAGCCTGTTCTTATCTTCAACAATGGGACCTGGCTTAAAAATCGGCAAGGACGAAATAGCCGTACATTAGATTTTACGCACTAAACAATAAATAATAATCGCTTCTAAACCGACACAAAAAATAAATTAAGTGACGGAAGTAAAATGAACAAAACAGAAAAATCAGAAATCATTTCCAATGTAGCGGAAATGATAAACAATTCCTCGGCAGTTTATGTCACTGATTATTCCGGTATTAACGTAGCAGATATCACGGGTATCCGAAACGAATTTAGGAAAGAAAAAGTCAGTTACATCGTTGTAAAAAATACCTTTTTCAAAAGAGCAATTGATGAAACTGGTAAATACAGCAATCTTGCCAATCATTTAGCCGGAATGTCTGGTTATGCATTTGCAAATGCCGACCCAACATCGCCTGCAAAAATCATCAAAAAATATTTTGATGCCACACAAAAATTATCTTTAAAAGCCTGTTATATTGAAAACCAGTTTTATGATGGAAGTCGTTTAAACGAAATCGCTTCTCTTCCATCTAAACCAGAAATTATAGCCGGAATTTTGGGTAGTTTGTCCTCGCCTGCCTCAGGTATTGTAGGCACTTTAAACGCTGTGATTCGAGATTTAATTAGTGTAGTTGATGAAATCTCTAAAAAACAAGCAGCATAAATTTGAAAAGAAACATAAGTAATAGGAGAAAAAAATGTCCGAAAAAATAACAGAAATCGTTGAAAAAATTAAAGGCTTATCTTTAGTTGAAGCTTCTGAATTGAAAAAAGCACTCGAAACAGAATTTGGTGTTTCCGCATCAGCCCCAATGATGATGGCTGGTCCTGTAGCTGCAGCTTCTGCTCCCGTCGAAGAAAAAACTGAGTTTGATGTAGTTCTTATTTCCGCGGGGGAAAAGAAAATCAATGTTATAAAAGTTGTAAGAGCTCATACTGGTTTAGGCTTAAAAGAAGCTAAGGATTTAGTTGATACAGCGCCTCAAAAAGTTAAAGAAGCCATCTCAAAAGATGAAGCTGAAAAACTTAAAAAAGAATTCGAAGAAGCCGGCGCAACCGTCGAAGTTAAATAAGGCATTCAACTAAAATAATTTTGCCCTGGCAGCGGGTGATAGCGAAAATCTTCGTTATCACTTTCTGTCTTTTTGTGTTTTATACGATTTAAGATTCTAACGAACTAGAAATTATTTAAGAGGTCATCATTTGGTAAACGAACGCATATCCTTTGGAAAAATTCCTTCTGTACTAAAAGCCCCTGACTTATTAGACATCCAGAAAGGAACTTTTGAAGATTTTATTCAGAATAATGTACCAGCAGCTAAAAGAGACATAAAGGGATTACAAAATGTCTTTTTATCTAACTTTCCGATTTTCGACAATAAAGAAAACTACAGACTTGATTTTCTGGAATACTTTATAGAAAAACCGCGCTTCTCTTTGGAAGAATGCCTTGAGAGAGGACTGACATTCGCCACTCCACTAAAAGCAAAACTTAGATTATCTGCAAAAGATCCCGAAACCGCAGAGTTTGTAAACAGTGTTGAGCAAGAAGTTTATTTAGGGAATCTTCCATTTATGACTAATAAGGGCACATTTGTAATCAACGGTGCCGAACGTGTAATTGTTTCTCAACTTCATAGATCCCCAGGGGTTGCTTTTGCTCAGACAGTTCACCCCAACGGTACGCCAATTTATTCTGCAAGAATTATTCCACTTAGAGGAAGTTGGGTCGAATTTGCAACAGACATAAATTCGATACTCTATGTTTATATTGATAGACGTAAAAAATTTCCAGCAACTACTTTATTAAGAGCATTAGGTTTTGTTTCCGATGAAGAAATATTAAGCTTATTCAATATTTATGAAATAATAGATCTTAAAAAAGTAAACCCGGCAGATTATATCGGTAGGTATATTGCCAGCGATGTTTTTGATATGGCGACGGGTGAAATCTTTTTGACTAAAGAAAGTGTTTTGACCGAAGAAGATGTAGAAAGACTTGGTGAGGCTGAAGTTGATAAACTAAAACTAATACGTGAAGGGAACCTTCCGGAAGATGATTTAATATTGAACACACTCCGAAAAGATACTGCACATACTAAAGAGGAGGCTCTTTTTGCAATATATAGACAACTTCGCACAGGCGAAGCTCCTGATGCAGAAACTGCAATAGCATTAATTGATAAATTATTTTTTAACGACAAAAGATATGATCTTGGTGACGTTGGACGTCACCGCATGAATGATAAATTAGGTCTAAGCCATCCTGAAACTATGACTGTTCTAACAATTGAAGATATTGTTTCCATCATGGCTAATATAATTAAATTAAAAAATGGTGATGAAGAAGTTGATGATATCGACCATCTTGGCAATAGAAGAATTAGAACTGTCGGCGAACAATTAGGTCAGCAGTTTAACATCGGAATGGCTCGTATGGCTCGTACAATTAAAGAAAGAATGAATCTTCGCGATACCGAACATTTTACTCCACAGGAATTAGTAAACGCAAGAACTATAAGCAGCGTTATAAATGCTTTCTTCGGGACAAATCAACTTTCGCAATTCATGGATCAAACCAATCCTTTAGCCGAAATGACCCACAAAAGAAGAATGTCAGCTTTAGGTCCTGGAGGCCTGACCAGAGAGCGTGCAGGTTTTGAAGTTAGAGATGTTCATTACACTCATTATGGCCGTTTATGCCCGATCGAAACTCCTGAAGGACCAAATATTGGATTAATTTCTTCACTGACAATTTATGCAAGAGTTAATCGCTATGGGTTTTTGGAAACCCCTTACAGAAAAGTTCATAAAGGAAAAGTTTCCAACGAAGTTGAATACCTAACCGCAGAGCAAGAAGACCAATTCACAATAGCACAAGCTAATGCTCCATTGACTGAACAATCAAGATTTGCAAACGATCGTGTAAAATCAAGATTAAAAGGTGAATTTCCGGTGGCAACTCCAGAAAACATTCAATATATGGATGTTGCACCTGCACAAATAGTAAGCGCTGCTGCTGCTCTAATCCCATTTCTTGAGCACGATGATGCAAACAGAGCCTTGATGGGATCTAACATGCAAAGACAGGCAGTTCCATTATTAATTCCGGAGGCTCCAATTGTTGGTACTGGTATGGAACGCAAACTGGCTTTGGATTCGAGAGCCGTACTAATATCTGAGGAAGATGGTGTTGTTGAATTTGTAGATGCAAACAAAATAATAATCAAATATGATATTAATGCCAACAGTCTTGAAGCTTTAACAAGTTTTACCGATATCAGAAGAGCCACTTATAAATTAACTAAATTTAGCGGAACGAACCAGGAAACCTGTATAAACCAAAAACCAATTGTAAAAGTCGGACAGAGAGTTGAAAAGGGAGAAGTAATTGCCGACGGTGCTGCAACAGAACACGGCGATTTAGCACTTGGCAGAAATGTGCTTGTAGCTTTTATGCCTTGGCGAGGTTATAATTTTGAAGATGCAATAATTATTAGTGAAAAAGTTGTGAGCAATGATTTTTTTACATCTATTCATATTGAAGAATTTGAATTACAAGTTAGAGAAACCAAACGCGGCGAAGAAGAATTGACAAGAGAAATTCCTAATGTAAGCGAAGAGGCTGTCAAAAATTTGGACGAATATGGAATTGTTAGGGAAGGGGCGGAGGTTAAAGAAGGTGATATTCTCATTGGAAAAATCACACCCAAAGGTGAAACAGATCCTACACCCGAAGAAAAATTACTGAGAGCAATATTCGGAGATAAAGCTGGTGATGTCAAAGATGCTTCGCTCAAAGCACCTCCCGGGTTACGTGGCACAGTCATCAAGACACGATTATTTAATCGTAAAAAAAGAGATGGAGAAACCAAGAAAAGCGAGAAGAAAGCTTTTGATGATTTAGAATTGAAGCATGGATCCTCTCTTTCGGAACATTATAAAAAACTCGTGGAAAAACTTACCAAACTTTGCGGTGGTGAGACCACTTCAGGAATCAGAGATCTTGATGGCAGCGTAGTCCTTCGAAATGGAACATCGATCAAAGAAAATACTTTTTCAGAAATGGACGATGTAACCAAACTTGATTACACCTTAAATTGGTTTGACAGCAAGAAGTTAAATAGTCATATCTCCGTACTCTATAAAAATTATTTTGAAGCACTTTCAGAAATTGAAGAAGAATACAAAAAAGAAAAATTAAAAATCGCCAGTGGTGACGAGCTTCCCCCGGGTATAGTTCAACTCGCAAAAGTTTATGTCGCTAAAAAGCGAAAACTTGCTGTGGGTGATAAAATGGCCGGCAGACATGGAAATAAAGGTGTTGTTGCTAAAATTGTTCCAGCAGAAGACATGCCATTCTTACCAGATGGAACTCATGTGGATATAATATTAAATCCTTTGGGTGTTCCGTCAAGAATGAACCTTGGACAGCTTTATGAAACTGCACTTGGCTGGGCTGGAAAGGCACTCTGAGTCAAATTTTCAACGCCAATCTTTGATGGTGCTAAAGTTGAAGATGTCGAAGAGTGGCTTAATAAAGCTTCACTCGAGTCAGGCAGTAAAACGGATCTCTATAATGGAAGAACCGGAGAAAAATTTCATCAAAAAGTTACCTGCGGCTATATCTATATGCTTAAATTGAGCCATCTTGTAGATGATAAAATTCATGCTCGCTCAATCGGACCATACTCATTAATAACACAACAGCCATTAGGCGGAAAAGCACAATTCGGTGGTCAAAGATTTGGTGAAATGGAAGTCTGGGCGCTCGAAGGTTATGGTGCTTCGCATATACTACAAGAAATACTTACAATAAAAAGTGATGATGTGGTTGGAAGAGCAAAAGCTTATGAATCCATTGTTAAAGGTGAAAATTTATTGGAACCTAACGTTCCTGAAGCCTTTAATGTAATGATTAAAGAACTCCAGGGATTAGGACTGGACATAAAAGTTAATGCGCACAATCCGAATCAAATTAGAAATTAGGAGTTAAAAAATGTCGTTTAGAATTCAAGAAAATGCAATGAAAGATATTCAAACACTGACAATCTCACTTGCCAGTCCTGACGATATTCTTTCAAGATCCTATGGAGAAGTTACAAAACCCGAGACGATTAACTATAGATCTTTCAGGCCTGAAAAAGATGGTTTATTTTGCGAAAAGATTTTTGGTCCAACACGAGATTGGGAATGTTACTGCGGTAAGTACAAAAGAATTAGATACAAAGGAATTATCTGCGACCGTTGCGGGGTTGAAGTAACGCAAAAAAGTGTCCGCCGCGAAAGGATGGGGCACATTGGTTTAGCCGTTCCAATTGTTCATATCTGGTTTTTTAGAACTCAGCCTTCAAAAATTGGAAACATAATCGGGCTTAGCCTTAAGGAATTAGAAAAAGTTGTTTATTACGAATCCTATATTGTGCTTAACCCCGGACCCACAGGACTAAATAAAAAAGATTTGATATCTGAAGATCAATACTTCGAGGTGTTGAATTCTCTTCCCGCAGGAAACGAAAAGCTGAGTGATGAAGACCCTAACAAATTTGTGGCTCGAATCGGTGGTGATGCAGTTAAAGAAATCCTTAAAAAAATTGATATCGAAAAAGTGTCAAAGGAATTACGCGAGCAAGTGAAGGTTGAAGGCTCTCAACAAAAGAAGCAGGATCTTTTAAAGCGTCTGCGTGTTCTTGAAGCATTCAAAGAATCAGAGAGCAAAGTCGCAAACAGACCAGAGTGGATGGTAATGAGTTACATTCCAATCATACCGCCGGAGTTACGTCCGCTCGTTCCTCTTGAGGGTGGAAGATTTGCCACAAGCGATCTGAATGATTTGTATAGAAGAGTGATTATTAGAAATAATCGGTTAAAAAGATTGATTGATATCAAAGCGCCCGAAGTCATACTAAGAAATGAAAAAAGAATGCTTCAGGAATCAGTTGATGCTTTGTTTGATAATTCAAGAAGAGGAAGTGCCGTACGAAGTGATAACAACCGTCCCTTGAAATCATTAAGCGACATGCTCAAAGGTAAACAAGGTCGTTTTCGCCAAAATCTACTTGGTAAAAGAGTTGATTATTCTGGCAGGTCAGTAATTGTGGTTGG
>Ga0172369_10009719_pt1 | contig 10591 bp, 10 predicted proteins | sample LakKiv25m_FD_114539 | JGI IMG/M metagenome (GOLD analysis project Ga0172369, IMG submission 114539) | Freshwater microbial communities from Kabuno Bay, South-Kivu, Congo - kab_022012_11.25m | ecosystem: Environmental > Aquatic > Freshwater > Lake | place: Democratic Republic of the Congo...
TCGATGTCGGCTCGTCGCATCCTGGGGGTGGAGAAGCTCCCAAGGGTTGGGCTGTTCGCCCATTAAAGCGGCACGCGAGCTGGGTTCAGACCGTCGTAAGACAGGTCGGTCTCCTATCCACTACGATCGCGGAAATTTGAGGAGGCCCTTCCTTAGTACGAGAGGACCGGGAAGGACGAAGCTCTGGCGTACCAGCTGTTCTATCAAGGGCATTGCTGGGTAACTAACTTCGGTTTAGATAAACGCTGAAAGCATCTAAGCGTGAAGCTGTCTCCAAGATTAGATTTCACAGGTTGGTCAGAGACGATGACCTTGATAGGCTCTAGGTGTAAGTGCAGCAATGCATTCAGCCGAGGAGTACTAATAAACCATTTGATTTTCCCACATTTTTGATTTTAATATTTTGGAAAGACACCATAGTTCTGGTGGTTCGAGCGAAGGGGCAACACCTGATCCCATCCCGAACTCAGCAGTTAAGACCTTCAGCACCGATGATACTTGGACATGAGTCCTGGAAAAGTAGGCCGCCGCCAGAACTATGGTGTTTTTTTGTTGTCTAAAGACAGTTATGGTATAATAAGGTTAGAAATAACCCTATTTTTTTTATGATTAATTTCCATAACAGCGGTCGACGAGAAGTCCTGCGTGAGCTTCAGAGTTCCCCTGTTGGGCTTTCAAATAAAGAAGCTCAGAAACGTTTGGCTAAGTCTGGCCCAAATAGTCTGATTGAGTCTAAACCCGTCAGCCGTTGGCACATTTTTCTCTCGCAGTTTATCAACCCCCTAATTTTTATCCTCCTTTTAGCCGGTATTATTTCAATTTTAGTCAAAGAATACATTGATGCCGGGGTTATTATTACCGCCGTTCTCATCAACACCATCATCGGCTACTTGCAAGAAAACAAGGCCAATCAATCCCTGCAAGAGCTCAAAAAAGTGGTGGAGCATTTGGCTCTGGTGGTCCGAGATGGCGCCGAGACAGAAATTGACAGCGCCGATTTAGTCCCGGGAGATATTATTGTTTTGCGTTCCGGCCAAAAGGTTCCGGCTGATGCTCGCGTGCTGGAGAGCGTTGACTTGCAGGTCAATGAAGCCGCCCTCACCGGAGAATCCGTACCGGTCTTCAAGACTGTCAAAATTATGTCCGCTGGGGCGATTCTAGCCGATCGCAAGAATATGCTTTATTCTGCCACCGAAATCGTGGGTGGCACCGGTCGGGCGGTAGTAGTGGCCACTGGGGTGAATACCGAGATTGGCCAGATTTCTAAAATGATTACCGAAACAGCCGAAACAGTCACTCCGCTTCAGACTCGACTCTTAAAATTTTCTCGTCTTTTAGGTCTAATCGTGGGCCTAATCTCAGTGCTGATTGTAGTGTTTGGCGTTGTCCAGCGCCGGAACATTTTTGATATTTTTATCACCGCTATTGCGGTCGCGGTAGCGGCTATTCCTGAGGGGCTGGCAGTCGCCGTGACGGTTATTTTAGTATTGGGAATGAAACAGATTCTCAAAAAGAAAGCCCTGACCAGAAAATTACTGGCGGCAGAAACTCTGGGATCAATTACCGTTATTTGCTCCGACAAAACCGGTACTCTGACAGAAGGAAAAATGCGCGTCGCTCATATTTTTGCCGGTAGCCATGAATGGCGCTTAGAGAATTTTGATCAAGCTGGGAAAGATAATAATCTGGAGGCGATTATTCGAGCTTTAGAGATTGGAATAATTTGTAATAATTCTATTGTGGAGAATGCCAAGGATGGCTTGGCGAGTGAGAAAATCATCGGTCAGCCAACGGAAGTCGCCTTGGTTTTGGCTGGTTTGGATTTGGGTCTGGATAGGGAAAAATTGTTGCGACGAGAAACCAGAATCGGAGAATTACCTTTTGACAGTGAGAATAAGTTTATGATTACCATGCATAATTTGGCTAAAAATAGCTATATTATGTATGAAAAAGGCGCTCCGGAAATTCTTCTGGCTAAGAGTGCGGCGCTGGATATCGACGGTCAGATAGTGGCTATTAGCGCGGCAGAAAAAACTAAGTTATTAAAAAAATACGAAAGTTTTACCGCCCAAGGACTGCGCGTTATCGGTGTCGCCTATCGCCGGCTGGATAGTTTACCTTGGCCAATAAAGACTGAGAATAAAAATTGGCAAGAGATTGATGCCCAATTAATTTTTGTGGGTCTGATTGCTTTCAAGGATCCGCTTCGAGCGGAATCCCGCGGAGCCATTTCCGAGTGTCAGCGAGCCGGCATTCGCCCGATAATTATCACCGGCGATCATAAATTAACGGCGCAAGCGATTGCGGCCGAGGCGGGCATCCATTGTGCGGTGGAAGATGTAATTACCGGAGACATCTTAGACCGAACGGATGACGCCGCTCTCAGACAGCTAGTCAAAAAACACAATATCTTTGCTCGGGTCAGTCCGCATCACAAACTGCGCATTGTCCAAGCCTTCCAGTCTAACGGTGAGGTGGTAGCGATGACTGGTGACGGCTTGAATGATTCACCAGCCCTTAAAGCCGCTAATATCGGTGTTTGTTTGGGGTCGGGTACGGAAGTAGCTAAAGAAACGGCCGACTTAGTTTTGTTGGATAATAATTTTCAAGTGATTGTGTCGGCGATTGAGGAGGGAAGAATCATTTTTCAAAATATCCGCAAGTCCATCACTTATTTAATCTCGGATTGTTTTTCGGAAATAGTTTTGATTACCGGTTCCATTTTTCTGGGAACTCCGCTGGCACTGCTTTCCACTCAAATTTTGTGGATCAACATTATCAATGATGGCTTTCCCAATTTTTCTCTGGCCTTTGAAAGAAGTGACAAGAATGTTATGGACCAAAAACCAATCAATCCCAGTGAGCCCTTGGTTAATCGGGAGATGAAGATTTTAATCGTTTGGTATGGTGTGGCTCGCGATTTGGGCTTGCTCCTGATTTTCTTTTTTGCCTATCGCCATTTGGCGGATCTTGGTTGGGATATTGCTTATCTGCGAACCGTCTTCTTCGCTATTTTGGGAGTCAAATCATTAACCGGTATTTTCAGCTTACGCAGTTTAATTTTACCAATCTGGAAAATTAATCATCTGCGTAATCGTTACCTCTTGGGCGCTTTTACCATTAGTATGAGTTTGCTAATATTAGCTATTTATGTGCCGGCTTTGCAGTTAGTTTTACAAACTAAAGCGCTGGATTTTATGACTTGGCTATTGATTTTATCGCTCGCTTTTATTAATATCTTAGTAATGGAATTCATTAAATATTTTTCTACCATTAAACGCCATGCTTAATAACAAATATCGCTTAAGTCGAACTAAAAAAGTGACTTATGTCCAGAAGGGCCAGATTGGCGCCCCCGTTTATAGCTGGGGAAATTTGTTTTCCAAGCAAGCCTTGTTGACGATTTTGACTTTAGGCATTCTGGCGTTAATCAGCGTGCCGGCCATTCGGAATTACGCCCAAGAGCGAGCGGTTGATTTGGAGATTAATGAGGCGCGGGCGGAGATTGAGCGCTATACCAGCCAGAATAAAGAGCTGAGCGATGTTATCGGCTACTTAGAGTCCGACCAGGCGGTTGAGGAGAAGGCCCGTTTGAATTTAGGTCTCAAGAAGCAGGGGGAAAAGGTGGCTGTGATTGCCGCCGAACCTCAAGTGAGTGAAGATGCCGCCGCTGCGCAGAAGGCTGCTAATGAAAAATTATCGAATCCTCATAAGTGGTTAAATTATTTTTTCGCTATCAAGCCTCTTTAGCTTAGTGGTAAAGCAGCGGTATCGTAAACCGTCGACGTCAGTCCGATTCTGACAAGAGGCTCATTTTAGATTGTAATTAATTTTTTTTATGAACTATAAACAACGAATCACAAAATTAGCGCGACCCGGGTTGGTGGTTTTAATGGCCCTCGTCTTTTTATTTCCCACCAATGTTATTTTGGCTTTAGTAGAGGATGGAGCGGTGATTAATTTGGAAGAAAAAGCGACGCTGAGTGCTGCTGAAATTGAGACCGGCAAAACCATCAGTGCTTTTAATAATAATCTTCGTTTGGTTTTTGCCGCCACCAGTACTTCGGGACTGGCCACCAGCTCGGAGATTGAACTGGCTCAACTCAATGAAGACATCCCGACACCCTGGAATTTAAATAAAGTTAGCCATATCTATCAATTTGATTTTGGCGCTCAAGCTTTGCCAAAGACTTTTCAAATTGAAATCAGCTATCAAGAAAAACAGGCGCTTCATGAATACAAGCAAGTTTTCTTCTATGATCGCAACAACGATAGCTGGAAACCGCTGCCAACTAAAGATTATGCCAATAAAGGCTATGTCTCGGCGACTATTAGCTTGCCCTATGCCCGAGTGGCAGTTTTGTCCACCCCTGGTGCAATTGTGAGCGGCAAAGCCAGTTGGTATGCCTACAAAGGCGGTTTGTTTACCGCCTCACCTGACTTTCCGAAAGGCTCCAGATTACGGGTCTTCAATTTGGCTAACAATAAATTTGTGGATGTGGTTGTGAACGACTATGGTCCGGAGCGACTGAAGCATCCCGATAGAGTGGTCGATTTGGATAAAGTCGCTTTCAAAAAGATTTCTTCAACTGGCGCCGGGATTATCAACGTTCGAGTAGAGCCCTTGGAAATCAAGGCCGACAGTGCCGGTCGTTTGATGGGCGTCCCAGCCCAAGGAGCAACGGTCAATCCAAGCTTGAGCGCCAAGTCAGCGATTGTGATGCGCGAAAAAGACCAGGCCGTTATTTTCTCCAAAAATCCAACTTCCACTTTGCCCTTGGCCAGTTTGACCAAAATGATTGCCGTCAAAACTTTTTTAGATATTGACCAGAACCGCCAGCGACTGAGCGAGGTGGTATCATATAATTTGCAAGATGAGAAATATAATTATCAGTATTGCAAACCCTGGGAGTCCGGGAAGATCAAACTCAAGGAAGGCGAGAAATTGACCATCAAGGATTTGATTTATGTCAGTCTGGTGGGCTCAACCAACAATACCATTGAAACCCTGGTGCGCGTTTCCGGTATCAGTCGCGCTCGTTTTATGAATCTCATGAATGACAATATCACTGCTTGGGGGGCGACTAATACTTTTTTTGAAGAGCCGACCGGTTTGTCGCCTAAGAATGTCAGTTCGGTTTGGGACTATGCTCTAATCACTAAGCGGGTTAACCAAGATTCGATTATCTCCGCCGCCAGCTCTGCCAAAAAATATAGTTTCAAAACAGTGGGCAGCAAGAAGGCTCACAATATTACCAATACCAACTACCTTTTGGATTTATCCAAATACAATATTACTAGCTCTAAGACCGGTTATCTGAATGAGGCCGGCTATTGCCTGATGACTCGTTTCAAGAGCGGCGCCGACACCCTGATTGCCATTACTTTCAACGCCAAAAACCGCACCGCCAGCTTCAATGAGACCGCGGAACTGATGAATTATAGCGTGCGGTTGGTTAAAGAGGGAAAGGTGGGCATTGCTAATGTTAAATAGGTTTTAGATTATTAAACCCATCGTTTAGAGCGCTGGGTTTTTTGTTTGTCTACTCGCCATTATTTTGGTATAATAGAAATAAGTTAATTTTTATGATCAAACTAGTTAATGTTTCCAAATCATACCTCCGAGGCGTCAAAATCCTCCGCGACATCAATTTATATATTGAAGCGGGAGAGTTTGTGTCTTTGGTGGGCCAATCGGGTAGTGGCAAGACTAGCTTGGTAAAGATTTTGATTGGCGAAGAGCGGGTGGATGACGGCCGAGTGATTATTGGCGATTGGGATATTACTAAAATTTCTCGCCGAGAAGTGCCCTATCTGCGTCGTCAGATTGGTGTTATCTTTCAGGACTTTAAATTACTACCCCAGAAAACTCTTTGGGAGAATGTGGCCTTTGCCCTTGAGGTTTGTGGCCAGCCACCCAGCAAAATTGAAAAAATAGTTTCCAGCGTGATGCGACTGGTGGGTCTGGAAGACAAAAAAGATCGCTATCCGCATGAGGTTTCCGGCGGTGAACAACAGCGTACGGCCATTGCTCGTTCGCTGGTGCATCAGCCGAAGATTCTTTTGGCCGATGAGCCGACCGGTAATCTGGATTCCATCAACGCTAATGAAATTATTGATTTGTTGGTGAGAATTAACAAGTTTGGAACTACCGTTATTTTAGTTACTCATAATCGAGAGATTGTAAACCACTTAAAGAAACGGGTGATTGCCATTGAAAAGGGTAGTGTGGTTTCCGATCGTGAGAAGAGTAAATATTCACTATAATTAAGGGCTATGTTTTTATCTACCATTCGTATTATAAAATTCAGTTTGCAAGACATTAGCCGTAATGTCTGGTTAACGATTGCCACTATTACCATCCTAGTTTTAGCTCTTTTGTCGGTTAATACTCTGGTCACCGTTGAGGTTTTGAGCCGACATGCGATTGATGCTGTTAAAGAGAAGGTAGATATCAGTTTGTATCTCAAGGCTGATGCCAGCGATGAACAGGTGGCCAGCCTCAAGACTCAGATTTCTCAGATGGCTAAAGTCAAACAAGTGCTCTATACTTCCAAGGCTGATGCTTTGAGATATTTCCGTGAGAAGAACAAAGATAATCCGGAAGTGCTGACTGCTCTAAGAGAATTGGGACGAAACCCTCTGTCTCCGAGCTTGATTATCACTCCCAACAATGTAGAAGAAGCGCCGCAACTGATTAATGAAATCAAACAGATTAAAAGTGAAGTGATTGAGTCCCGTGACTTTGCCGACAATGCTTTGATCTTAGAAAAAATTAATGATATTACCAAGAAGATTAGTGAGGTGGGGCTGATTATCATTTCCATCTTTATCTTCACCAGTATGTTGGTTGCCTATAACTCCATCAAGGTGGCGATTTATACCCATCGCCGCGAGATTGAGATTATGAGACTGGTGGGAGCTTCCAATAATTTTATTTACCTGCCCTTCGTTCTGTCAGCTATCATCTACGCCTTCCTTGGTGTCTTAATTATCATCATCTTGTTCTATCCTTTCTTGGGAATTCTCCAACCCTATCTGGAAGTTTTCTTCATGGACTACAACATCAACATCATCGAATATTTTGTTAACAACTTCTGGCTCATCTTCGGTCTGCAATTTGTGGCCGTCTCTCTCATCAGTATTTTGTCCTCTTGGTTGGCTATTAGAAGATACGCCAAAGTCTAACCATATGTCGGAAAGAATGCCTAATGCCTTTAATCCAGATGGTCACAAAGAATATGCTGATGACCTGCCGGATTGGAAGAAGGAAGCGGAGATGCTTCAAGCGGTCAAGACCATGGTCGTTCATGACTTGGAAGCCAATGAGTATTATCCCGTCTTTCTGTATAGCGAGGCCGATGAGCAGGTGAAGAAATTAGAGTATAATGTTTCTGATAGTGCCCAGAAAGTGGCTGATATTATTGATGTTCAGGCTAAGACTTGACGTCAGAGGGGCTATTTTGTATGATATTGAAGCTGATTAATTATCGGCTTTTATTTATTCGGGGATCGTCTAAGGGTAGGACAGCTGGTTTTGGTCCAGTCAATCGGGGTTCGAATCCCTGTCCCCGAGCAAATCAGGATAAGCAGTCGCGAAAGCGTCTGCTTTTCTGTAATATGAGCCAAAAATTACCGGTTCGGAAGTAGCATTTAGCTTGTCTATAAATTTACTTAAAAACTCAAAAGCCGGTGAATATTCAGCAGTAAGCACGCCATTGGTTAAAGTCATTTTTGAGAACGCATAGCTCAATAATAAGCGACGATCATCATCAGTCGCCTTATTACTCAAATATATATCTTTAGCTCTATATGCTAGGTCGTGGATAGCAATACCGGCCTCGTAGTATTCATTGCCTCCTTGGCTAAATTTACTCATCTCTTTATTTATCTTTTCTTTTTCGGCGGTATATTCTTTAAATTTCTTGTTAAAGAAATCAGCCGAAATAACGCCGTCTAATTTATCCTCGTAAATTTTATCAAGCCGGTTTTCCATTAAAACCAATCCCTTTTTTAAGGCCTCGATTTTTTCTTTTGAATATTCAACTTTGTCTTTCAAGCTATCTTTTAGAGCTTTTTTAATCCATTCTAAAACCCGCTCATTTTTTGGAGCCACCTTAACCAATAAATCAAAAATTTGCTCCTCGACTTTTTCTTGCCGGATATAATCCTTATTATCACACGGTTTAAAGCCTTTACAATGGCCGTAATGGTGTCCTTTCTGCGTTTCCCAAGTAATAAGGCAACCGCAATGCCCGCATTTTATCATTCCTTTGAATACGTGCGTATGCGTGTTGAATTTACCGGCTTTAAGTTTTCTTTTTAACTTGTCTTGAACCTCATCAAATATTTCCTCGCTGATTATCGGCTCGTGTTTACCTTGATATATTTCGCCGTTCCACCTAATACTACCGCAATAAAAAGGATTGCTCAAAATCATATGTAAACTGCTATGGCCTAACGGTTTGCCGGTAGTATTCCTCAACCCCTCTTTTTCCATTTTGCGGACTAACTGGCTGATAGTATAATTGCCGGTGCTATATAACTCAAAAATCCGCTTGATAAATGGAGCGGTTTTTTCATCCACTAATTGAATCTTATGACCTTTATCGCCGGATATTTTATAGCCTAATTTTGCCCCCATGGGCATCCAACCCGATTCAATTTTAGCTTTCTGTCCTTTCTTAACTTCCTCGCTTAAATTGTTAGTGTAAAAACGGGCAATAGCGACTTTCATATCCCAAACTAAATTTTCATGGGCACGAGTGTTTTTATTAACGACAAAATTTTCTTTAACAAAATGAACCTCCCGAACTTCGTCCTCATTTAACCAATCGCTAACCGTAGCCCCGTCTTTTAAATTTCTGGTCAATCGGTCTATTTTTTCACACAAAATAATTTCTATTTTGCTCTTTTTTACATATCGCAACATTTCATTGAAAGTCTTTCTGATTTGGTGGCCACTGGCCGATTCGGATATTTTGAATATCTTAATCACATCGAGGTCTTTGTTCTCGGCATAGCCTTTTAGGAGGCTTTCTTGAGCCTCTAAAGAATAGCCTCTGTCCTCTTGCTCTTTGGAGGAGACACGGCAATAGATGATACATTTTTTGCTTGGCATATTGTTTATATTTTTATAACTAAAAAGGGGCGACCGTCTGGAATACCCAACTAATATCGCCAAAAGCAATACTTGTCGGCAGAGATCGCCCCTTTTCAGGGGACAAGTATAAAAAAAGCTTTTGACGTGATTATTTAGTTGGGTATTCAACTATATTGTATCAAACTATCTATTTTTTTCAATAGCCTCTAATTTTATGAGTTTATCAACCTTATTCAAGACATCAAAATAACCAACAATGCCATTGCCGAGTTTAGAGGTTTGAGCCGGCGTTAATTCAAGGCTAAATTCCTCTTTGAGTATTATTTGAAATTCTTTTAATAATGTCTTGCTAACCATATCTATCCGGTTAATGAAAATAATGAATAATTGATTTTGCCCAACCAGTCGGACAAATATTTTCTTTCAAAAAGCAATTTTAAATTTTTCGGATTGAGAAAAGCGATAATATCTTTTAAGGCCGTTAAAATCATCGGCTGTTCTAAATTTCTTGAGCAAAGAATTTTTCTCATGCCGAAATAGCGGACATCAAATAAATTCTTACAAATATATTTTGAAACGTATAAGCCCAAATTATTGATGTGCTGAACTTTGTTGATCATGACAAAGCCTTGTCCCCAAATTTCAGCCAGTTTTGAATTCTCCAAATAATCAATATTGACCAAAACGTGGTAATGGACAGCTCCACGTTGTTGAAATTCCGGCACCGCCAAATATTTTAATTTAGGGAATTTTCTTTTTAGTCTTTGAATAAATGTTTTAAAAATAACGTTAGCCTCAAATAAATCGGTGATATTTTCTTTGAATGTTAAAGTGATAAAAGTTTGCAAATCTGGGTTGGCGTTTACCAACCTTGTGATTCTGGCACGGGTGCGACGCAATGAAGAAAATCGCATAACTTCCATTTGATAATTATTTTCCTCTGATATTTTCACCTGTTCAACGACTTGTTCTTGGGTGCGACGTTTAACGATTCTTTTTTTCTTTCGTTTAACCCCACTCTTAACCGGAGCCTCGTATTTATAAAGCTCAACTCGATTGCCGGAAATTATCAGTTTTTCTTGATACATCATAACCTTTTAGGAGGGAATACAGATCATCGACAAGCGATGAGTATTCCTGCTCATAACTTTTAAGTTTTCTAGCCAACATCTCAAAATCGATTGAGCTGTCGGTTTTAACTTTATTATTAACGCCAAATCTTAATTTTTTAATTCTTTCTTTCAGCCAAATAATATAATCAACTTCGTATTTAATGTTTTTGTAAATCATATATTTATTGATGTTTTTTAATCTCACGGTCTGTTGTGTGCGTATAGTCAAGTTAAATAATTATATACCGGGTTATCTCGTCTAAAATCTCATTTACCGGCCAAGCTTGTTTTTATTTTTCGGCGAGTGGGCAAACCTCGCCGAAAAATAAAAAAACAAATCTATTGGCCGGTCAAAATAAAACCAAATTACAAACGA
>Ga0172369_10009730_pt1 | contig 10583 bp, 8 predicted proteins | sample LakKiv25m_FD_114539 | JGI IMG/M metagenome (GOLD analysis project Ga0172369, IMG submission 114539) | Freshwater microbial communities from Kabuno Bay, South-Kivu, Congo - kab_022012_11.25m | ecosystem: Environmental > Aquatic > Freshwater > Lake | place: Democratic Republic of the Congo...
CGCGGACACGAGGGCCCGGGTCTGGTGCACCGCGGCCCTCGTGTCCGCGCGGGCCAAAGAACCGGCCCGCGCTCCCCTCGGGCTGAGCGGTCGCGCGAGTGGCGTCAACCCGATAGGCAAGGTTCAGTCCTATCCCCTGGCGACCTTGGCGTTCTTGGCGCCTTGGCGGTTCATGCCCGGTCCCGAAAAGGCCGAAAACCGGGTCAGAACAAGTATCTCACCCCCGCCGTCGCGCCCATGCGCAGCGCGTCGGGCGCGAGCCACCCCGACAGCCCCGCCACGAACGCCAGCGACCGGCGCCGCGACGCCAGCTCCAGCCCGGGCATCAGCGCGACGCCCGGCTTCCACGCGAGGCTCTCGCCCGGCGTCTGCTGCAGCAGCACGGCCGGTCCGGCGGCCATCGTCCACCCGAGCGACTCGGAAAGCGGACCCGACAGCACAGCCGAAAGCGCCAGCGCCGTTTCCGCCCGCGCCTGCGTCGCGAAAGCCGGCGCCACCCATCCCGAGGCAGCCGCGGACAGCGCGAACCGGGGCCGGATTTGCCACAGCCCGCGCAGCTCCGCCGCCGGCGTCGCACGCACGGGATCGGTCGCGACCATGGCGCCGGCGCGCACGTCCAGCGCGAGCGCCGCGTGCGCCGCGGACGGAAGGACGAACAGGAGCGATGCCATGAGGGCGGCGCGGCGTCTCCCTCCGGCCCCCTCCCCGACCCTCCCCCGAAAAAGCCCGGGGGAGGGAGAAGGCGCCGAAGGCGCTTCCAGCGCACACTCCCTCCCCCAGGCTCTTTTGGGGGAGGGTCGGGGAGGGGGCCGCCCTGGCGGAAAGCCGAAAGCCGGCACTACGTCCCCCCCGGTCCGGACGGCTTGAACAGGAACGGATACGTCACCACGACGACGCCTCCCCCTTTGGGCGGCGGGAACGTCCAGGTGCGGATCTTCGACTCGATGCACGAAGGCACTTCCGATTCCTCGAGCGTACGCGACGCCGTGCGGGCCGTCGTGACGCGGCCGTCGGCGCCGATGACGAACTCGCTCACCACTTTTCCGGCCAGATCGGGCTTTGCGGAAAGGCCTTTTTCGTAGCAGTACCGGATCTGCGCCCGGTGCGACAGGATGACGCGCCGGATGACCTCGCGGTCCAGTCCGCCCTCGACGCGCTCGGGTTCGTCCATCGTCAGGTCGCTGGGCCCGGTGCCGCGCAGCCGGCCGGCGCCCGCGTCGAAGCCGGCCCCGCCGCGCGTGCCGACGGGGCCAGTGCCCACGGTGTCGGCGGCCGCGCCGCCTCCGCCCGCGCCGTCGCCGCGCAGTCCCAGCCCGAGCATCCCCGACGCGTCGCCGACCTGCGGGCCCCGGAGGTTTCCCACCGCGCCCGCCGCCGCCAGCGCGCCGCCCGAAAGAAGCTGCGCGGTCGCACGGCCGGATGCCTCCAGCGCGCGCAACAGGGCCTGGCGCCTCACGATTTCCTCGTCGCTCAGCGGACCCGCGCGGCGCGCGGGCCGCGCCGGCGCGTCGGGGCGGCCCGCCCTTCCCTCCTCGCCGCGCGCCTTCGCGGAGGCGCCGTCGCGGTTGTCCGCCCGGGCCCGTTCGAGCCTCTCGCGCTCCAGTTCGCGCAGGGTCTTCGCGGGCGGGCGGAACTGGGTCAGCACCTCGCGCACCGGGCCCGAAAGGGGCGCCGGCTCGAAAGGAGCCACGGTCGGAATGCGCAGGATCCCCACGAAAAACAGGGCAATCAGCGCGACGACGATCGATCCCTGCCCCTCGCGGCTGGTCCACCACGGCTGCACCGGCCGGCGCTCCGGCGACGCGACGCGGCAGCGTTCCAGCTCCAGCGCGAAACCGCCGGCCTCCATGCGCACGCGGTCCGCCCCGGCCAGCGGCGCCCATGCCAGCGACGGCCCGCAGCCGGCCGCCGCGGGCGGACCGTCGGTGCGCGGCGCCGCGGTGAGCAGCGGCTGGCCGTGGCGCGCGTCGAGCGCGCGCAGCGGCGTGTCCAGGGCGACGTGCCATCGTCCGTCCAGACAGGTCGCCACGACCCAGCGGTGCACGTCCCGGTGCGCGCCGGGTGCGAGCAGCGACGGAGGCAGCTCCACGCCGGCGCCGCGTCCCACGTCCAGAGGCGTTCCCGGCGCGAGCACGCGCGCGTCCAGCGGCGCATCGCCCCAGAAGACGCGCACGCGCAGCGGCAGCTCCGCGGGCGGGGCCATGCGGGCCCCGCGGGCGTCCAGCTCGATGTCGTACGGCCCCACGGTCAGCCGATCACCCGGGGCGACGAGCGCGCGGCGCACGAGCCGGCCGTTGACGCGGCATCCCTCGGGCGCCAGTGCCAGGAGCCTCCAGCGGCCGCCGCGCTCCGGATCCAGCACGACGTGGACCGGCTGCAGCGACTCGCCCTCGAGCGCCAGGGTCGCACCCGGCCAGCTCCCGATGGTCACCGGTCCGCCCCGGACGTCGCGGCTGTCCGGAGTGCCGGTGCCCCGGACCACGCGCAGCACGAGCCCGTTGCCGTCCATCGCTCCCCCGTCGTCGTCCTGCCGGACGCTCGCCGCCACCGGGTTCTCCTCAACGCGGATGACGCACTGCGTCAGCCGCCTCGATCAGGCTTCTGCGTGCGGCGCGTGCGAACGAGGCGGGTGCGCGCGCCATGGGCGGAAGGTCGTCGTGCGGCGGCGTCGTGACGAGGTCGCCCTCGGGCCGCTGCAGGTCGCCGCGGATGGTGTCGTCGTCGAAGCGCACGGCGGTGCGCGCGGGAGGCCGGCGGGAGTCGGCGGCGAAGACGGGGGAGGCGATGAGGAATAGGGCGGCCAGCGCGAGGCCGCGGCCCTCACCCCCGACCCCTCTCCACACGGGCCGCGATGCGCGGTGCCCATTCGACCGCAGTGCGGCCCGGTGGAGAGGGGATGACTGCCGCGCCTGGATCCGGCGTGCGGTCTCCGGATCGCCGCGCACTTCACCCCCTCTCCACCCGGCCGCAACAACCGAGAGGCGAGCAACCGTCGCCGGGGCCGGTGTGGAGAGGGGGCCGGGGGGTGAGGGCCGCGCGGCGCGCGGGCCGCCCGCCGCCGCGTCTTCCACCCCCGTCCCGTCGAACCCTTCGCGCGAATCACCTCTCCGCACTGCGTCCTCCTCCCGCCAGCGCCCGGCACGCGGCCGTCGCCGCGTCCAGCGCCCTCCGATCCGGCGCGCGCCCGCCCCGCTCGCGGAAGCGGTCGAGCATTTCCATCCCCTCGGCCGGCCGGCCTCCTTCCGCGCACAGCAGCAGACCAAGATTGAGCAGCGGTTCGACACTCGCAGGCGCCAGGGAGGCCGCCGCCTGCAGCGCCTTCTCCGCTCCCGCCGCGTCCCCGAGGCCGCGAAGAGCCACCCCGAGGTCCAGCGCGGCGTCGGACGCCTCCGGCTCCAGACACCGCAGCGTTTCCAGCCGCTCGCGTGCGCCCTCGAAGTCCCGCCGCGCCAGCCGCGCGTCCGCCAGCACCCGGTGCGCCAGCGGCCGCTCCGGATGCTCTTGCGCCAGCCGCGTCCACAGCGCCAGGGCCGCGTCGCGCCGGTCCGGCGCGTCCAGCGCCCGCGCACGCAGCTCCGCCGCCGCGGGCGCGTTCGGGTCGTCGTCCGAGATGCGCGCCGCCAGCACCAGCGCCGCTTCGGGCCGGCCCGCCGCCAGTTCCGCCTGCGCCGCGAGCAGCCACGCCGCCGGAGCGTCCGGCGCACGGGCCAGCACTTCGGCGGCACGCATGCCGGGCGATGCCATCGCAGGCGTCAGCGTCGCGACGGCGCCGGCCGGCACGCTCCACCGCCCGGGGTCGAGCCGCGCCAGCGCCGTCACCGCCTCGTCCAGACATCGGGGGGCGACGGCGGCCTCGCGCGCCCGTGCCACCGCGGTCGCGAGCGCCGTCTTCGCCCGATCGAAAAGCGGCTGCGCCTTCGCGGACAGATCCTCCAGGAACAGCTCGCGCTGCCCGGCCGTGAGCCCCCGCGGCGCACGGGCGGCGCCCAGCGCGCGGGCCAGGTCCGCCCACGCGTCGCCGGATCGCACCAGCGCACAGACCGCCGGAGCGGCCCGACCCGTCGACACGACGGCGGCGAGCTGCCTTTCGGCCTCGTCCAGCGCCGCGATCTTGCGCGGGAGCGTGCGCTGCCAGGGCTCGCCCAACGCAAGTGCCCGATATCGTTCGAGAATCGGGTCGGTCCGCAGCAGCGCGGCTTCCGCCAGCGCGTCGAGCCCGTCGGGCCTCGACGCCGGAATCGCGGACGCAAGGCGCGCGGCACGGCGAGCTTTCTCCTGCGCGGCGGCCTTGTCGCCACACCGCACGTCCTCGCGCGCCGAACGAACGAGCGCCACGGCATGCCAGGCCGGATCGCGCGCGAGCGCCACGAGCTTTTCCGCCGCCCGCCGGGCCGACGCGCACCCGGCCGCGTGATCCACAAGCCGCAGCGCGTGAGCCATGGCGTCGGGCCCGCGCGGATGCCGCGACAGGTACAGCTCGCGCAGCGCGTCGGCACCGCGCCGGTCGCCGGCCGCCTCCGACACGACGATGGCTTCGTGCAGGCGATCGGCGTCCCGGGCCGCCTCTTCCGGTGCGAGCAGCCGTCGCGCCTCGGCGAATCGGCCCAGCGCGACGAGGTCCGCCCACTGCCGCTCTTTCGCACGCGCCGCGAGCGGGCTCCGCGGCAGGTGTTCCAGCAGCCGCGCGCGCAGAGCCACTGCCTCCGCCGGCCGCCACGCCGCGTCCAGCGCCGCGGCGCCGTTGTAGAGCGCGCGATCCAGCCGTGCGCTCGCCGGGAAGCGCTCGACGAAGTCCCGGTACCGGCGCGCCGCCTCCAGGTGATTGCCCTGCGCCGACTCCCGCGCCGCAGCGGCCAGCAGCGCGCCCTCGCGCACGCGGATCAGCTCCGCGGCCGGAGGCCTCGCCGCCGCGGGAAGCGCCGCCAGCTCGCTCGCAAGCGCCGCAAGATCGTCGAAACGGCCCAGTTGACGCAATGCGTCAAGCGCCAGCCGCGCCGAAGCGATCGAGACCTCGCTCGTGCTACCCGTCGCCACGGTCCGGAACGCCGCCGCCGCCTGCTCCAGCATTCCGTGCCGGTACAGGACGCCCGCGCGCTGGTAGGCCACCGCCGGAGCCCCCGGATCCGACGGCAGGAGACGCAGGAACCGATCGCACGCTTCCAGCAGCCGAAGTTCCGCTCCCTGCGCGGCGCGCGGCTCCGGCGACGGGCGATCCGATTCCTCGTCGGACGCGGGCCCGGCGTCGGAAACCGGCCCCACCGCCGCCAGTGCGGCCTCCACGGCACCGCGCGCGCTCGCGGCCATCCATTTGCCCGGGGCATCGCCGCGCGACAGCCGTGCCAGATCCTGCTCCGCGGCCGCCGTGTATTCGCGCTCGGCCTCGGCGGAGCGCGACAGCGACGCCAGTAGCTCCCCGGCGTGGTGGTGCAGTTCGTAGGCCGCCTCCGAGGACGAGAACGCCTCGAACCAGGCGCGGTACAGCGCCAGCGCCGTCTCGAGCTGTCCGGTGCGGCGCGCCGCGCGGCCCTCGGCGTGCAGCGTGACGGCCGCCGTGCGCACGGCGCGCTCGGCGCCCGAGGCATCCAGGTCCCTGTGCTCCGCGGCGAGCGACGCGATGGCCCGCGCGGCGTCCACGGCGGACGGTCCGTCGCGGCGCCGCAGGGCGATTTCCACCTGCAGCGAGAGCATCCGCAGGGCGCCGGCGGGCGGCGCGGCGGGCAACAGCGCGTGCAGCAGACGCGAGGCCTCGGCGTCGCGCCCGGAGTCCGCGATGATGCGCGCGTAGGCCTCCACGAGCGGCGACGAACGACCGGGCGCCGCGACCGAGCGGAGCCGATCGGCCGCGTCGGCGGCGCGCACCGACGGGTCGCGCGCCAGTGCGAGCACCAGGTCTCGGCGCGCGTCGTCCGCCAGGGCGAACGAGGCGCGTCCCTCCTGCGACAGCGCGACGACGCGCGAGAACTCGGCGCGCGCCTGCTCGTGGTCCTCCAGGTTCAGGTGGCACCACGCGAGCTTGTAGCGCGCCCAGGCTTCCACCCGGCCGTTTCCCGCGCGGGCCGCGAAACGGTACCGATCCGCGGCGGCCGCGAGCGAGCCGGCGTCGAAGGCGTCGTCGCCCAGCGCGAGCGCGGCGTCGGCGGCGAGGGCATCGTCCGGAAAGCGCCGGACGAGCTCCGCGAGCGGGCCGGCGGCGTCCTTCGCGCGACCGCGCGCACGGCGCAGATCGCCCAGCGCGTAGAGAGCCCTCGGGACGAACTCGGACGCCGCCTGGCGTGCGGCTTCCGACAAATGTGCATCCGCAGCGTCCCGCAGGCCGTCGCCCTGCGGCGTCTCGCCCGAGGCTCGCGCGATGCGGTCGGCGGCCTCGCGCTCCCATTCGCCCAGCCGCAGCAGCGCCTCGCCGCGATCCGCGCCGGTCGCGGTCTCCACGAGCGCGCGCAGTGTTTCTCCTTCCGCATGCCAAAGCTCCGGCGCACCGGCCGCGAGAGCGAGGACCAGGACGGCCGTCATCGCGCCTCCGGGCAGGCGTCCGCCGTTTCGTACCGGTACGAGCCCAGCTCGTCGCGCCACCACGTGCCGTCGAAGCGCCAGGCGACCTCGTCGTCGCCCAGCGGCACGAGCGGCGCAGGGCGGGGCGGCTTCGCCGCGCGACCCGCCTCCGCGGCCGCCCGCTCGCCGCGCAGCGCGTCGTAGCGCAGGCGCAGCGCGCGCTCCTTCGCCTCTCTCGCGTCGTCCGCCGCAGCCCGCAGCGCACCCGCGGCCAGACGCATCCCGAGCTGCCGGATCGCGGCAACCCGCGGCGACAGGGACGGATCCGCCGCAGCCGTCGCAAGTGCGCTCCGCACGCGTGCGACGAGCGGCGAGGCGGCCGCGGCGGCCAGCGCCGGCTCGCGCGTGCCCGCCAGCACGGCGGCTGCCGCGTCGTCGTGGACCGACGGCACCTCCTGCGACGCGAGCGCGTCGATCGTCTCTCTCGCCTCTGCCCACCGGCACCGGCGCACGAGCACCGTCGCCGCCAGCAGCCGCGCCTCGGCATGATCGTCGGACTGGAACCACGGCGCCCGCAGCGACACGGTGGCGCCCATGGCCTCGTCGGCGCGCCCCAGCAGCAGCAGCGTCCAGGCCCGCTCGCGGAGCGACTGCGGCCAGAGCGCCGAATCCCCGGCAATTCCGCGGTATTGCGCCTCCGCCCCGGCCAGCTCGCGGCGCCCGTACAGCCCTCGCGCATGTTGCAGTGCAACAAGACCGTGCGCGGACCCGGCGGCGGCGCGCACCTCGTGCAGCAGGGTCCGCATCGCGTCGGCGGGCAGCGGCAGCTCGCCGGCAAGTGCCGGGAGCGCGCGGTCGACGGCCCAGGCGCGGCGGTCGGCGGCGGAAAGGTCGGCCGCGTGCTCGGCCAGGGCGGCCTCCGCCTCGGGAGCGGCCAGCGGCCACGGCAGGCGCGCCGCGGTCGCGAGCGCGTCCGGAGCGGCGGCCAGGGCGACGACGAGCACAACGGTCACGGCGCTGCTCCCGGGTGCCACTCGACGCTGGCGCCGAGGAGCATCTGGCGTTCGACCGAGTACGCGCCGCGGATGTGCGGCACGTAGAGCAGCGACGAGAACTCCGCGCGCAGGGCGAGCGTGCGCCACGGCTCCACGCCCAGGCCCAGCGCGAGCCGCGCGCCGGGCGCGAACGGCGACCGCTCGGGTCCGGCGGTGTCGCGCACGCGGTAGCCGACGGCCGCGGCGGCCAGGCCCGCATCCAGCGAGAATCGCAGCGGATTCAGCCCGCCGGCCGACGCCTTGCCGTCCAGCACGCGGGCGCGCACTCCGGCGCCGCCCATCCAGTCGAGCCGACCGGGAGCCGCCGCGAGCCGGCCGGCGGCGGGTGCCGCGCAGGCGCCGGGTGCCGAGCACAGCGAAATCGACGGCATCTGTGCGGAGAACGCGCGTCCGCCGAAGACCTCGACGAAGATCGGCCCGGTTCGCCGGCGCACCGACGCGAGCACGGCCGCCTTCGCGAAGAACGGATCGGCCACTCCTGCGAGGCCCGAAAGTGCGACGGACCACGCGGGGAGCGGCGGACGCGGAGAAATCGGGACGTTGCGCGGCACAGCGCCGGGCAGCGGCACGGGATCGGCCAGCGCCGCCGCGGCCTGTGCGGCGCCGTCGTCCGCAATCCCGGCGATCCGCGGGCCGGGCTCCGAAACGCCGGCGGCCGCCAGCACCACTGCCCAGAGCATCACGGTGCGCCCCCGATCCGCAGCGGCACGGCGGTCTCAAGCGCCACCACGGTGTCCCGCCTATCGGCTGCCACACCGCCCACGACGCGCTGCGTCACGGCCGATCGGGCAGCCAGAGCCAACTCCAGCCCGAGCCGCTCGGAGATGAACCAGCGGGTCCCCAGCGAGCCGGCGAAGGCCGGCGAGAAGCCATCCGAGCCCGAAGTGCCTGCGCCGGCGGCACCGGCACCGGCGCGCAGGAAGATCTCGAACGGCACGATTCGCGAACCGAATGCGATTTTGCCGTCGCCGCCGGCGATTTCGGCCTGGGCGAGCAGCGACAGGAAGGAGCCGCCGGGACGCAGCACGGCGCGCAGTTCGCGCTGGGCGGTGCGTGCGGCCTGCGAGGGGGTCTGCCCCCAGAGCGAGGCCTCGAGGGACAGGCCGAGCAGCGACCGGGGCCATGCGGTCGCCCGCAGGCCGACGCCGCCGCGCCACAGAAAAGGATCGTCCAGACCGCCGGCGGCCAGGGGAGCGAGGGCGAGCCGGCGACCGGCCCACGGCCTGCGCTGCACGGCTTCGACGCGGTCGCCGGGACCGGGGAAAGGGATCGTCCCGTCGGCGCGTGCCGGAGCGGACAGAAGCGTCGCCAGCACGACCGCGCCGGCGGCGTTGCGAGCGTTGCGCTTCGACACGGACCCTCCCCCGGGCGTGAATCTGGGGAGCAGGCCCGGGGCCGGCAACGCGGCGCCTGCGGGCCCTGCCGGGCGGCGAGGGAGGGACTACCTCATCGCGAGGGGCGCGCTCTTCGCGGCGCCGAGGGGCATGGGCATCGACCCAATGAGGGCGGATTCCGCACGGACGAACCATGGGTCGAAGTCGGCTTTCGGCCCGCGACACTCCGTCGCTGACCGCGGTTCGGCAACCGGTGCAGTTCGTCTTCTTCCGCCTCCGAAGAGTCCGGTGCCTCGGGCCAACGCCCACGTCCCGCCGACAGCCCGGGGTCGTACGGTCTGTGCCGTTTTCGCCGCGGTTCGTCTCGCCGCCGGCTGCGCGTCGAGCGACCTTGGCACGCCATGTCACCTCCTGCGCGCGGACAACTCGGAGCAGGCGCCGCGGCCCGGCCACGACGTGATGCAGTCGGGCAGCGGCGAGTGCGAGGCATTCGTGTGCCTGTCTTCGGCGGGCCGGTCGCCGGTGTGCTCGCGCGGCTGCGACCGGGCCGGCGACGCGTGCGAGAACGGACTCGTCTGCCGTGCGATCGTGCTTGACCCGCCGACCCTTGACGCGATGCGTCAACGCCTGCAGGGCCGCGACGACAACCGCAACGGCATCGACGACTTCCAGGAAATCGCCTCGGGACTGGTCGACAGCCTGTACTGCGCGCCGCACTAGTGCGGGCCCCGGGGGGCGCGGAGGACGACGGCCGCCGGGATTGCACGTTGTGCGCCCGTGGGGCATAAACGCCTGCGCGCCACGACGCGAAGGACCGGCGATGCCGCTTCCCCTCGAACACCTCACGATCCAGGCGTTCCGCGGGCTCGCGGACGTCGAGCTGGCGAACCTCGCGCGCGTCAACCTGCTCGTGGGGCCCAACGATTCCGGCAAGACCAGCGTGCTGGAGGCGCTATGCCTGCTGAGCAACCCGCTGGACGTTCGACGCTGGGACTGGCTCGCCGGCAGACGGTTGGCGCTCGCGGAGCCCGTCGAGGGCGTGCGATGGCTCTTTCCGCGTCCTCCCGGAACCGATCCCGCCCGCCGGGGACCGCAGAGAATAGGCATCTCTTGTCACGGAACCTCGCCGATCGGTTCGTTGTCCGCGACGGCGGTGGAGGTCGCCGAGCTTCGGGCGGGCGAAGGCCCGGAGTACCTGCCGCTCGACGGAACACCGTCGGCGGAAGCGGCCGTCAGGCGGGAAGTCCGAGGCACGAAGGTCGATGTCGATGCCAAAGGGGGCGGGGTGGGTTCGCAGTCCGTCACCTTCACGGTGTGGGACGAGGACAGGCAATCGTTGCCGGAAAAGCGCGAGCCGCTCTTGCCCTGCCGACTGGTCATGCCGTGGGAACACTGGTTTGCGCGCCCGGCCGTTGAGTTGTTGTCGAGGGCGCGCCTGCAGGGAGGACACGCGCCCGCGGGCGGCGACGGCGACCCCGGGACGCTCCTCGCGCAGGTGGATCCGAGGATCTCCGGAGTCGAAGTCCTGGCACCGGATGGTCGCGGACGCCTGTTCGTGCGCGATGCGGCGGGCGGTCTGGTCCCCATCAGCGTCTACGGCGACGGCGTGCGCCGATGCCTGATGCTCGCGGCCGCCGTTGTGCGCGCCCGCGGCGGACTGCTGCTCGTCGACGAAATCGAAACGGCCATCCACGTCGCAGCGCTC
>Ga0172369_10009737_pt1 | contig 10577 bp, 8 predicted proteins | sample LakKiv25m_FD_114539 | JGI IMG/M metagenome (GOLD analysis project Ga0172369, IMG submission 114539) | Freshwater microbial communities from Kabuno Bay, South-Kivu, Congo - kab_022012_11.25m | ecosystem: Environmental > Aquatic > Freshwater > Lake | place: Democratic Republic of the Congo...
ATTAAACGGACTGATCCTTCCCATATCTGGACTCTTAATCAACAAGGTCTTTGGCTTTCGAAAGATACAATAAAAACTTGGACAAATATAAGTACTGAAGTTGATGGTTGGGCAGGTTTTGATTTTCTTGATTCGCTAAATGGTTATGTGGCTCATATGGATGGACAACAAGATAAAATAAAATTTACAACCGATGGCGGAATTAGTTGGTCCATACTTATGAAACCATATATGAACCAAACTACGGATTTAGTGATTCTTGGAAAAGATTATTTTGGCAAAATGCAAATTCTTTTATCAGGACTAGACGGTAGTATTTTTAGATACCTTGAGGGCTGGGAATATGGATATATTGAAAACAGTTTTACAAACCAATGGCTCTATTCAATATCTGTTTTTAGGGAAGGCAATACTGCTCATCAATGGATTAGTGGTAGTGGTGGGATTATCTTGTATAGAAACGACTATATTACTGATATTTTAAAAGTTGATAAAGAAATTCCAACTGCATTTAATCTTTCTCAAAACTTTCCCAACCCATTTAATCCAAACACAAAAATTACCTGGCAATCTCCTGTTGCTGGTAACCAAACACTAAAAGTTTATGATGTTCTTGGAAATGAAGTTGCATCGCTTGTTGATGAATATCGTGATGCTGGAATTTACGAGGTTGATTTTGATGCAAGTAAGATTTCAAGCGGAGTTTATTTTTATCAATTGAAGGCTGGAGATTATATTAACACTAAGAAGATGATTCTTCTTAAATAATTGATCCGCGCCGGCGGATTGAACATTAATCATTTACCATAAAAAAAGCGATCTTCTGATCGCTTTTATTTTAAGCTTTTTCTTCGTAGGGACAGTGACGACAACCACTGCCGCAGCAATATCCACGTTTTAATAAAAACTCAGCAGTTAAAACTGCATAACCCGACTCAGGATCAATATAAATATCATTTCCTTCATCAATTGCCTGCTGATGCAGTTTAATTATTTCATTAAACTTTGGATAATTTTTATTTAAGCGCGAAATTTTATATAAATTTTCTTTTGAGGTTGAATTTTGCATAATCGAATATTTTATTTCTTCTTTTTTCAAATATAAAGAACGCTAAGGATTAATATATACATCCACACATAATATTTAATTACCACTTATCAATAAACTCTTATGCTAACCTAAAAATTATATCAAAATTAAAATTAACCCTCTAATTTTGAAGCAGTTCAATTAAACCTTTTTACTTTTTACTATGTCAAAATCAATGATAAAATCTTAGTTAAAGTATATTACAATTATCTAAAGAGAAATCTATCAGGAGGAAAAATGAAATTATATTATTTACTTGTTTTAGTAATTACACTTTCTACTTTTCAAGTGTTAGCTCAAGAAGAAAAAGATTCATCTAAAACCGATAAAGACTGGATCTGGCATTGGGATTGGGATGAAATGGATGACTGGGAAGATTGGACAATTGATTGGGGGTTTAAGAAAAATAAACCAGCTATCTCATTGCAATATGGAATTACAGAATTAAAACGCGATGATGTTTCTTCACCGTTTGTTAAGCCTGCACTTGTTGAAATAAAACTTGGTTATGTTCGCGATAAATCAGCATGGAATACTGATTACATTGTAAATCACACATATAAATTTATTTATCTCAGTAACGAATCGAATAAACTTGCAGGTAAAGAAAGAGAAGCTGTTACTGAAATCGAAACTGAAATGTGGAGATTCGGATTTGGAAAACTTAGCGGTTACGGTTATAAAATTGGCGAATGTGCCGCTATAATTCCTTATCATGGTTATACATTTAACTGGTCACGAATTAATTTTGATTATCCTAACCTCCAAACATTTGCTGCTGATCCTGATTACGGCAAATTAAACAGATACGATGATTCTTTTAGATTCGGAACAAGCAACGAAGCAGGAATTAGAATCAAGCCAATAGAAAATTTAATACTTGATGCCGGTTATGAAAGATCAATCGTTTTTGAAAGACATTTGTTCTGGAAGTGGGCAGGCAGCGCAATTATAGAAGCGGCAGCACAAGGTTTGCTTGATGGTTTTATTGATGAAGTTTTTGAATCATCACCTGCCGCGGGACCGGTTGTAAACTTTTTATTAAAGAATGCTCTTGCTTATGGAATTTATGAATTGAGACAGGAAAAAATGAATTGGCCATTTAAAAGTGCTGCGCCAATCTCTTATGATCAGTTTAAGTTTGGTGTAACAGTAGTTTTTTAAGTTTCTGGTTAAACAATAAAAAACCCGACTCGCAATAATGAGTCGGGTTTTATGTTTTAAATATTTGGATTTACTTAATAAGTGTCATTTTTTTATTTGCAGTGAAAAGTAATTCATTGTTTTTAATTTCTATTTGATAAATGTAAACACCTGAAGCAAGATTAGAATTTAAGTTTGATGTGTTAAAATCAATTTTTAGATTTTCTGCTTCTTTAAACTCATTTAGTAAAGTTGTTATTTCATTTCCAAGTATATCAAATATTTTTATTGTTACTTCACCGTCAATATTAGAATTCCAGCTGATACTTGTTGAAGGATTAAAAGGATTTGGATAATTCTGGAATAACTCAAATTCATTAGGAGAAAATAAAACTGAAATTACATTTGAATATTCAAATTGTCCATCATTATCAATTTGTTTCAATCTGTATTTAATTGTTTGATCCGTTTTAACTTTATCATCAATAAACGAATAATCTTTTGGTGAATTAGAATTTCCATTACCATTTACAAAACCAATCTTCATCCATTCATTATTTTCAAATCTTTCAACATCAAAACCAAAGTTGTTAATTTCTGTTGAAGTCTGCCATGATAATCTTATATTTTTTCCAATCAGTTTTGCTGTAAATGAAGTTAATTCAACCGGCAAGGGATTAGTTATGATTATTCCGGGTTGAACCTTACCAAATCCATTATAAAAATCCCATTCGCCATTTTCAGTTCCTTTAATTCTTGCAAGAGTTCTTGCAGAATCAAATGAAACATTCATTGTATTAGCAATAAAAGCAATTTGCCCTGCAACATATCCATTTGCATAACTTGATAGACTTGTTCCTGTTATTGGATCTTCAGAATAAAATTCTAATTTATAACCGGTTTGATTGCTATCCTCTCCTGCTCCAGTTATTACAACTGGTGAAGTAAGAACATCGCCAAAAAAAACTTGTGCATAAGTATTACTTCCTGCTGGCATTACTAATTCTACACTTGGGTAATCTGGAGCGAGTCTTAATCCTGTTGACAATCCAGTTGTAGATCTGATGATTAAATCATAATTATTTGCAACTGCATAATTAAAACTTGTTTGAAGCGTGTTGGAATATAGTATTACTTCGCCATTAAATGGTGTATTGTTGTAGCTTGCATAACCGATCAAGAAAGATGTTTTAACATCAAGATCGTGCTGTCCGCCATATCCAGATATAATTACTTTATCAATCTGTTGTGCGGATAAGTTTTGTAAAACTATAATAAATAAAAATAAGACACAGAAAATTTTCTTCTGCATCCGATCATCTCCGATCTATCCCAGTTAAATTTACAACTGCTTTTTGCAGTTATTGATTTTACTGTATTATCGAAGAAATTTTAAATGATTTTAGAGGTTTGTTAAAAGAAAAACCATCTTTTTACAGATGGCTTATAAAAGATGATTATTGAAACTTAATTTTAATGTTTACAATTTCAGAAGAGCTTCCGGTTCTTACAGGCGGACCCCATGTGCCGGCACCAGAAGAAACATAATAATGAGTTTTACCTTTTTGTTTATAGCCCCAGCTTAATTCATAAATGATTTTAGTTATCAAATTACCCGGCCACATTTGCCCATGATGTGTATGACCAGAAAGTTGTAAATCAATATTATTATGTTCTGCCTGTTCAAGTTTAAATGGTGTATGATCTAATAAAATTTTGGGATGATTTGTAGATATAGTTTTAACTATTTCTTCTAAAGTTTTTCTTGGTTTGCCCGTAAATTGAGGCATTGCACTATCTTCTCTGCCAATAATGTAAAAACTACTATCTACCAAAATGTAAGAATCACGTAAAAATTTTATTCCATACTTTTCTGCATACTTTACACAGGATTCAACTTCATTTATAAACTCGTGATTTCCATTTATTGAATAAACACCATACTTAGGTTTTAATTTATTAAATGATTCTCCAATATTTCTATCTATTAAAATTTTAGCTTTATCATCAACAATATCTCCAGCTAATAAAACTAAATCGGGATTTAATGAATTCATTTTATCCACAATTTCTTTCAATAATTTTTCGCCGTCAATTGGAGACAGATGAATATCAGAAGCCATTACAACATTTAAACTATCTAATCTACTTTCACCTTTGGGAATTGTTATTTCAAGATTTCTGATTTGAATATCACGTTTGTTAAGATTACCCAGAAATACTATCAATCCAACTATTACAACAACAGCTAATGCGGTTACTCTTTTAGTTAATTCATAATTATTGTGGATAAAGTTTGGAAGAAAGTGAAACCAAGCGTCAAATAATCTAACAAGATCAATAAATATTAAAGAGATAAGAAAATAGATAAAGAAAGCAAACCAGACCGCACCAATTCCTAATAAAACATCATAAGCTATAGGATGTAAAAATTTGTACAACACTTTTGAAAGTATATATCCATAAGCAATTATGATGAACAAAACTGTATATAACGGTTTTAACACAGGGTAAGCTGATATAATCTGCCAGCCGCGTATAAAAATATAATAATTAAGTGAGGTGTAAATAGTAAAGAAGACAATAAAAAAAACGGCCATAATTCCTGCAATAAATTTTATGATTATAAAAATATGAAGAGTGAATCGAATCATATTTGGGATTAATCACATAAGAAATTTTAGCTTAATTTTTCCTGTTCAAATATCTTGTAAATTCGTGTATACTTCTATAATATACAGCCATAATGAAAGAGATTTTTGAAAAGTGCGAGGGTTTTCAATGGGACGCTGGAAACTCTAATAAAAATTTGATAAAACATAGCGTTACAAATTCTGAATGTGAACAAGTATTTTTCAATCAACCATTAATAATTGTTGACGATTCTAAACAATCTGAATTTGAAAAAAGATGGTTCTTACTTGGCAGAACAGATCTGGATAGGTTTTTATTTGTTGTATTTACTATTCGCAAGGAATTAATTAGAATTATTTCTGCCCGTGATATGAATAAAAAGGAAAGAGAAATTTACAATGAAGAAATTAAAAAAGATTCCGAAGTTTAATACTGAAGAACAAGAAAGAAAATTTTGGGTAAAAGAAGACTCAGTAAATTATATTGACTGGTCAAAAGCAAAAAAAGCATCTTTTTCAAATCTTAAACCTTCAACCAAAACGATCTCACTAAGATTGCCAGAATCACTATTTGAAGAATTAAAGACTCTTGCCAACAAAAGAGATGTACCATATCAATCACTTATTAAAATAATTTTAAAAGATAAAATTGATAGAGAACTTAGGGTGTAATTTGTTTATAGTTGAGTGTGGTAATCTGAATCTGTTTTACATAAAGTACAAAATCTCAAAGCCGACCTATTATTAAAAAATCCACTGCCGGTTGATTCACATTCTGCTTCTTTGTTCAAGATCAGGATTCTCCTCTGAGCATCATCCGGCAATGGATATAATTTTGTTTTGTCACACTTCGACAAACTTAGTGTAACAGAAATTATTTATATGAGTTTAATACTTTCATATAATTTGCACGTTCAAACTTTGATGGATCATCAACGTTCATATAACTCATACTGCCGCGCATTTGTTCAATTGATTCGTATTCTTTTTCTTCCATCCAGTTTTTCATATTTGTAAGAACATCTGCAATATGACCAACCCCAAATTTTAAAAGTGATGAAAGCATTTGAGTAACTTTTGCTCCTGCCATAATCATTTTCAAAACATCTTCTGCTGTATAAATTCCTGTTGTAGCAGCAAGATCAGCATTAACTTTGCCGTACATCATTGCAATCCAGCGCAAAGGTAATCGCATTTCCATAGGAGTACTTAAAATTACATTTGGTTCAACATCAAGAGTTTCAAGATTAATATCCGGCTGATAAAAGCGATTGAACATTAACAAACCATCAGCGCCGGCATTACTTAGTTGTGCAGCCATGTAACTTGTTGAATTGAAGAAAGGATGCATTTTAACTGCGATAGGAATTTTAACTGATGATTTTACCGCTTTAACAATTTCAATATATGTTTTTTCAATTTCTGTACTGGATTTATGCGGATCTGTTGGAAGTAAATAAATATTTAACTCTAAAGCATCTGCACCAGCTTGTTCCATTTTTTTTGCATAGTTAGTCCAGCCGCCGATTGATTTTCCATTTAAGCTTGCAATTATTGGAATGTTAACTGCTTCTTTAGCTTTACGAATATGATTTAAATATTCATCCGGTCCTGTTTTAAAATCAAAAGGCTCCGGTAAATAAGATGTTGCTTCTGCAAAACTTTCTGCGTGTGCAGATGTATGATGATGCAATTCTAATTGTTCGTGTTCAATTTGTTCTTCAAAAATTGAGTAAAGTACAACTGCACCAGCGCCTGCATCTTCCATCTCTCTAATGTTTGATATCTTTTCAGAAAGAGGACCAGCAGAAGGTACAATTGGCGACTTTAATTTTAATCCTAAATAAGTTGTTGTGATATCCATTTTATATTCCTTAACAATTTCAAATTTCTGTTTAATAATCATTCCACTCCAGCAGGAATGGAATGATAATAATTAATTATTGTTCTGATTTTTCAGGTTCGTAAGCGGCTAACCTTTCATACTCTTTCCATTTTCTCACAACATCTTCCTGTGCTTCTTTTATCAAAACAGCAGCTTCTGCCGGATGAGATTTTGTTAACATCTTATAACGTGTTTCCATATAAGCATAATCTTTAAATGGAATCTTCAAACCTTTAGAATCAAGTTTAAATGGATTCTTTCCTTCTGCTTCAAGAGCAGGATTATAACGGAATAATGGCCAGTGACCTGAATCTACTGCAGCTTTTTGATTTTGCATTGCTGTACCCATATTTATACCATGAGCAATACAGTGGCTGTATGCAATAATTAGTGATGGACCATCGTAAGCTTCAGCTTCTAAAAATGCTCTAAGTGTATGCTGATCATTTGCGCCCAATGCAACTTTAGCAACATAAACATTTCCATAAGTCATTGCCATCAAGCCAATATCTTTTTTAGCGCCTGGTTTACCAGCAGCAGCAAATTTTGCAACTGCAGCACGCGGGGTAGATTTTGAACATTGCCCGCCAGTATTAGAATAAACTTCAGTATCAAGTATAAGTATGTTTACATTTTTACCAGAAGCAAGCACATGATCTAATCCGCCATAACCTATATCATAAGCCCAGCCATCACCGCCCATAATCCAAACGGTTTTTTTAACAAGATAATCTGCAAGGCTTATTAAATGTTTTATATCGCTTGTCTTGCCATTAGCACCGGCTTTTAACATATCGTTTAGTTTGCTCTTTAAAGCATTTACTCTTTCTCTCTGCTCATAAATTTCAGCTTCATCTTTTTGTGCTGCATTTATTATAGAATCAACTAAATCTGTTCCAACTTCTGAAGCAAATCTTGTTAATAATTCTTTTGCTTGCAGATTGTGATTATCAATTGCTAATCTAAATCCGTATCCAAATTCAGCATTGTCTTCAAACAAGGAATTTGACCAAGCTGGACCGCGACCATCTTTATTAGCTGCCCAAGGTGTTGTTGGTAAATTGCCGCCGTAAATTGATGAGCAGCCTGTTGCATTTGCAATTACTGCTCTATCACCAAATAGCTGGCTTACTAATTTCACGTAAGGAGTTTCGCCACAACCAGAGCAAGCACCAGAAAATTCAAACAGCGGCTGTAAAAATTGTGAGTCTTTTACTTTAGAGACTGCTACAACTTTTCTATCAAGATCAGGAATGTTAAAGAAGAAATCCCAGTTTGCTCTTTCCTGTTCACGAATAGGAAGCTGTTCCGCCATATTGATTGCTTTAAGCTTTGTTTCTTTTTTGTTTTTTGCAGGACAAACATCAACGCAAAGTCCGCATCCGGTGCAATCTTCTACAGCAACCTGCAATGAGTAAAGTAATCCTTCGCCATAATCTTTAGCTTTAAATTTGGTTGATTTAAATGCTGCAGGTGCACCAGCAAGATCTTTTTCTTCAAATACTTTTGCGCGTATTGTAGCATGCGGGCAAACCATTACGCATTTATTACACTGAATACAAGTTTCAGAATCCCAGACAGGAACTTCTAAAGCAATATTTCTCTTTTCCCATCTTGTTGTTGTTAATGGAAAAGTTCCATCAGCAGGCATTTTACTTACAGGTAAAAGATCACCTTCACCGGCAATAATTTTTGCGGTAACTTCTTTTACAAAATCAGGTGCATTACCCGATACTGCCGGCTGCATTTGTAATGTGCTTGTAACTTTATTTGGAATTTTAACTTCAAATAAATTAGCAAGTGTTTTATCAACTGCATCAAAGTTCATCTGGACAATCTTATCACCTTTTGCACCGTAAGTTTTTTTAATTGATTCTTTAATCAAACCAATTGCTTTTTCTTGTGGAAAGATATTTGAGATTGCAAAGAAACATGTTTGCATAATTGTATTAATTCTAACGCCCATACCTGTTGCATTTGCAACTTTATAAGCATCAATTATGTATAGTTTCATTTTGTTTGCGATAAGATCTTTCTGAACTTTTTCTGGCAATGAATCCCAAACATGTTCTTTATCAACTTTAGTATTTAATAAAAATGTTGCACCTTCGCTTGCATCTTTAAGCATATCCCATTGCTCTAAGAAAACTTGTTGATGGCAGGCTATAAACTGTGCTTTGTTTATAACATAAGTTGATTTGATTTCTTTTGGTCCAAATCTTAAGTGAGATACTGTTGTTGATCCGGATTTTTTTGAATCATAAACAAAGTATCCTTGGGCATAATAATCTGTTCCCTCACCAATAATTTTAATTGAGTTTTTATTTGCACCAACTGTTCCATCGGCACCAAGGCCATAAAATTTACCGCGGAATGTTTCTGCAGCTTCAACAGAAAATGTCGGATCAAAATCTAAACTGCTGTTTGTAACATCTTCAATTATTCCAACTGTAAAGTGTGCTTTAGGTTTATCTTTAGAAAGATTATCAAATACTGCTTTAACCATTGCAGGTGTAAACTCTTTTGAAGAAAGTCCATATCTGCCGCCGATAATTTTAGGGAAAGCAAATTGAAGATTGCCAGCCATATATTTTTCTGATATTGCATTAACAACATCAAGATAAAGTGGTTCGCCGCCGGCGCCTGGTTCTTTTGTTCTATCTAAAACTGCAATTGATTTAGTTGTTTTTGGCAGTGCTTTAATAAAATGTTCTAATGAAAATGGTCTGTACAATCTAACTTTTAACAAACCAACTTTTTCGCCTTTGCTTGTTAAGTAGTTAACTGTTTCTTCAGCAGCTTCACTGCCAGAGCCCATCATAATAATTACTTTTTCTGCATCAGCGGCACCAACGTAATCAAATAAATTATATTGTCTTCCTGTAAGTTTTGCAAACTTATCCATATACTTTTGAACAATTGCAGGACATGCATTGTAGTAAGGATTTACAGTTTCTCTGCCTTGAAAGTAAACATCAGGATTTTGTGCAGTGCCTCTCATAAATGGATTATCAGGTGTTAATCCTCTCTTACGATGTGCAATAACAAGTTCATCATCCATCATAGCTTTCATATCATCAATAGTTAGCTGCTCTATCTTCATAACTTCGTGCGAAGTTCTAAATCCATCAAAGAAGTGAATGAAAGGAATACGTGCTTCTAATGTTGCTGCCTGTGCAATCAAAGCAAAATCCATTACTTCCTGAACTGAGTTTGATGATAACAATGCAAACCCTGTTGAGCGTGTTGCCATAACATCTGAGTGATCACCAAAAATTGAAAGTGCAGCAGCAGCAATTGATCTTGCTGAAACATGAAAAACTGTTGATGTTAATTCACCAGCAATCTTAAACATATTAGGTATCATTAACAGCAAACCTTGTGAAGCAGTAAATGTTGTTGTAAGTGCGCCGGTTTGTAATGCACCGTGTACACTGCCGGAAGCACCGCCTTCGCTTTGTAATTCACTTACAGAAGGAATCATTCCCCAAATATTTTTCTTATTAACAGCAGCCCATGCATCGCACCACTCGCCCATATTAGATGAAGGAGTGATAGGGTAAATTGCAATTACTTCGTTGGTATTATAAGCTACATACGCGGCAGCCTCATTACCATCAATCGTTACTTTTTTTCTTTCCATTATATTACCGTTTAGTTATTGTTTGAATTTCGTGGTTTTAAGTTCTTACATTTACCCAATAATAGTACCAACCAGAGAGGGCTAAAAACAAAGAATTTGAGCAATAAACAAGGAAAATTTTTAAATGTGTAGAATAAAACCATTTAGCTTTTCCCACTTTTAAGAATAATAATTTGGATTAAT
>Ga0172369_10009740_pt1 | contig 10575 bp, 11 predicted proteins | sample LakKiv25m_FD_114539 | JGI IMG/M metagenome (GOLD analysis project Ga0172369, IMG submission 114539) | Freshwater microbial communities from Kabuno Bay, South-Kivu, Congo - kab_022012_11.25m | ecosystem: Environmental > Aquatic > Freshwater > Lake | place: Democratic Republic of the Congo...
ACAGTAAATTTGAAAGTTAAATTTATTGGTACCAATTCAATCCTCGTTGATGAGATTCGAGTGAATAAATAATTTATTTTTATACCCCTTACCAATCACATACATTTCTTTACTGGTACTGCGACTAGCTTTTGGTTTAAATAATTTTAAATTTTTAAAAAGAGGTTTTAATTTTTCTATATATTCTTGAGCATCAGGACTCATAAAAATTTTTACACACAAAGTCCCTTTTGTTTTGAGTAAATGAGGAGTTAAACTTATACACTGGTGAAGCAAACGTAATGATTTACTCGCGTCCGTCACTGGTACACCGCTGGTTGCTGGTGCGGCATCAGAAAAGATTCCATCAAATTGATTTGGTAATAAATCTAAAATTTTTTTTGTGGCCAGCATATCTGCCTGAAATATAAGAACATTGGAATAAGATAATGTTTCAATTTTTTGTAAATCGATGCCATAAACCATTCCTTTAGAGCCAACTTTATTTGCTAAATATTGAAGCCACGAACCTGGCGCTGCTCCTAAATCTAATACAATTTGTCCTTTGCTCACTAGTTGATATTTTTGATCCATTTCTTCAAGTTTATAAATAGAACGTGCGCGAAAGCCGTTTTTTAAGGCTTTTTGAGTATATTTATCGTGTGGTTGATACATAAAATAAGGTCTGTGTTATAATTAAGTATATATTAATGTATTATAGTATAAAATAGATAATATGAAATTAGTAATAATTTTTGGGCCACCAGCGGTGGGTAAACTTACAGTGGGCAGGGAGCTCGCAAAACAAAAAGGTTTTCGCTTATTGCATAAACAAGACGTCTTTAATTTGCTTGATGATTTTTTCTTTTTTGGTACTGAAGCGTATCGGACAGTTGATCAGGGTATTAGAGAGTTGATTATTGAACACGCGAGTAGTTTGAAACATATCAAAGGGTTAGTGATGACTTTTGTGTGGGCGTTTAACGATCCACGGGATTTAGAATTTATTGAGAGCGTAGTAAAACTTGGTAAGAAAAAAGAAGTTGATCTGTACTTTGTTGAATTACAATCAAGTGAAACAGAACGTCGGCGACGAGTTACCAGTGCTACTCGTAAGGAAATGGAAAAAATTTCTACAGTTAAAGGACTTGTAGAGTTAGAAAAAGATAAAGATTTTAGTTCGGATACTACATATTTTGAGAAAAAAAATTATTTAAAACTTGATAATACTACTTTAAGTGCAGAAAAATGTGTTGAATTAATTTGTGAACATTTTAATTTTTAATTTTTTTTAGAATGGATAATTTTGTATACGGAATATTTTTCTTTATTATCATTATTTTATCGGCCATCATACATGAATATATGCATGGGTGGACGGCAGAGCGTCTTGGCGACCCGACAGCGCGTCTCGCGGGAAGACTTACTTTAAACCCCTTGGCACACATTGATCCAGTGGGTACTATTTTTTTACCTTTGATTTTAGTTTTAATGAATACAAATTTATTGTTTGGTTGGGCAAAGCCCGTACCTTATAATCCTTTTAATTTGCGAGATAAACGTTTTGGACCGGCAATAGTAGCAGCTGCTGGACCTTTAACCAATCTTTTTATTGCTATTATTCTCGGACTTTGTGTACGACTATTTAACCCTAGTGTATTTATAGGTTTTTTATCAATCGTGGTGTATGTAAATGTACTGCTGGCAATATTTAACCTAGTACCACTGCCACCACTTGATGGTTCAAAAATACTTTTTGCTATTTTACCTGAGACACATGCGTGGGAAAAATTTAAAATACAAATTGAGCGTTATGGCATGATACTGGTATTTGTATTTATTTTCTTTTTTTGGAACCTTATTTCTCCTTTGATTTCAAATGTGTATCAAATCATTGTGGGGCAAGCATTTTATCAATAAATAAATTGAAAAATAAGTTATTGTGTGGCATTATATAATTAGTTTTTCTTCCATGCAAAAAAAAATAATTAATACTGATTTTTCACACATTCATTCTCATATCGCGTGGTTAGCACTCGGGATTACTTTTGTATTTTGCCTTTTTTTTGTGCTGGCAACATTTATACCAGTCACTAAAAGCGCTTTGAATGACAAAATTTCTGGGTGGAGCTGGTCACCGATGCTTTATATTCCAACTGCTGGGAATGGGTCTTATTATTCTGGATATGGTTTAACCTCATTTAATGATTGTTATTGCACTTACCCATCATGTCCAGAACTTTGTTATAGCCAAATGGGGGGAGGGGCTTATGGTTTAACTGTAGATTTTGTTACAAAAGAAATTACTGGTTGGGCGTGGGGTGGTGGAGTAGGTTGGATTTGTTTTGGTGATAGTTGTTGCAGTGCGGGAGGTGGACAAAATTATTGTGGTGATTGGGATGGTGCCACTTGGGAACCAATCAATGATAAAATTACCGTGACTTATGATGATTCACAAAATCCTTCACCAATTTCTGGGTGGGCAAAAATTATAGCCTCAACTAGTACAGTTGGTTGGGACGGAACAGGTTGGCTTTCTTTACGTGGTACTACTCAGGATGGCTTAAGTGAGTATGGTTTGCGATTTTCTACTACCACCTTGGAAATTCAAGGGCTGGCTTGGAATGGGTTTACTGATTCAGGATTAGGGGATGCTGGTATGGGAAGTTACCATGGATATGGCTGGCTATGTATAAATGAATTTACTGATTGGACTGGTGCTGAACAGCCACTTTGTCCGCAGACAAGCGTTTTTGTAAATATTCCTTATGTGCAAACAGTTGATGGAAATGTATACTCACAAACAAATATATTACCAGATTTAGCAGCGCCAAGTGGATTTTATAATGCAACCTATCTTATTCTCGCGGGCGGAAATATTTCTAATTTTACCTCACAAGAAAAAGATAAAGACCCTTCTTTTACTGATTCATATACTCAACCAACGTATCCTACAAGCATTGGACTGCCAGCATCAAGTACAAATTTTTTCAGTGCACTTGGATATTTGGATGTACCAGGCATATCACAAATACAAACCAATAAGTATGGTCCCCAAGAAAATTTTACTGGCAATTGGCTTATAGATGGTTCTTATACTAATCGAGCTGGTTACCGTGTTATTATAAATAATGGTGATTTAATTTTGGGCAATAGTGCACCAGTAATATATGAAGAAGGGGCAACGACATTTATTATTGATGGTGATTTACATATTGAAAGAAATGTAACTTATAGACAAAATACTATTACTGATTTTGCTGATTTGCCTTCAGTAGCATATATAGTACGTGGTGATGTATATATTGATCCCACAGTTACAGAAGTAGCTGGTAATTTTATTGTGCTAGGTGCTGATGGAGTAAATTGTCCAAATATTGGTTGTGGCAATATTAATACAGGTGCTGGGGATCTATATACACTTACAGTGAATGGAATTATGATGGCTAGACAGTTTAATATGCAAAGAGCCTATGCTTCTCTTTTAAGAGAACCAGCAGAAAAAGTTATTTATGATGGCAGATTACTTGTAAATCCTCCGCCAGGACTAGCGGATTTTGCCAAGGGTTTACCTGTATGGTCAGAAACCCCACCAAACTAATTTTGGAAAAATTATAAAATGTGGTATAATTTATAAGTTAAGAACAAATTTTTCATGCCATTTTTTCAGAAAAAAGTAAATAGTTATATTGGCGTAGATTTAGGTACTGCTGGTATTAAAGTTGTTGAACTTGCAAACACCAAAGGTCACGCTCAATTACTCACCTATGGAATAGTAGAAAGTAGTGCGGACGTGGTGCGTAGTAATGCACCAGAAACGATCAATAAAGTAGTTGAACTACTTAAGACTATTGTGAGCAAATCACACGTCACAACTGATAGAGCAGTGGCGGCATTACCTGCATTTTCTGTATTTAGTTCTATTTTATCCTTGCCTCCCATGCCTAAAAATGATTTGGCACAAGCAGTAAAATGGGAGGCTAAAAAATTTGTGCCTATGCCACTCGATGAAATGATTTTGGATTGGAAATTATTGAAAAATATTCCAGAAGTTGAAGTAAATCAATCACGGGCAAGTGATATAGAAAAAGCAGAAGATGAAAAAGTAAAAGCAGAAGATGAAAATTCGTTTGTACAGAAAAAAGAGATTATAGCTAACAAAGAAAAGCAAAATTATAGAGTATTAATCACGGCTGCACCAAAAAATTTAGTAAGCCGTTATTTGGAAATATTTAAAAAAGCGAATCTTAAACTTATCAGTTTAGAAACAGAGTCTTTTGCCTTAGCGAGGAGTTTATTTTTTGGTGCAAAACTTCCTGTCATGATTATTGATATTGGTTCACTTACTACTGCAATTAGTATTATTGAAGATGGAGTGCCGATTTTAAATCGGAGTCTAGATGTTGGTGGTGCTACGCTTACGCAAGCGATTTCTACCAGCTTAAATATTGATAGACGACGCGCAGAGCAGTTTAAACGTGATATTGGTATAGCTCACACGAATGCCTCAAGTGGCATCCCAAAAGTTATTGAAAGAGCATTAAATCCAGTAATTAATGAAGTCAAATATTCGCTCAATTTATATCAAAGTCAAACCGCGCAAGGTATAGAAAAAGTGATACTTGTTGGTGGGAGTGCATTTTTACCAAGTATTACAGATTACCTTTCCCAAGTGTTAAATTTAAATGTGTATGTTGGTGACCCATGGTTTCGAGTTTCTTATCCAGAAGATTTAAAATTAGTTTTAGAAGAAGTAGGGTCTCGACTAGCAGTTGCGGTGGGATTAGGTATGCGTGATATAGATTAATATCTATGTTTGAAGGCAAACCATTACAATCAAATACAAATTTACCAGCCAGGGATATTAATTTATTACCTGAGAATTTGCGTAAAAAAGAACAAACCTATCGGGTTGCAGGGGACAAAGATCAAAATATTAAATATTCTCAAGCTACGAGTAGCAGTGGCACAAATCTACTGAGTGAAAGTAATTTATCAGGTTGGGAAAAAGTAAAACAGGCGCTTTTAGGTGCTTTGAGTTTTGGTCGAAAAAAGACCTTAGTAGTGTCGCGACAGGTAGTAAGTCCAGCTTCACCTCTGCAACGTTTATATGCCCAAGATATTAAACAACAAGCGTCTTCTGGTTTGCATAATACAACATCACAGTCGCAAAATATTTCTCAACCAGTCAGTACTATAAAATCAGAAGTCCCAACACAGACAGTAAGGAAGTCACTTGAATCTAAAAATTTAAATACCGAAAGACCACTAAGTGTGTTAGAGAAAATTGATCAGCAGCTTCAGAAAGGTATTCATTTTGCTGACAAAACAAATGAATCAGATGATCAATTCGGGGTAAATCTTATCCCTGAGGATATGATTTCAGAGGTGAATGAAAAAAAGATATTACACAATTTACTTTGGTCTTTTTTTATAAGTCTATTTATTGTGGGGATGGGTTATTTAGCGATTGAATTTTTACAACTGAAAGAAGCAAAAGAAATTCAAAAATTAAAACAAGAAATAAAAGTGTATGAAGATGAATTTATTTCTAAATCTGATGATTTAAAAGCCTTAGTGAAATATCAACAAACCTATGACAATATAAATTTACTACTTGATTCTCATTTATATTGGAATAAGTTGTTTGATTTTTTGGAAACTAATGTTGCTGATGATGTGCATTTTTTAAATGTCACCGCAGATAAAAATGGATTGGTGAGCATGCAACTAGTTGCCAAAGATTATGAATCCCTGGCCAATCAATATGAAATTTTTAAATCAGCTGAAGGTGTTTTGAAAGTAGATATGACACAGGCAGCTTTGAATGGCGGAGATGCTGGAGAAGGTGGCATATTATTACAAAGTGATAATACAAACAATAATGTGCAAAATACTTCAACCCCAGCAACTATTGATCCGCGAGCTTTAATGCTGAATGCCTATAATGCAATGTCGGTGGGTTCACAGGTGAGATTGCAGTTAGATTCTAATATGTTTTATCGCAAATAAATATGCCAGTAGAGCAGAAAAAAAATAATTTATTTCTCAGGTTATTGTCAAAATATATTACATATGTAGCAATATTTTTAGGTATCGGACTCGTGGTGCTTGGATTTATGTTTATTTTGCGACCAAAGTATAATGCGAATAAAGCTCAACCAGAGTTAACACTTACATATCAACAAGAACAGTTAGATCAGCGTAAAGCAAAATTAGATCAGCTAAATGATTTAATAACTGATTATAAAAATTTACCAACAAGTCATTTTAAAAAAGTGAATGAATTATTACCGAGTGAAAATGAAGGACCTTTAATTTTTACACATTTATCAGCAATTGCCAAAGCTCATAATTCGGCTTTGATAAGCGCTGCAGTCAATGAAATAGGTGGACGTGATTTAGTTGACTTGTTGATCAATGAAAATGTATCTAAGCCAGCAAATTTGCAAATTATTCAGGTAAATGCGGAATTTTTAGGAAAATCTGGAGTGGGTAGCTATGAATATTATAAAGAGTTACTAGATGCTTTTCAGCGGAGTGTAAAATTGTTTGATATAGAAAATATTAGTTTTTCACCAGAAACTGCAAATTTTTCTTTAAATGCCCGAACTTATTATTTGCAAAATTAACGCATGAATAAGCAGAAAAAAAAGAATATTATTTTATTATCTATACTTTGTGTATTAGCGCTAATCACAGTATGGGTTTTATTTGGCAATAATAATGGTGACACGACTATCACTGAAATCTTTTCTCAAACCACTGGAGGGAGTCAGATTGAAACACAAAAATTACCTAGCCGACAAATATTTGATGAAGGGCTTGAACAAGATTTACGATTTCGCGAATTAGAAGATTTAAGAAGTTATCAAGTTGATCTAGATGCCAAAGGACGTAGTAATCCTTTTGCGCCTATAAAATAAAATTATGTCATCAAATCGTTTTGCTGAAAATCTCATCGAGATACTTTTAAAGCATAAGCAGTTGGCAAATACTCAATTAGCTGATTTTAAAGCACGCCTAAATAATGGTGAAGATTTTGAAGACGTGGCAAAAAAGTTAGGCATTAGTGAAGAAGAAGTTTCTAAAGCACAAGGTGAATTTTTCAATTTACCTTACTTTGATTTATTTGGAAAGCGTGTCAGTAATGACATTTTAAATTTAATACCAAAAGAATTATCTTTTAATTATCAAGTCGTACCTTTTGAATTTGATAGTAAGACTAACATATTGAAAGTGGGGATTGTTGATCCAGGTGATTTTAAAGCCATTGAAGCAGTTGAATTTCTATCCAGAAAAAATGGGTATCGGGTGGAATATTATGTTATTACGAGCGCGGCTTTTAAACAAGTGGTCAAACAATACGAGTCATTGAAGACAGAAGTAAAAAAAGCTTTGGATATAGTAGAAGACAGATATCAAAAAAAGAAAGCTGAAGAAGCTGAAGAAGAAAAAGAATTAGACTTTGAAGAAGTTATTAAATCTGCACCAGTTTCCAAAATGGTTGAATCAATTTTGAAACACGCGGTTGAAGGTAATTCTTCAGATATTCATATTGAACCAGCTGAAGATTATTCTCGTATTCGTTATCGGATTGATGGTGTTTTGCATACGTCTTTAAAATTACCGAAGCATTTGCATAATTCTTTGATTAGTCGTTTGAAAGTGATGTCCAATTTAAAAATTGATGAAACAAGAATACCTCAAGATGGTCGTATTAGAGTTGAAGTGGGTGGTAAAAAAATTGATTTACGTATTTCTTTTTTACCACTATTTAATGCAGAAAAAGTAGTATTAAGAATATTGGATGTCAGTAATAAGGTAATTACTTTGGAAGAACTTGGTTTTTGGGGGAAGGGACTTGCTATTTTATACGAAAATATAGATAAAGCTACGGGTATGTTTTTGGTGACTGGTCCTACTGGAAGTGGTAAATCAACTACTCTTTATGCAGTGCTCAATTTAGTAAATAAAGAAGGCGTAAATATACTTACACTTGAAGATCCGATTGAATACTATCTTGATGGGATTAATCAGTCACAGGTAAATACAGAAGTAGGTTATACATTTGCCTATGGTCTTCGTTCAGCACTCCGGCAAGATCCAGACATTATTATGGTGGGTGAGGTGCGTGATAATGAAACAGCAGAGCTTGCTATTCATGCAGCTTTGACTGGTCATATGGTTCTTTCTACGCTGCACACCAATGATGCTATTGGTGCGATACCACGGCTGATTGATATGCACGTAGAACCATTTTTACTTAGTTCTACTTTGAATGTGATCATCGCCCAACGGTTAGTAAGAAAAATTTGTGTATTTTGTAAAGAAGAAGTAGATGACATTCCTGAAAAAATAATAGATCAAGTTAAGAAGATTGTAGTTGATATTAAACCAGAACATTTACCCAAAGAATTACAGGATATGATTCATAAAAATGAATATCATTTTTATCGTGGAAAAGGTTGTCCACGTTGTGGTGATTCTGGATATCAAGGCCGTATTGCTATCGTAGAAATACTTTCCATGAGTGATAATTTAAAAAAAGTTTTGGAAAACAATCAACTAGATGAAATTAGAAATATATTTATTGAACAAGGTCTGCCAAATATGCAACAAGACGGCGTGATTAAAGTTTTGCAAGGGCATACTTCAATGGAAGAAATATTAAGAGTCACAAGCGAATGAACACCACAACAAAATCAGTACTCTTAGTAGAAGATGATCAATATTTATTGTCTTTGTATGCGCGTAAATTTTCGCAATGCGATTGCGCAGTTTATTCTGCTCGTGATGGACTTGAAGCGTTGCGTGTTTTTGCGAAGTATCACCCTGATGTGCTGATTATTGATTTAAATATTCCAGAACTTTCTGGCTGGGAGGTTTTGGAAACTTTGAGTAAAGAGGCATTGCCGCCACTGGCGGTAGTGTTATCAAATTATGATGAGGCACAAGCGAGAGAAATGGGAACCCTGCCTGATATAGTAAAAGCATATTTTGTGAAGATAAATACTGATCCTGATGAATTAGTAAAACACGTGAAAGATTTAGTGAGTAGTACATAATTTTATGCAAACAACACTTAATATTACATTGAACCGCATTCTTACAACCATGGCAGAACGCCAGGGGTCAGATTTGCATTTGGTAGTAGGTTCCAGGCCAATGATGAGATTACATGAAGATTTATTGGAAATGGAAGAAGAAGAAATTATTACCAAAGATTTTATTCAAGGGGTACTTGATTTAATTCTTACTGCAGAACAAAAACAATTACTCGGGAGTCGTAAGGAAATAATTTTTGCCTATGATTTTGGTGATCGCGCCCGTTTTCGTATTGATGTATTTTATCAAAAAGGTTTTCCTTCTATTGTTTTTCATTATATTCCAGTTTCAGTAAAACCACTTGCCGAACTTGGATTCCCGAAAAGTGTGGAAAAATTAGCACAAGAAAGAAACGGATTAGTATTGGTTGGTGGTCCATATCGAGCAGGAAAAACTACCACTATGGTCGGGTTTATAGAAACAATGAATCGCACGCAAAGTAGGCATATTTTAACTTTGGAACAACCAATTGAACATATTTTGATAGGCAATAGAAGTTTAATTGAACAAAAAGAAGTTGGTGATGATAATGAATCATGGCTCGAGGCATTGGAAGTAAGAGAAGAAGATATTGATGTGCTTATGGTAACCAGGGTAAATAGTCCGCGGATTATGTATCGGCTGTTGGAAATTGCCAATAGTGGAGTGTTAGTTTTTATGCCCTTGGAGGGAAATAGCATTGGTCAATTACTACATAGTGTAATTGATACTTGCCCTGAAGATACACGTGAGCATGCGCAATATTTATTATCCAAGGTGTTTCGCGGAGCAATTATTCAAAAATTATTACCTCGGGTTGGCGGGGGCATGGCACTCGCAATGGAAATTGTTTTTTCTAGTCCAGTCATTGCCTCAGCTATCAAAGAAAATAAACTTGCCCAACTTTCCAGTATTTTACTCACGTCCCGTGAGCAAGGAATGATCTCTATGGATAGGTATTTAGCCGAACTAGTGCGGTCTGGTCAAGTGGATAGAAATATTGCTTTGCAGGAAGCAAATGACCCAGAAAATTTAAGTAGAATATTAAGAGGATAATTTTGTATGCCATTTTTTCAATATCGAGCTAGAAATTCGCGTGGTGATGTAGTGCAGGGAGCGGTTGATGCGCCATCGGAAAATGTTGCCTCATCTATCCTGGTTGATAGAGGGCTTATTATATTGTCTTTGACTGAAAAAGAAAAAAAATCTTTGAGTATAGATTTTTCTTTTTTAAACAGGATAAAAACCAAAGATGTAGTTGTATTTTCAAGACAACTTGCGGTAATGGCGTCGGCGTCTGTACCGATTGTGCAAGCGTTAAAAATTTTAGTGAGTCAAACAAATAATGATAAATTGAAAGTGATAATTTCTGAAGTCGCAGATGAGGTTGATGGGGGCGCAAAACTTTCTCAAGCACTCGGGAGATACCGCAAGGTATTTACTGATTTTTATGTGGCTATGATTCGTTCAGGTGAAACAAGTGGTAAACTTGATGAAGTACTCAATTAT
>Ga0172369_10009741_pt1 | contig 10575 bp, 6 predicted proteins | sample LakKiv25m_FD_114539 | JGI IMG/M metagenome (GOLD analysis project Ga0172369, IMG submission 114539) | Freshwater microbial communities from Kabuno Bay, South-Kivu, Congo - kab_022012_11.25m | ecosystem: Environmental > Aquatic > Freshwater > Lake | place: Democratic Republic of the Congo...
GACATCTGTTTTCGAATCTTCCTGGTCTTCCAGAGAAAGTAGCCCCAGGCCAATAGGCCGAGCGTTGCCAGGACTGCCAGTAGCACAACGGAAAACATCAGCCCCAGAATCAGAACGATGGTTCCCGCAACGATTCCAAAAAGTTTTCCAAGCAAACCAGATTGCCAAGGCTGTCTCATCGCGGAGATCAAGGGCCACTACTCATGGCCGGCATCAATTGTCAAGGTTCACGATCTTACAGGCTCTTCCTGCTGAAATGGACTCTAAACGACCTCGGCTATTTATAATTGGCGGGCCATGTATTGGGAAAAAGAACTGGAGACCCTTGATCGCAAGCGCTTGGAGAATCTCCAGCTTGACCGATTGCAGAAGACCTTGCGACAAGCGGTCAACTCGCCTCATTACGCAAGCATCCCGGAGATCGGCCGCTTCGTGCAGTCGGGAATGACTTCGATCGAGCAGATTCGCGCGCTCCCCTTCACCACCAAGGAACAATTGCGGCAGGACTTTCCTTGGGGCTTTCTTGCAACCGACAAGCAGCAAGTTGTCCGGCTGCACAGTTCCAGCGGCACAACCGGAAACCCCACGGTCGTCTATCACAACAGGCACGATCTGGAGAGTTGGGCCAATCTGATGGCACGATCCCTGTTTGCCGCCGGCGTGCGCGACACCGATGTATTCCAGAACATCTGCGGCTACGGATTATTTACCGGCGGACTCGGTTTCCAGTACGGCGTGGAGAAGCTGGGTTGCCTGAGCATTCCCGCCGGCGCGGGAAACAGCCCGCGCCAGATCAAGTTGATGCGCGATTTCGGAACAACCGTCGCGCACGCCATCCCGAGTTACCTGGGACGTTTGTTCGATGTGTTCAAGGAAGAAGGGCTCGATCCACGCAAGGACACCCAATTACACACGCTGGTAATTGGCGCCGAGCCACACACCGAGGAACATCGTCTGCGCATCGAAGCCATGTTTGGGGTCAAGGCCTACAACTCGTTTGGCCTCTCGGAGATGAACGGCCCCGGAGTGGCTTTCGAATGCACGGAACAAAACGGCCTGCATATCTGGGAAGACGCCTACCTGGTTGAAATCATCGACCCCAAAACCCTGCAACCGGTTGTCGATGGCGAATTCGGCGAACTGGTGATGACCACACTGGACCGCCAGGCCATGCCCGTCATCCGCTACCGAACGCGCGATCTGACGCGCTTCCTGCCTGGCGCATGTCCATGCGGACGCACCCACCGGCGCATTGACCGGATTTCCGGCCGCTCCGACGACATGTTCATCGTCAAGGGTTGCAACATTTATCCCATGCAGATCGAAGGCATCCTTATGAAGCTGCCAGAGGTCGGCGAAGATTACCGGATCCTGCTGGAGACCATCGCCGACCAGGATGAAATGATTGTTGAAGTTGAAGTCCGGAAGGAATGCTTCAGGGGAGACCGGTCCTTCCTCGATCGGCTGCAGAAACAGATTACTCACCTTGTGCGCGATGAAGTGCTGGTTCGCCCGCACATCAAGCTCGTTGAAGCGGGGGCAATTCCAAAGGCGGAAGGCAAAGCCAGACGGGTTTTCGATCACCGAGCGAAAAGCTCCACCGGTGCATGAGGTAAAATATCGCCCAAGCCTATTACCGTAAGATGAGCCAACCGAAATATGCTTGCTGACACCCCCGGCGCCAAGTCCATTCTTTACGTTCGATTGCCCTGCTGGAAGATTTACCCCGGCGGCGTGATCTATGTCGCCGACTATATCCACAAGCAGCGTCCGAACATCGCCCAGCACCTGCTCGACCTGGCGCTGGTCCCCCCCGGCCGGCGCAAAAGCGTATTGCGCAGCAAACTCCTTGAACTGAAGCCGGATCTAGTGGCCTTTTCCTGGCGCAACATGCAGTCGTTCGGGCCCCATCCCGAGGACGATGCGCTCGACGTGGTGATGAAATTCGACCACTCCCCCCGTCTCTTGGATCGCCTCAAGTCGGTCAAGGACGCCGTGCGCATCATCGGCGACTATGTCCTCAGCCGCTTGCGCAATTTCGGCTACATGAAAATGGTGCGTCGCTTGCTGCCGGATTCGCGTATTGTTGTGGGTGGCACCGCGGTTTCCATATTCGGCAAGCACGTCGTCGCCAAATGCCCGGGCAACAGCGTTGTGGTCATCGGTGAAGGCGAAGACGCCATGCTGTCCATCGTTGACGGCATGTCATCGCCCAAGGGTGAGTTTTTCTTCAAGAACGCGGCGGGCACGATTACCCACCGGATGCGTCGGGAAGATTTCGACCTGCGTCAACTGACCGCCGTCGACTTTCCCTATGTGGAATCGATCTTCCCTGAATTCCGCGAATATCTGAACGATGACATCGGGGTGCACACCAAGCGTGGCTGCCCTTTCCAGTGTCACTTCTGCCTTTATAACAAGATCGAGGGCGCGCAGCAGCGTTATCGGGACCCGGTGGAAATCGGCAAGGAAATCGAGGCGCTCAACAAGAACTATGGCGTCAGGCGGATCTGGTTCACCGATGCCCAGTTCTGCTCCACGCGGCGCAGCATGGCGCACGTCGAACATGTATTGGACGAAATGCTGGCGAGGCAGACCCAGGTCAGCTGGTCCGGCTACCTGCGCCTGAATTACCTGACGCCGGCCATCGCCCGCAAGATGCTCGCCTCGGGCATGTGCAGCGTGGATCTTTCATTCACCGGCTCGCAGGAAGTGATCGACCAGCTGACGCTAGGCTATACCCTCGACCAGCAGATGGCGGCCTTCCGCATGCTCAAGGAGCAGGGTCACGACAAGCAGAAAGTGAAACTGTACATCCCGCTGAATGCCCCCGGAGAAACCATCGAGACCTTGCGCCGGACCATCGACAAGGTCAAGGAAATCTATGCCCTGTTCGGACGCGACCAGGTGTTGCCGTTCATTTTCTTCATCGGCATCCAGCCGGGTACCCCGGTGGAAAAGCTGCTGATCGAGCGCGGCTACCTGCCGCCGAATTACAACCCACTGACGCTGAATCCGTTCACCATCAAGAAGCTCCTGTACAACCCCAAGCCATTGGGAAAACTGATTGGACGCGCCTATCTCGAAGCGGTCGAGTCTCTCGATCCTTCCAGTGAATACATCGGCCGCCTGACCCTGGACATCATCGAGCGCGATTTGCCGGCCACCACACCCAGACTGGTTGTGTCCGCTGCAGCCGGTTCCTGATTCGGCTGGATTCGTGCGCGGCCCGACCTACCCGGCACTTCCCGAACACCGAAACAACAAGGAAATCAATTTAAAACCGGCCAACATAAAGTGGCTCTGGTCGAGCCTGCTGGGACGTGCCCAGAATTATTCAGTCCTGTTGCAACAATTGATCAATACGCTCCCGCACCCAACCAAAGCTCAGGTGTTCCTGCTCCAGTCGCAGCCCTTCACGGATGCGGTTGTCGCGCAGGTCGTTGTATAGGCAAAGCTCCTCCGGGGTCAGCCGATGCAAATCGCTCCGCTGCGGCTTGTCCTCCCGTCCCCAAAAGGATACGTGAGCATCAAGCGAGGCCCGATCCATGAGGAACGAATCGACGTGACTAAAGTGATTCCGCAGTTGATCCAGGATGGCAAAGCCATGGGTGTCGATGTCGCCCCAATAATAGATGGCGCACCGCTCCAGCCAGCGAGCCTGGGCAAGTCCGTCCCAACCGTATCCGGAGCCAAAGATAGCGATCGCTCCCGATACGTTTGGCAAGGCCAAGAAGTTGGTTTCATTCTCGGTGATGAATACCCGGCGCACATTGATTGCCAGCTGGCTGAAACTGCTGGTGTCCAACGTGATGTCTGGACATGTGGTACCGGCGACGGCCTGAATCTCGGGATCGAGGATGCGGAAGCGAATCCTTGTGGGTTTGTCCAGAAAACCATACCGGGCGGCAAACTGCGCAACGCCGGTCTTGGCGGTGTCGACGCTGTCCGCAGGCACAGACAGGTCAAGTAATCCAGCCAGCACAGCACGATACGTCTCGATAAACTTGCTGTGCACCCCAGGCAAGTCCACCTGGCGTAGGTAGATCGCCGGCCGAGGATGCGTCCTGACCCAATCCACCACGGCCAGCAAGCGCGACCACTCGCCTTCCAGTTCAAGCGCCAGCAATGGTCTCTTCTCCAGCCAGGGCATTAAGGACGGGTTTTGTAGCCGGGTCATCTCAACCAAGTTTGAAAACCGATCCCGCTCGCGGCGCTTGCCGAGCCAGCCAAGCGCGTCATCCATCGAGTCAATCCATCCGTTCAACGGGAGTCTCTGCAAACCTTGCACCCGGTGGCGAATTTCCTGCCACTCCAAACGCAAGGGGCTGGCGTTCGCCAATTCCGCTGCCCAGGTGCGCACGGCATCAAACCGCTCGGTGATATCCGCTGAAGCGGGGCCCTTGATGGTCAATCGCAATGGAAATCGGTGATTGCCCGTCACGACATCCCTCAGCAATTCGCCTCGATCCCAGAGTCGCGCCAACTGCGCTTTCAATTCCTTCGCGGTCGTCCACATCACTGTGGAATCTCCTGCGCGGCCGGCGATGCCGCTGCTGTTATCGCCGCAGTATCCCTGGCTTTCTGCGCCCGGTATTCCTCAATGGAAAGATTGCGCAATTTGGAGGCACGGCCGCCCTCGTTGTGCACGAATCCCACGCTGGACACGAAGGGCTCGATGATGTGGATCTTCTGCAACGGCGTGACAATCAGCAATTGCAGATTGAGTTGCCGGAACAGCTTCAAACCGTAATGCGCCGACTCGTCCGAGCCACGCCCGAACGCCTCGTCGATGACCACGAAGCGGAAGGAGCGCGAGCGCACTGCACCCCATTCCAAGCCGAACTGGTACGCCAGACTGGCGGCGAGAATTGTGTAGGCCAGTTTCTCCTTCTGGCCGCCCGATTTGCCGCCCGAGTCCGAATAGTGCTCGTGTTCAGTGCTGTCCTCGCGCCAGCGCTCGCTTGCCGCGAACAGGAACCAGTTGCGCACGTCCGTGACCTTCGCAGTCCAGCGCCGATCATGGTCCGACAAGCCATCCCGGCCGCGGAACCGGTCGATGATCGCTTTGACCTGAAGGAACTTGGCTTCGGAATATTGGGCGTCGTCGGACCCCGTCACCGCACCCTCGGTGCAGGCGCGCAGATCCTGCTGAAAATCGCGAATTTCGGAATCGGGGCTGGCCTGCAACTCCAGCACGATGTAGCGCCCAGGGTTGTAGTCGATCTGGGAGAGCGACTTGTTGATGTGGGCGATACGATCCTTGATAGTCTCGCGCTCGCGCGCCAGCTGGGCATTGAAGTTGGCAATCTCGTTGATGGTGTTGACGTTCAGCAATTCCTTGAAGCGTGCCACGAAACGCGGCAGATCATCACGTTTGAGCTGGGTCAGCAGGTTTTCGAACTCAAAGGCGGCTTCCAGGCTGGCATCCAGCTCCGCCGTTTCGAGCTTGAAGGTTTCCTTGAATGAGGCCATCGCCTTGATGATTTTCTCGGCCACGCGTTTGAGCTTCAGGTCCTCGGCATCGATCCGCGCTTGCAGCCAGGTGCGTACGTCCTGCTCGCGATTGTCGCAGGACTCCACGGTCAGTTGGTGTTCACCCAAGGCATCGGCCCGCATGGCCTCCAAGGTGCCCGACAGCGCCACATCCACAGCGGTGCCCTGGAACAGCAATGCCGTCTGCCGGTGTAGTTCCTGTGCATCCGAGCGACGCTGCTCCACCTTGGCGCGTCGGTCGCGCACGGATTGCAGCTCCTCTTCGGTGCCCTTGAGCGTCTGCTGCAGTTCCCGCAGGCGTTCATTCAATTGTCTGAGGACATCTGACGCCTGCTCCAGCTTTTGACGCTCGTCTTCAAGCGCTGCAATGTCTGTCGCCGCGCTGGCCCAGTCGAGTTCTTCGAAGCTCGTGAATTCTTCCAAGCGTGTCAGTGCGTCAATCCTTGTCCGTAAAACCTTTCGCTCGGTGTCGATTTTGCCGATCAGACTGCCCACCTCACCGAGATGGTTTTCGAGCTGGTGACGCGTGGATTCCAGCGCAGCGATCTTGGCGCTGTTGCTCCAGCCGAGCACGTAGCGGCTGCGGTCATCGATACGGTGCCGGTCGTCCTTCTCGTGCCGGCCAGTCGGGTCTTTGATCTGGCCCGCGCGGGTGATGGCGCGCGTTTCCCGGCGGAACTGCTCCTGCGTGGCGCAACAGGCCACGTCAAAACGATGGGCGAGCTCGCGCTCCAGCCAGTCGTAGTGGGGAGAATCGGGCTTGATGGCAAGTTTCCTCACCAATGAGTCACGGTGCAGTTCCGGCAGGTCGGATGTTTTGCGGGGTCGAACGTGGAAATAGACCAGACGCCCGCGCAGATGGCTGCCGTCCACCCACTCGGCAACCGCCTTGTAGTGGGCATCCGGCACCAGCAGGGCCAGACCGAAACCGCGCAGCAGCCTTTCGGCCGCGCCTTCCCAGTCGCGCGCGTCCTCGCGTACCTGGATCAACTCGCCCGCGAAAGGCATGTCGTCCACATCCAGGCCCAGCGCCGCGCACAGAGCAGCGCGTATCTGAATCTGCTGGTCGTCAATATTGCTACGCCGGCGTTTGAGACTGTCGATTTCGGCCGTCAATCGTTCATGCTCAAGCTTTCCCTGGCGCAAGCTCACGCCGTGCTCGGTCAGCATGTTCTGAAGGTCGGCATCGCGGTTTTGGACATCTTCCCGCCACGCCTTGAATTGCGCCCGCTGCGCGGCAAAACCGGCATCGTCGCGGGGCGCGGACTCACCTAAAACGGCCGCCAGTTCGCGGTAACGCCCATCCTTGGCCTTGCGTACATCGCGCAATTGCTCTTTCTTGCGGATATCGGCGGCAAGCCGCTCCAGACGGTCGCCACCGTTGTCATTGATGGCCTGCTTCAGTTCATCGATCCGACGGCCTTGCTCCTCACGCGTGCTGTCCAGGCGTCGCGCCTGCCCATCGACCTTGCTCCACTCTTCATCGAGCAGACCAAGACGTTTGTCCAGCAATCCCAATTTGAGGCTGGCGAAGTGCGCACGCAGGCCGTCGCGGCATTTCCGCAGATGATTCACCTCGTTCACCAGCTCACCATGCCGTTCGCAGTCGGCCACCAATGGCGTCAGCAACTCCACCTGTTGCTGAGCCTTGAGCACGGCCTGATGAGCGCGGTTGAGATCGTCGAAATGCCCGACCAATGCCTGGATGCGCGATGCCACCTCGAACGGCTCCAGCATATGGTTGCGCACGAAGTCGGTCAGATTTCCCACCGACTTCATCGACACCGTCTGGTGGAAAAGTTCCAGCGCCTGATCATTCTCGATGCCGAAGCGGCGCCTGAACCACGCGGCATAGGGTGGAAAGCTGTCGTGCAGTCCGGCGCCGGTTCCGCGCAGCCGCTTGCGCAGTGCGACGATGTCAGTGCCGAAATTGGCGAAGTCCTCGGCAATCGACAGGCTACGCTCGGCCCCGAGGAAGAACCGGGCAGGCTGCCCTTGCGCCTCCTTCATCCAGAACACCTGCGCCAGGCTCACCGTCTGGTCGTAACCCGCGTTGTGAAACACGCCCAGGATGACGGAATAGCTGTTGTTGTCGCGCAGGGATACCGGCTTGGCCACCCCCGTGACCTCATTGCGTTCGGATTTGTAGTGCCCCAACACGTAGGAACGCAAGGTTCGCTCCCTGCTGTCCGCTCCGGCGGCCTTGTTATAGGCAATGCGATGGGCTGGCACCAGCAGCGTGGTAATGGCATCCACCAGCGTGGACTTGCCGGAACCGATGTCGCCGGTGAGTAGTCCATTCTTGCCGTCCAGTTGCAGCGTCCAAACCCGGCTGTCGAACGTGCCCCAATTGAAAACCTCCAGCCGGGAGAGACGAAAGCCCGACAACGCATCGTCCGCCACAAAGTCCAGTCCCAAGGACTGCGCCTTATTCATCGCGCACCTCCTTGGCCGATGCCGCGCCCGAGAGGGCGGATTGGTAGACCGTCAAGCGGGCTTCGAACTCGGCAAGCCACTGCGCGTCGACAAAGGCCTTCAGGATGCGCCGAACCTCAAAATTGGCCTGCCCTGCCAAGCCACCACTCGCAGGCTTGAGCTTGTGCAGAAAACCCAGTTCCACCACCTTGTTGATGGTGGCTTCGATCTGGTCGATCAGTTTGGCCTCGTTTGGCCCATCAGGCAGGAAAACCCGCACCAACTCGACGATCTCATCGCGCGATAGCACCAGACGCGTGTCACCGCCGCCAGCATCGAATTCGGCCAGCTTCTTGCGCAGCAAGGCCAGCAACAGGCTGACCGGAAACGACAAGGGGCGACGCGCGACCAGGCGAGGCAGGCGCGGCGCCGGATCATCCGCAGGCTCCGGGCGGCTTTTCAGGAAGGCATATCCCTCGGCCTCATCCAGCACCAGTTCCAGATTGAGTACCGCCACATAATCCCGCACGCGGGCTTGCAGGTTCAGCAGGGCCGCCCACTGGCGCTCCTCCTGCTCCCGGTATTGCACCCCCTTGAGCAGCCCGATCAGCAACGACGACAAATCCGGTTCGGGTGCGGTAGCAGGTGTGGTCATTGCGCTGGTGAAGTCTTGTTCCATCCCTGTTGAATTCCCTGGTTCGGTCTCGGGTCAGCGCATGAAAATCACTCGAGGCAAGCGGGCCGTGCGGCTCACAGCTTCGCCACGGTCATCTTCTGCCTGCCAGTGAATAGCTTCCGGCGTGTCCTCATCCACCACCGCGTTGAAGGCATCGCTGCCCAGTTGCAGGTAGGCCACCAGTTCCGCCAAGCCCTGCTGCAGGGGCTGGGTGGCCACCAGTTCGCGCAAGGTGATCTGCGCCCGGTCCTGCAAGGCATGGCGGATGTGACGGGTCAGCCTGGCCTTGTCCACCACCACCTGATCGAACAAGGCCGAAGGGTCGATGTTCTCGTCACCCACCATCAGTGCCAGGTCGGCAATGGCCGGCTTTACCGCCGGCGTAAACAGGGGGCGCTCCATTGCCAGTTCGATGTCGGCCTGCGCCTCGGCCATTTCCATCGCGGTTCCCGTTGGCTGTGCTTCTCGCAGCGCCAGGGCTTTGCTCTCAATGCCATGCAGAATGTCCATGATGCGGCGGTTTTCCAGCCAGGCCTGGTCGTCGAGAAAGCGGCGCAGTTGTTGCGACAAGGCCGCCACCGTGCGTTGGGTGTGTTCGCCGGCCTCCATCCAGTCGTAATGCACGCGGCGGGTACGGGTATCGGGCTGCAAGGCGGCCACTGCCGGAAGCTGAAGCACCCGCTCCAACAACTTGGTCAACTCCTCCTGGCGGCGGCTGGAGAGCAGGAAATCCCAGAATGCGCGGAAGCTCTTGCCCTGATCGGAATCGGCAATCGCATCGCGTTCGCCCATGATGTCTTCCAGCAGCGCCCCCTTGCTGCCTTCCCACAGCGCAATCCGTTCGCGAACACGCCGGTCCAACTGGCGGAAATTGTGCTCCACCTCGCGAAAGTCGGTGAGCAACTCGCGCGCACCCTGCATGAACTGCTGAAAACGATCCCTAAGCGCCGTGTCGTCCAGCAGCGGCACATCGCCCGTCAGGACGCGGGCAATTTCGGCATCGATCTCGTCGCGCTTCTTGTGCAGTTCGGCAATGCGCTTGGCCGGGTCGGCCTCGCTCCCCTCGCTCATCTGCTTGAGCAGGTCAAACAGCGTGAGCAAGCGTGACTCGGTGCCGACGAACTGCCGCTCGGCAAGCTGCGCCAACCAGGCGATGGCCTTCTCGGTCGCGGGCGTGAGGTCAAATTGCGCCTCGTCCGTGCCGGGCTTGTAAAACTTGCGCAGCCAGCCCTTATCCGGCGATGCCCAGTCGTTCAGATAGTCGAGCGCGGGCTTGGGAAATGCAGTTTCGCCAAGTTGTAGACGCAAGGCGTACAACTCATCTTCGAGCGCCTCGGACAAATCGGCGGCCACCATCACCCGCACATTGGGTGCCACAAATACGCGGTGCAGAAAGCTCGCCACCAGCGGCGCATGGTCTGAACGCAGCAGCCGCCAAGCAGGGTGGTGGGTGCGTAGGGCGTCGAGAGTGGTGAAGTCGAACGTCATGGGGTGCTTGGTTCACCGGAAGTAAACGGCGCGGATTCGAAAGCTCCCCGGGCAGATTGACGCAGAGTGGCGGCTTCGGCGTGCTTGGCAACCGCTGTCTCGACCTGCGCACTCATGGCGTCCAGTACCTCTCGCTGGCAGATCGGTGAGAGTTATGGGACGGGTAATCCAGCCACAGAGTTGGTTTCTTGGTCTTGACCATAATCAGATCTGCTTATGTTGCGTTTCGTCCGCGCCTCCCGCGCATACCCACTCGTCGACCTCGGAAATCTTGAGCTTCCAGAGGCGTCCGACGCGATGTCCAGGCAGTCCCTTACGGTCAGTCCAACGGCATATCGATTCGCGCGCCCTCCCAAGTACCCGGTGATCCGCTCCACGGATACCCAAGGTTCACATGCTGCGGCCTCTGAGTGCTGCAGGTCAGATCGCATAAAGTCGTAATCGATGATAAAGGCCGCAATTTATCAGGTACAGCGAGCAGGGACCAGTATTTGATGCCC
>Ga0172369_10009743_pt1 | contig 10573 bp, 16 predicted proteins | sample LakKiv25m_FD_114539 | JGI IMG/M metagenome (GOLD analysis project Ga0172369, IMG submission 114539) | Freshwater microbial communities from Kabuno Bay, South-Kivu, Congo - kab_022012_11.25m | ecosystem: Environmental > Aquatic > Freshwater > Lake | place: Democratic Republic of the Congo...
AGCGAAACTCTCGGCCGCACTCCTCGTCCCATACGCTCTCTGGGTGACCTTCGCCACCTACCTCAACTTCCTAATCTGGAACTTTAATTAATAGAACTCTTTTGAAATAAAAAACCGCGCTGCTTGCCTGGCACTTTGCCAATAGTGCTGTGGGGGATTTGAATTTTGGCTTTAAATTTTTTGTCTACTTGTTTGGTTTTACGTTCAAATGTAGAATAGCAATAAAATTAATATAATAGCGTGAATTTAATTAAATATTCACGAATATTCACTACATATTGACAAAATAACGTGAATAATATATAATGGGAACATGGCAACACCAAAAGACATTAAACATAAAATAGATATTTTAAAACACCAATATGACTCTTTGAAAAAGGGTAAAGAGTCACTTTTGGACTTACTCTTTGAGGCGGAAATACCAGAGTCAGTATACAACTCAAACGCCATCGAAAACTCTACACTCACGATAAGCGAGACTGAAAAGATTCTGATGGATCTTGAGGTATCTAGAAATGTTTCTGTCCGAGAAGTATTTGAAGCGAAAAACCTGGCTCAAGTTTTTGAATACATAAAAGGCAAGACGGTAAATGATGGCTTGAACGAGGAGTTAATACTTTTACTGCATCGGATGCTCATCGGCAACATTGATGAGAAAGTTGCCGGACGATTTCGCCAAAAAGGAGAATATGTCCGTGTTGGGTCGCATATTGTTCCAGCCCCCGAGCATGTGCATAGATTAGTCGACTCGGTGCTACTGGAATATTCGAGCGACCATACCTCATATTTTCTGGACAAAATTGCTAAATTCCACTTAGTCTTTGAGCACATCCATCCGTTTGTTGACGGCAATGGAAGAATAGGCAGAGTTTTGATTAATTATCAGCTAATGCAACTCGGCTTTCCACCAATTATCATTCGCGATAAAGAGAAGACGGTTTATTACAAAACTTTCAAGGAATATGGGGAAGATCATAAAACAAAGAGTATGGAAAAAGTGTTGGCTTTAGCCCTTCTGGAGTCGCTTCATAAAAGAATCACATATCTTCAGGGGAAGAAAATTATTCGCATTTCCGAATATGCGCGGAAAACTAAGCAGCGCCCAAACGTGCTTTTAAATAAAGCGAAAAGGCAAACAATTCTTTCTTTTCGGGAAAAAGGGGTTTGGAAGATAGGAATTTAATCCTCTCATTTATCCCAGAGCGAAACTCTCGGCCGCACTCCTCGTCCCATACGCTCTCTGGGTGACCTTCGCCACCTACCTCAACTTCCTAATCTGGAACTTTAACTAATAGAACTCTTTTGAAATAAAAAACCGCGCTGCCTTCCCAGCACTTTTGAAAATAGTGCTGTGGGGGATTTGAATTTTGGAAAATTTACCAAAGTACAATGTTAGTCTTTCTTTACAATTGTATTGACAATTATTTTGACATATGTTAACTTTTAATAAAGTAAAGGAGGTGAAAAATGCTCTCAAATTTTATTAAAAAAATGCGAGTCAAAAATGAGATGACGCAAGAGTTTGTGTCTTCTGAATTGGGGATTTCAAGACAGACGTATGGTCAAGTTGAGCAGGGAGAACGAGAGTTAAGTATACAGGAAGCACAAAAGCTGGCTGATATCTTTAGTCTTTCTCTAGAGGATTTTCTCGGGGAAAAAGAGCAAGGGGTGGTTATTGATATCGAAAAGGTTACAGAAGAAAATGCAGAACTTGAAACAAATATGAGAATTAGTGTGCCTCAAAGAAACCTAGAAAAATTTAAGGAGGTTCTTCTATATGTTTTATCAAAGGTAGGAGGAAAACCAAATGTAGGAGAAACTGTTATATATAAACTCCTCTACTTTATTGATTTTGATTTTTATGAAAAATATGAAGAGCAGCTGATTGGGGCAACTTATATTAAAAATCATTATGGTCCGACTCCTGTGGAATTTAAAACTGTAGTTGATGAAATGGAAGCTCAGGGTGAAATTGCTAAGATTACGAGTAAATATTTCAATCGTTCACAGAAAAAATATCTTCCTGTCCGAGAACCGGATTTGACGAAACTAAAAGATGCTCGAGAGCTTAGTCATATTGACGAAGTATTAGCAAGGCTTGGCGACAAAAATGCGACAGAATTAAGTGAATATTCTCATGAGGATGTTCCTTGGGTAGTCTCTGAAGAAAACAAAGTCATTGACTATGAAACTGTTTTTTACCGCACTCCTAAAACCTCTGTGAGAAATTACGATGGGCAAAATTGAATATAGTGAAACTCCTGAGTTCCAAAAAGATCTAAAAAAACTTACCAAGAAGTATAGATCTCTAGAGGATGATTTAGAAACGGCGAAAAAAGCGGCTATAGAACTTTATCACCTAAAGGGAATCGATAACTTGAGCACATTTCCTATCCCAGGGTTCTGTAATGATGACTTGAAGATATATAAGATAAAAAAATTCGCATGTAAATCTTTAAAGGGAAGAGGGTCAAAAAGCGGGATTAGAGTTATTTATGCCTTCTACAATAAAGAAGTAAGGGTAGATTTTCTAGAAATATATTTTAAAGGTGAGCAGACAAACGAAAACCAGGAGAGAATCAAAGACTATCTCAAATAAACTTTCTCAAAAACTCTCTTGACAAGGGTACTTAAGCTTGGGATTGAAAAAGAAGAAAGGACGGCCTTTGCGGGGCCGTCCTTGAACGTGCGTGGTTGGTCTGATGTGGGGGCTCTACAACCTGGCTTGAACCGCGGAGATCTTCTCTACAGCCTTCTCTGTTATGAATAGGAATTCTGCCGGATGGCAGATATATTCGTACTCAGCGCCCTCGTACCTTATCGCCAGCTGATCGTCGTTCATAATTGTAACGGTAACTTTTCTGTCTCCTCGGATAGCGGGCAAGTCGACCGTTACATGATCGCCATGCTGTTTGAAGGACATGAGTCCTTCATAAAGCTTTCCTACTTGGTCGTTTGGTACGAGTTGTCGGTAATCACCGAGAAGAAGTAGGCTGGTTAGATATGAAATTTGATCAAGATCCCATCTGATAGCGGCCTCTTCGGGTGCCGGTGTGTCATATACCTTCGAACCTTCAATCTGTTTCACTTTTATCCACCTCCTTAAAGTTCTAGAATTTTGAGCGGAGTTAAGAAGCAAATTTCTTGAGCTTCAACCGAACCTCCATATAAGCATCTACCATCGCGAAAGGGGTTATATCATCGGAGCAAACAGTTCCTTCGCTGACATGGATCCACAGTAACATGTTAGTCAGTTCGTCCGGATCGCAAACTCCTTTCTCGAGAAGTTGGTGCAATATAAAGGCTTTCGCAAGGACTTTCTGCATTGCATGATCGTCCTTCGTTATCATTCCTATAAGAGAACCTTTACCAATGATGCCTTGGTTCAGTTTTTTCAAGATCTTTTTGTCTACTGATTCCTTTTCTGCTTCAATCTTGGCTCTGCATTCTTTCTTTAGTTCTAAAGGTTTAGGAAGCATTTTTATCTCCAAAGTCCTAGAATTTAAAAAGATGGATACCTCCACCTTTTTCTTATCTCAGGACATAATTTTACCTCATTTATCTCTATTTGTCAAAATAGGGTATTGACAAGGGCGTTCGAGCTTGGTATTATTTTTTAGCACTCTCGGTGTTAGAGTGCTAATTCTAAGGAGGAATAGGGAGAGATCCTTCGCGGAGTTTATCCGACTTCGGCGGGCTCGAGGATGAAGACTAAGGAAGGATTCTGGACAAGCCAGAATGACGGAATATTTTGCTTGAAAGGTCTGACCTTTTGAGCAAAAAGGTCAGACCTTTTTAAAACAGGGGAACCATGACAAGCAGAAGAGAAGCTATATTAGAGGCGATAGTGCGGGAATATGTGAGTACGGCGGAGCCGGTAGGGTCTTTGACATTGGTGAAGAAGTATTCATTTCCCTACTCATCAGCTACGATTCGTGCTGAGATGGCCATGCTGGAGGAAAACGGCTTCATAATGCAGCCGCACACTTCGGCAGGTAGGATTCCGACTGAAAAAGGTTACAGATACATCGTGGATATGATTCAGGAAGAGGAGCGTGAGGTTTCCAAGCGCGAGTCAGACATCCTGGAGCGCAGGATAGCACCTATTCACTCTCATTTTGAACGCAGATTTGACATGGCGGCCATGGCGCTCGCCGATATGACCAGAAATGTGGCCATAAGCTCCATGGGGAACGAGATTTATTCTCACGGCCTTGCCAACTTATTCCGCCAGCCCGAGTTCTATGACAATGACCGAGTTTTGCAGGTCGCAAATATGATAGATAATTTACAAGGACTACTGCGAGAGCTGCCAAGAAGTAAGGATTTCATGGTTTTAATCGGGAAAGAGTCGCCCGTGGGCAAGTCCGCCGGGTGTTCGCTCGTCGTTTCCAGAGTGCATATGCCGACTCAGAGTGCAAGGGGGTATCTCGGAGTGCTGGGACCGACCAGAATGCCGTATGAAAAGGTTATACCGCTGGTAATGAGAACGAGAGACCTGCTAGAAAGTGAAATAAATAGTTAAGGAGCAAAAATGTCAGATATAGAAAAATATAATGGTTCGACTGAGGGGAATCTCCCCGAAGGACAAGATTCGAAACAACCCGAAATGCCAAATGGATATTCTTTTGAAAGAGAAGGTTCAGTTTTCTATATTGTTAATCCAGATGGCCAACGGGTGAGTAATGGATACCACTCATTTGAAGTCTTTAATGAGGGTGAACACAGGGCCCTTGTTGGACAGCTTGGAGCAATTGGTAGAATTTTAAAGATACCTGAAAATAAAGATGACTTTTTCGAAGAATCTCAAGCCGAATTTCATGATTTACATTTTCAACAAGATGTCCAGAGACTTATCTCAAAAACCGGTGCAATGAATTATATTATCGATCCTATGACAGGGCAGGAAATCAGTGATGGATATCATGAATTTTTCATGAAAGATGGAAAGTTGTATGGAAGAAAAGGGGCAACTGTGGAGGAGGTAGTTCCCAAAAAAGAAATAGAGGGTCAAAAAGGGATTGATGCTCCAAACAGAGAAGGTATTGAAGATAGGAAGGAATAAGAATGCCGAAGAAAGAGAAACAAGAAAACCCTGGCGCAGATAAATCTGCAGCTCGGGCAGGAAAAATAGATGAGCGCGACGCAGAAATTATAGCTCTGAAGGAAATGCTGCAGCGGGCGCAGGCGGACTTCATTAACTTTCGCCAGCGTGCAGAGCGGGAGAAGGCAGAAATGGTAGCTTACGGCAAACTGGAGACGATCAAGGATTTACTTGAAGTTTTTGACAACTTTGAGCGGGCCAGAAATCATTTTCCGAAAGAACTTGAGGGCAATGAGTGGGCGCAAGGGATGCTCGCGGTAGAGAAGCAGTTCGTAGCGAAGATGGAGGAAATGGGGATTAAAAGGATACCGACAGTTGGTACTCAGTTCGACCCCAATCTGCACGAAGCCATCCACATGGAGCCGGCAAAAGGCAAAAAATCAAATGAGATTATTGAAGAGTACGAACCTGGATACATATATAAAGATAAAGTTTTAAGATACGCGAAAGTGAAGTTGGCAAAATGAAATTACTTTTAACATCAGACGGGCTTACAAATAAATCAATCAATGATGCTTTTTTGAAGTTGCTAGGGAAAAATCCTAAAGATTTAAAAGTAGTTTTTATTCCAACATCTTCAAATATCATTGCAAAAGATAGGCAGTGGATGATTGATGAATTCTTAAGGCTTAGAAAACTGGGATTTGAATATATAGATATGGTTGATATTGCAGCACTTTCAAAAGAGGAATGGGAGCCAAGATTTAGGGATGCCGATGTTCTTCTATTCGGAGGAGGGAATCCCTTTTATCTGAAATATTGGTTTAAAAAGTCTGGATTGGTAGATATTTTGCCAAGCTTATTGAAAGACAAGATATACCTTGGTGTTAGCGCAAGTTCTATGATTATTGCGCCAGATTTCCTTATCAGTCCTCGGAGAGAATCTAAGAAATACTTGGAAGAAGGTAAAGAGACAGCTGGACTTAGGATAGTTGATTTTGCAGTTATGCCACACTATGAAGTTGGTATTAGAGATGAGTCAACCGCAGCACATATAGAAAAGCTCGTTAAAAAAGTTAACTTTCCAATTTATGGATTAGATGATGATAGTGCAATTGTTGTTGACGGTGACAAATTAGAAATAATTTCTGAAGGAAAATGGAAGAAATTTGGATAACACAATTTGTCATTCTGAACGGAGTGAAGAATCTCATGAGATCCTTCGTTGCACTCAGGATGACAGAGAAGAAGGATTCTGGACAAGCCAGAATGACAGTAAGAGTAAATTATTAATTAAAAACTTAAAGAAGGAGAAATAAAATGGGGAAAATTATCGGAATTGACCTTGGTACAACCAACTCAGCTATGGCGGTGATGGAGGGCGGCAAAGCCACCATTATACCAAACGCTGAAGGCGGGAGGACCACACCATCTATCGTCGCGATGACGAAGGACGGGGAAAGACTAGTCGGACAAGCTGCCAAAAGGCAAGCGGTCATAAACCACGAGAATACTATATTCTCAGTAAAGCGTCTGATCGGGCGAAAGTTCGACGATGCCGAGGTAAAGCGCGACATCGAGCTCATGCCGTACAAGATTGAGAAGGGAAACGGCGGAGTGAAGGTGAAGATGGGGGATAAGACCTACTCACCGGCTGAAATATCAGCGATGACCTTGCAGAAGCTGAAGGCAGATGCCGAGGCGTATCTGGGCGACACTGTAACTGAGGCGGTTATCACCGTGCCGGCCTACTTCAACGATTCACAAAGGCAAGCGACCAAAGATGCGGGCAAAATTGCCGGACTTGAGGTAAAGAGAATTATAAATGAGCCGACCGCAGCCGCGCTGGCATACGGACTGGACAAGAAGAAGGAAGAGAAGATTGCCGTCTACGACCTTGGCGGAGGAACATTTGATATCTCAATCCTAGAGCTTGGCGACGGTGTTTTCGAAGTGAAGTCAACTAATGGTGATACTCACCTTGGCGGTGATGACTTCGACCAGCACTTGATAGATGTACTCGCTGAAGAGTTTAAAAAAGATCAAGGCGTGGACTTAAAGAAAGACACGGCAGCTCTGCAGAGACTGAAGGAAGCGGCTGAGAAGGCAAAGATTGAGCTTTCAAGCGCTAAGGAAACGGAAGTAAACATTCCATTTATTACAGCTGACGCATCAGGACCGAAGCACCTGACCATGAAGCTTTCTAGGGCAAAGTTCGAATCAATAGTTGGCGAGCTTGTCGACAAGACACTTAAGCCAGTCGAGAAAGCACTAAAAGATGCAGGAGTAAAGAAAGAAGATGTGAACGAGGTTATCCTAGTCGGCGGTATGACCAGAATGCCACTGGTACAGAAGAAAGTGAAGGAATACTTCGGCAAGGATCCGCTGAAAGGCGTAAATCCTGACGAGGTGGTGGCGATTGGCGCTGCTATCCAGGGTGGTGTGCTTGGCGGAGAGGTAAAGGATGTCCTCTTGCTTGACGTTACACCTCTGTCATTAGGAATTGAAACTCTTGGCGGTGTTTCTACGAGACTTATTGAGAGAAATACCACTATTCCGACATCTGCTTCACAGGTGTTCTCAACTGCAGCTGATAACCAGACATCTGTAGAGATTAATGTTCTCCAAGGTGAGCGTGAGTTTGCCAAGGATAACAAATCGCTTGGTCGATTTATCCTGGATGGTTTACCACCTGCGCCAAGAGGCATTCCTCAGGTTGAGGTAACCTTCGACATCGATGCCAACGGTATCGTAAATGTTTCAGCAAAGGATAAAGCAAGCGGGAAGTCACAGCACATAACCATTCAATCTTCATCCGGATTATCTGAGGAAGAAATTGAGAAGATGAGAAAGGACGCTGAGGCGCATGCCGATGAAGACAAGAAGAAGAAAGAGCTGATCGAGATTAAAAACATGGCTGACTCCTTGATTTACACTTCAGAAAAGACGGTCAAAGATGCCGGCGATAAGGTGTCTGATGACGAGAAGAAGGAAGTCGAGGAGAAGGTGAAGGCGCTTCGCGAGGTGAAGGACGGCGATGACAAGGATGCGATACAGAAGGCGTACGACGAGCTGTCTGAAGTAATTCAGAAAGTCGGCGCGAAGATGTATGAAGGTCAAACCGGAGCTGAAGGCGGGGAGTCTACGGAGGAGCCAAAGAAGGACGAAGGGCCGGTAGAAGGCGAAGTGGTAGATGAGGATAAAAAAGAAGGCGAGGGGAAATAACATTGTTTTGCAAGGACAGTCCTTGTACAAGGACTGTCCTTGCGGACAAGACAAAGAATTTTCTCTCTGTCATCTCGAGCGAATGAAATGAGTCGAGGGATCCCTTAAACAAAGAAGAAAGGGATTTCTCCACTTTCCACTAGCGTGGTAGCGGTCGAAATGACAAGTATAGTGAATGCTTATTCACTGATCCGACCAGGGCTCGGAAGGAGATTTCCGGGCCCAGTTGGGTTAAAGACCTGTACTTTTGAGCTTGAAAGTGGTAAAATCTACGAACTGAGGGAGCACTTTTAAAAACTTCAAGCACCAGGAGGTGACGGAGATGGTACCAGTTCCTAGCTGGGATGAAATTAAGCGCTTTAGGGCTGTGATAAAACCTGCGAATTTGTCAAAAGATGGACTTGTCGTTGGAACAAAAGGACTAAGCATCTTCATCAGAAGCAAACCAGTTTCTCTGTATAAAACCCCCAGGAGGTGACGGAAATGTGTGGAAGCGGTGAAGGTATGAATTCTTTCTGGCGATCAAGAGGCATTCCAACTTCTGCAGTAGCTCTGCCAAGAGAAGAAAAGTTGCATTGGGTATGTCCGAAATGCGGCGATCACAATCTCGAGGGATTCTGTTACTGCATGAACTGTGAGTTGAAGAAGCCGGAAGACTGTCTCAAAATCATAAAAAGCATTCTGAGGAGGTGACTGAGATGGCGGGATGTTCTACTTGTGCCAATGGCTCTGCTGCAAAAAGGTTCAACGCTTACTGGTCAGGCATCAAATGCTTCAAGAAACAGAAGCACAAGTGGTGGCAGTTTTGGTTAGACTATGGCGCTTTTACCTACATGGACGGCAGAGACTGCACGATATATGAGAAAGGAGCCGAGGAATAGGTCTTTGGGACAATGCTGGCGGGGTGGTGGTTCACCAAAATTGGTGGATTCCATCGCCCCGCTTGAAAAAACTCTTTAGTCAAAAATGGCTTATAAAATTTTACAAACCATTTTGGGTTAAAGAACCCTGAACCTTTAAAAACGTCGAACACCTGAGGAGGTGTAATAAGATGAATTGGCTTAAGCCTTCTGAGGCATTGGAAATATGGCCTGATCTTTCAGGCGAGGAAGCCTATAAAGTGGCAAGATCTCTTTCATCACTAATGGAGATTTATAGATACTATGGGATGAAAGAATCGGATATACGTCTTGCAATGATGGTTAGCAATTCGTGGTCACTTTGGGTCATTGCAAACCATTTTCCAATATATGTTCCGAATAATCTTGACTGAGCTAGCAAAACTGAGGAGGTGACGGAGATGGCAGTTACGGTAGAAGAGCAAAAGGCAGCGGCAAATCTTTCAAGGGAGATGGAGTATCGGTTAGACCACACAGCCAGAGAAATCAAGAAAGGGGCGGAATTGTTAAATCCTAGTAGGCGTCGTAAGGCTCTTGTTATTGCAAAACACATCCAAGAGCAAGCCGAGAAGATGAGGCTTCTTAGATTTGTTCAGGAATGAACCGAGGAGGTGACGAAAGATGGCAGAGTTAACTGAAAAACTGAATCAGCTGATGGAAGCTGAGGCCACGACAAAGGATATCTCGAGCGTATTTGATAAAATCATTCGTGGCTTAAGTCCGGAAGATTTCTGGGAATTCTTGAAGGATCTGAAAGTTCCCACTATCAGAAAGATGCCCGAGAGTGCCATAAGGATCTTAGTGATCAAGCTACGAAATCCGGAAGTTGATGCCTATGCGAATTCTTTCTCCTCCTGCAGGAGCAAGGTCTCTAAGATTCAAAAGAGGTACAGGGACTTTGTCGTCTCTATGATTCATGACCTGTCTGATATTGAGAGGAAAGGGTTGGCGAGAAGACTAGATCCAACCCTTGTTCCGCGGGAAGAAAGAAGCTGGAGAACCAGTTCATCAAGTTGTAATGGTGGAGGTGGTCGTTGACGGAATAAACGAAAATCACCGAGGAGGTGACGGAGATGGCAAGTAATACTGTAACTGATCACACAAGAGGTCTTTGCGGTAAACCAGATGTCCCGAATGACACGCCTCGGCATGTGGTCGAGGAAAATCCTGCTCATTGCCTGTGTTGCGGTCACGAGATGCAGATCGAAGAGATGGACAGTATCGGTATGCAGCAAGGTGGTATGTATCTTCTAGTCTGCAACTTCTGTACAGAAGACAAGAGGAGGTGACGGAGATGGCAGGATTTTTCGTGGCTTTTATTGGCCACATTGGCTTAGAAGTCGCATGGAGGTATGGATTGTCCGATGAACAAGGGGAAACAGTGACCACAGTCCTCCTTCGG
>Ga0172369_10009744_pt1 | contig 10571 bp, 5 predicted proteins | sample LakKiv25m_FD_114539 | JGI IMG/M metagenome (GOLD analysis project Ga0172369, IMG submission 114539) | Freshwater microbial communities from Kabuno Bay, South-Kivu, Congo - kab_022012_11.25m | ecosystem: Environmental > Aquatic > Freshwater > Lake | place: Democratic Republic of the Congo...
CCCACCGTTCCCACCATTGCGACATCCTCCGTATCGGCCGGACCGTACAAGTCCGGGTCCGTTGTCAGCGGGACCTTCACAACCAGCGAGGCGTTGGGCGTCGCGCCCACCTTCACCATCGGCGCGTACTCGGGCACCGCGAACGGCAGCGGCTCCTCGTGGTCGCTGTCGCATACCGTGGGCGGCGCCGACGCCGAGGGAGCCTGGCCCGTGCAGGTGACGGTCATCGACCCCTCGGGCAACGGGAACGTCGCGATGCTCAAGGTTGTGACCTACGACTTCACGGCCCCGGGCGTCTTCGCCGGCTCCGCCAGCCTCGTGCTGACTCCGCCCGCGTCGGCTCCCGTGCCGTCCGTGGCGGCGGTGAAGCAGGGAACGGGCGTCGCCATCGGATTCTCGACGACGGAGCTGCTTTCGGCCGCTCCCGTGGTCACGGCGGCTTCGGGATCGACCACGCTGACCTTCTCCGTGCAGGGCTTCCCCGCCACCGCCTTCACGGCGACGATGGACCTGCTGCCAGCGTCGCCGGCGCAGGGGACGTACACGACCCGCGCGCACCTCGTGGATCTCGCCGGAAACGCGGACGACGTGACGCTGGCGCTCGCGCCGCGTGCGCTCGCCGTGGACACCTTCGTGCCCGCCGGCCTCGGTGCGCCGGCGCAGCCCCTCGTCACCTACACCCGCGTCCCGTGGGGCTCCGAGGCAACGGCAGGAGCGCCTGCCTACTCGGTCGCGGGAACCGCCGGAGCGGCCGAGCCTGGTGCCGCGGTGGTCGTGTACGACGCGGCGGACCCGGCGCGGCGCGCGGAAATCGGCCGCGGCCCTGCGACCCCCGATCCCGCGGGCGGCGCCTTCGGGCCGATCGCTCTCAACCGCGCCGATCGCGAGGTGGTGTACCTGACCTTCGTCGACGCGGCCGGCAACGAGTCGGCGGCCGCGGACGTGAAGCAGGTCGTGTGGACCGCGACGCTCGGAGGGAAAGTCGCGGGCGATCTCCTGGCGAATCCGCACAGACTCCTGGCGGGATCGGCTGCGTTTCTGCCTCTTCCCGGCGTCGACGACGCCTTGGCGGAGGTGGCCGTCGGCGCGACCCTCGACGCCGCGACGCGGGTCGGCGGGTCTTCCGCATCGACCGCACCGGTCGGCTGGACGCAGTGGACGGGCGCGGGCGCGACATCGCCGCCCGCGCGCTCGCTGACGGCCTCGGCCTACGACGCGGCGCGCGGCCGTGTCGTCGTCTTCGGCGGAGTCGGCGTCGCCGGCACCTGCGGCACGGGGATGACCTGCGCCGACACCTGGGAACTGGGCGACGGGGGATGGACGCGGCGCTGGCCCGCGCACTCGCCTCCGGCGCGCAACAGCCACGCCATGGCGTACGACGCCGTGCGCGGGCGCGTCGTCCTGTTCGGCGGCTCGGGCATGGTCAACGGCGCCTGCGGAGGGTCCGGCACGCAGAAGTGCTCGGACACGTGGGAATGGGACGGGGCCGACTGGCTGCGGCGCTCGCCGGCGACCGTTCCTCCGGCACGCGAGATGCCGGCCCTGGCGTTCGACCCGGCCCGCGGGCGCGTCGTGCTGTTCGGAGGATCCGCGGCAGTGGGTGCCTGCGGGACGCCCGGCACCATCTACTGCTCCGACACGTGGGAGTGGGACGGGACCGACTGGACGCACAGGAGCCCGGACCACGTCCCGCCGGCGCGCACCAACCACGCACTCGGCAGCGACTCCGCCCGCGGCCGGGTGGTCCTGATGGGCGGCTACGGGCTCGACTGCGGCGCGTCCGGCCTCGGCACGTGCAACGACATGTGGGAGTGGAACGGCACGGACTGGACGCGGTCCTGGCCCGCCACGATGCCGCCGCCGAGAGTCGTCCCGTCCCTGGCGGACGACTCCGCCAGGGGGCGCGTCGTGCTCTTCGGCGGCAACGGCCCGACCACGGGCACGTGCGGGGCGGTCGGGACCCTGTACTGCGCCGACACGTGGGAGTGGAACGGAGTCGACTGGAGGCCGCGCACGCCCGCCGCCGCCCCGCCCGCACGAGGCTCGCTCGCGATGGCTTTCGACGCCTGGCGGCACCGGACCGTGGTGTTCGGCGGGCGCGGCGCCGCCGCCGGCGCCTGCGGAACCTCCGGCACGGATTTCTGCTCCGACACGTGGGAGTGGGATGGAACCGTCTGGAGCCAGCGGGGCGCCGCGATCGTGCCGCCGGTGCGAACCGATCCCGCACTCGCCTTCGACGCGCCGCGCGGCCGCATCGTCCTCTTCGGAGGAGAGGGGACGCAGCCGGGCGCGTGCGGGACCGCCGCCACGAACCAGTGCGCCGACACCTGGGAATGGGACGGCGGCGGCTGGATGCTCCGCGAGCCCGCGACCTCGCCGCCCGGGCGCGGCGCCCACGCCCTGGCGTTCGACGCCGCCCGCGCACGCACCGTCCTGTTCGGAGGCGCCGGCATGGTCGCCTATGCCAGCGCGGACCTGTCCGACACCTGGGAGTGGAACGGTCTCACCTGGGAGAGCCGTTCGCCCGCGACCGTCCCGCCCGCGCGCTCGCGGCACGCGCTCGCCTACGACGCCGCGCGCGGCCGTGTGATTCTATTTGGAGGATACACGTTGGCGGCGGGCACGTGCGCGGCGGCGGGTTCGCGCCTCTGCACCGACACCTGGGCATGGGACGGCTCGAACTGGACCGCGCTCTCGCCGGCGACCGCGCCGCCCGCGCGCAGCGGGCACGCGATGGCGTACGACGCGGCGCGCGGCCGGGTCGTCCTGTTCGGCGGCGCGGGCGCCGGCGGCACCTGCGGGACCGGCGGCGAATACTGCCGGGACACGTGGGAATGGGACGGTGCGAACTGGATCGCGCGCACGCCCGCGAGCGCGCCGCCCGCGCGAAAGTGGCACGCGATGGTCTGGGACGCTTCCCGGGGCAGGGTCGTCGTGTCGGGCGGGCAGGCGAGCGCGGCAGGAGCGTGCTCGGCCGGCGCCACGCAGAACTGCGACGACCTTTGGGACTGGGACGGCACGACCTGGGGCAAGCGCACGGTCGCGACCGCGCCCCCACCACGCACGCTCCATGCGGTCGCCTTCGACGCCGGGCGCGGGCGCCTGCTGCTGTTCGGCGGAGCTTCCGACGCGGGGCGGGCCTCGGACACCTGGCTCTACGACCCGCCCGGCCAGCGCGTCGTCGACGTGCTGCGCGTGGACGCGCACCGCGCGGCCGTCGCATCGGCCCTGGACCCGGCCGTGCGGCAGTTGCGATCGGTCGCGCTGCGCATCCGGGCGGCGGGGCGGGGCAGCACGGGGGTGCGGACCGTCGCCGCGGTGCGGCCGCCCGGCGACGACGCCGTTCCCGACGCGGACTCTGCCGGTGTCGCGCTGCCGCTCCGCGTCGATGAGAGCTGCAGCGTCGCGGCCGCGGGCGTGACCATCGGCGTGACGCACCTTTCGCGACAGGACCTGAGGGTCACCCTGCGGTCTCCCGCCGGCACGGCCGTGCGCCTTCACGACCGGGGCGGCACCGGCGCCGACCTGCGGACCCGGTATCCGGCACCCTCCGCGCCGGTGGATCCGCTCGACGTTCTCGCGGGCGAACAGGCGCGGGGCGAGTGGTCGCTGACCATCGCCGACCTGTCGGCAGGCGCAACCGGGACGGTCGCCTCCTGGGGCCTCGACATCGCATGCGCGGATCCGCCCGACACGAACGGCTTCGCGGTGTACGCGCTCTTCCCCGGCCGGGCTCCGTGGAGCCTGCTCGGGAGCGTCACGACCCCGGCACCCGAGGCCTTCGGGGATCAGACGTACGCGTTCGACACGGGGCACGAGTTCGGATCGGGTGCGACGCTGGACGCGTGGAGCCAGGCGGGCTTGTTCGACGTCCTCGTCACGCCCCAGGCACCCGGCGGCGCGCGGGGTGCGAGGCTCGACCTCGACTACGCGGAATTCTCCCTCGGATATGTCCGGAACTAGCGTCCCGGAAGCGAAGTTCGTTGCAGAAGCCGGCGCGGCTCGAAGCCGCTCGGTACTGCTCCCCCCGGAAGTCCCGCGTCATCCCGGCGGCCATGCTTCGGTAGACTCACCATGAGCGAGCCGCCGGCCGACGTTCGGCCACAGGCCGACGATCCGACGTGCGGCCAGAGGCCGCCGCGCCGACTGCCGGGTCCGACTCCGCGCTTGACAGAACCGCCGCGATTCCGCACTGTTGCGGCCCTCCGCCGCCCGGCGCAGGAGGTCGAGGGGCCATGGTTCCCGCGCAGGATGCCGCGACGCCGCCCCGCCCGGAGCCGGTGGTCCTCATGCGCTGCGGCGCCCGGCTCTGCTCGCTCCCCGTCGCCTGCGTCGCCGAAACCCTGCGTCCCCTGCCGGTCGAATACCTCGCCGGCGCGCCGCCGTTCGTCCAGGGCGCCGCCGTCGTGCGCGGCATGCCTGTGCCGGTCCTGGATCTGGCCGCGCTGCTCGGGTCCGAATCCCCGGCCGCTTCGCGCGGCCGCTTCGTCCTCGTGCGCGCCGGCGAACGCTCCGTCGCCCTCGCCGTCGACGCCGTCCTCGGCGTGCGTGCGGCCCCGTCCGGCGCCGCGTCCGTGCCGCCGCTGCTCGCCGAGGCACGCCCCGAGGCCGTCGAGGCCCTGCAGCACCTGGATCGCGAGCTCCTGTTCGTGCTGCGCGCCGGAGGCCTCGCGGAGGCCGTCTCGTGAACGCACCGGGCCTCGCCGACATCGAGCGCTTCCGCCGCCTCGTCGCAGCGCGGCTCGGGCTCCACTTCGACGACGCGCGCACCGACCAGCTCGCCGACGTGCTCGCGCGCCGGCTCGCGTCCGTCAAGCGCGGCGCCGCCTCGTATCTGTCTGCCCTGGAGGGGCCCGCCGCCGACGAGTGGCGCACACTGGCCGGCCTCGTCACCGTGCCCGAGACGTACTTCCTGCGCGGTGCCGACCAGTTCCGCGCCCTGGCCGAGACCGTCGTGGCCGCGCGCACGCGCGACGCCGCCGTACACCGCATGCGCGTGCTGTCGGCCGGATGCGCCTCGGGCGAGGAACCGTATTCGATCGCCATGGTGCTGCGCGACCGCCCCGAGCTGGCCGGCTGGGACGTGTCCGTCGTCGGCGTGGACGCGAGCCCGCCCGCGCTCAAGCGCGCCCGCGAGGCCCGCTACGGCGAATGGTCGCTGCGCGAGACCCCGGCCGACGTGCGCCGCCGCTGGTTCGTACACGACGGCGCGAACCTGCGCGTGCGCGACGAGCTGCGCCGCGACGTCGTCTTCGAGGAGCGCAACCTCGCCGAGGACGACGCCGCCTTCTGGCGTCCGGGCGTCTTCGACGTCGTCTTCTGCCGCAACGTCCTCATGTACTTCACGCCCGAGGCGGCGCGCGCGGCGGTCGCGCGGCTGGCCTTCTCGCTCGCGCCCGGAGGGTTCCTGTTCCTGGGTCACGCCGAGACGCTGCGCGGGCTGTCGGAAGGCTTCACGCTCTGCCACACGCAGGAGGCTTTCTACTACCGCCGCCGCGACGGCGCGATCCCCGCCCAACCGCACGCTCCCGCGCCGCCGCCGCCGGCCGCGCCCGAGCTGCCGCTCGACGCGTCCTGGGTGGACGCCATTCAGCGGGCCTCGGCACGCATCGAGCGGCTCGCAGGCGCCGGATCGCCCGCCGGGACACCCGCTGCCGGACGCGCGTCGCCGGCCCCGCGGCCGCCCGCGGATCCGGCGGTCCTGACGAAGCTGCTGCGCGAGGAGCGTTTCCGCGACGCGCTGGATCTGCTCCACGACCGGGGCGACGGCGGCTCGCGCGAGTCGAGGCTGCTGCACGCGGTGCTGCTGGTGAACGGCGGCGCGCCGGCGCAGGCCCAGGCCGTGTGCGAGCGCATCCTGGCCGACGGCGACCTCGACGCAGGGGCGCACTACGTCCTGGCGCTGTGCCGCGAGCACGCCGGCGACCGCGCGGGGGCGCAGGAGCACGACCGGGTGGCGGCGCACCTGGATCCTGCGTTCTCGATGCCGCGCCTGCACTTGGGGCTGCTGGCCCGGCGCGCGGGCGACGACGCGCGCGCGCGTCCGGAACTGGAGCGCGCGCTGGAGCTGCTCTCGCGCGAGGACGCCTCCCGCATCCTGCTGTTCGGCGGCGGATTCGGACGCGAGGCCCTGGCCGGACTGTGCCGCGCCGAGCTGCGCGCGTGCGTGGTTCGACGGAGCTCACCATGAGCGGGTGCCCCGTGAGCGAACCGGTTTCCGTGGCCGCGCGGATGCGCGAGGCGTTCGACCGGACCTTCGCGCTGCCGCGCCCGGAGCCGGGCGAGGCGCCCGAGACGCTGCTGTGCGTGCGCGTGGCGGGCGAGCCGTTCGTCGTGCGCACGGCGGAGATCGCCGGCATCGCCGCGGGGCTGCGCACGACGCCGCTGCCCGGACGCGCGCCGGGGCTGCTGGGCCTCGCCGTCCAGCGCGGCACGCCGATGGCCGTCTACGACCTCGCGGCGCTCCTGGGCATGGAGCGCCGGGGGCCCGCGCCGCGCTGGGTCGCGCTGTGCGACGCCGGAGAGCGCGTCGCGCTGGCCTTCGACGAGCTGGAAGGACATCTGCGCGCGTCGGCCGCCGACGTGTGTGACGACTCGGGCTCCGACATGCGGCCGTCGGCCGCCGCTCCGACGAGCGGCCATGGTTCGACAGGCTCACCACGAGCGGGGCCGCCGCTCCCGCGTGTCACCTCCGGCGCGCGCCGCGTGCTCCGCGCGGGCGGGCGCACGCACGCCGTGCTGGACCTGCCGCACCTGACTTCGGAAATCCGCAGACGAGCCGGCGCCCGCGCGCCGGCAGGGGAGTCCTGACACATGACGTCCACGTCCACGTTCGGAAGCAAGCTCGCCGCGGCGTTCGCGGCCATGGTCGGCCTGGCGGTCGTCATCGCCGTGGTGGCCGGACTCGCGCTGCGCTCGGTCAGCCAGGGCATGAGCCACGTGCTGGAGACCAACGCGCGCAACCTCGTCGACGCCGAGCGGCTGCGCGTCACGGACCTGCGCCAGGTCGCGGCGGCACGCGCGTACTTCATCAGCGCCGAGGAGCCGTTCGTGGCGCAGTACCACGCGGCGAAGGAGGACTACTCCTCCGTGTCCGAGCGCCTCAAGACCCAGGTGGTCACCGCGGAGGGCGGCCGCATGGTCGCGGACATCGACCGGGCCGAGGACGAGTTCCACACCGCCATGGAGCCGGTGCTCGCGCTGAAGCGCAACGGCGGGTCGCTGGAGGAGATCAACCGCGCCTTCCACGAGCAGCTCCTGCCGCGGCGTGCGGCCATCGACTTGCGCGTCAACACGTTCGTGGCCCGCGAGGAGCACCTGCTGGAGCAGGGCCAGAAGGCCGCGCAGGATCAGGCCACCGACGCCACGCGCCTGGTGGTCCTCCTGGCGGTCGCCGCGGTGCTCGCCGCCGTGTTCACGAGCTGGTGGCTCATCCGCATCCTGACGCGCCAGGTCGGCGGCGCGGTGCAGCACGTGCAGAACTCGTCCCTGGAGCTGCAGGCGACCGCGACCCAGCAGGCCAGCGGCACGAAGGAAACCGCCACGGCCATGAACGAGATATCTACGACCATCAGCGAGCTGCTGGCGACCTCGCGCCAGATCGCCGAGAGCGCGCAGCGGGTCGGGGCCATTTCGCGCGAGGCGGCGGGCGCGGCCCGCGGCGGCGACCAGGCGGTCGCCGGCGCGCGCGAGGGCATCGAGAGCATCCGGCGCCAGACCGACCAGATCGTCGCGCACATGCTGGACCTGGGTCGCAAGTCGCAGCAGATCGGCGGCGTGCTGGAGATCATCAACGAGCTGGCGGAGCAGACGAACATCCTGGCGATCAACGCGACCATCGAGGCGGCAGGGGCGGGCGAGGCCGGAAGGCGCTTCTCGGTCGTGGGCGAGGAGATCCGCAAGCTGGCCGACCGCGTGGCGGGCTCCACGCGCGAGATCCGCGGGCTCGTCGAGGAGATCCGCGCGGCGGTGAACACGACCGTCATGGCGACCGAGGGCGGCAGCAAGGCGGTGGAGGCGGGCCAGCGCCAGTTCGGAGAGGTGGCCGGCGCGTTCCAGCGCATCGCGGGGCTCGTCGAGACGACGTCGGAGGCCGTGCGCGAAATCGAGCTGAGCACGAAGCAGCAGGCCACCGCCGTCGAGCAGGTGAACGCGGGCATCGCGGGCACGGTGCAGGCGACGCGCGAGACCGAGGTGACGGCGACGCAGACCCAGCAGACGGCCACAAGGCTGGCGGAGCTGAGCAAGGACCTGGGACGGCTGGTGCGGCCGGCGGAGGCGGCGTGAGGCCCCCTCCCCGACCCTCCCCCGCAAAGAGCGCGGGGGAGGGAGTGTGCGCCGGAGGCGCCTTCGGCGCGTTCCCCCTCCCCCGGGCTCTATCGGGGGAGGGTCGGGGAGGGGGCCCGTGACCAAGGATCCCTACCGCTACTTCCGCGTGGAGGCCCGCGAGCTCCTGGAAGGCCTGGGCCGCGGCGCGCTCGCGCTGGAGCAGGGAGCCGACCCGGAGCTGGTGCCGCGGCTGCTGCGCCTGGCGCACACGCTCAAGGGCGCGGCGCGCATCGTGAAGCAGCAGGGAATCGCGGAGCTCGCGCACGCCGCCGAGGACGTGCTCGCGCCCTTCCGCGACACGAAGGGCCCCGTCGCGCGCCCGCGCGTGGACGAGCTCCTGAGGCTCGTGGACCGCATGGGCGCGCAGGTGGCGGCTCTCTCGGCACCTGCGCCCGCCGCCGGCACGGAGGGCTCTTCCGAAAGCCGGACGTCGAACGCCGAAAGCCAGCTCTTCGACACGCTGCGCGTCGAGGTCGAGGAGGTGGACGCGGTGCTGGGCGGCATCGGCGAGGCCGGCGTCCACGTGGCCGGGCTGCTGAAGCTCGTGGAGCGCATGCGGGCGCAGGTGGCGGTGCTCCGGGGGCCCCCGCAAGGCGCCGGCACGGCCGGCTCTTCCGAAAGTCGAACGCCGAAAGCCGAAAGCCGGCTCTCCGACCTGGAGCGCACGCAGCGCGCCGTCTCCGGCGGCCTCGACGACCTGGGACGCGACCTCGCCCTGGCGGCCGAGCGCGCCGACCGTCTGCGCCTGCCGCGCGCCGCCACGATCTTCCCCGCGCTGGAACGCGCCGCGCGCGACGCAGCGGCGACCCTGGGCAGGGCCATGACGTTCCGCGCCACCGGCGGCGACATCCGCCTCGACGCGCACGTGCTCGCCGGCCTTCGGGACGCGCTGCTGCACCTCGTGCGCAACGCCGTCGCCCACGGCGTCGAGCCCGCCGCCGATCGGCAGGCGCACGGCAAGCCCGCCGCGGGCCTCGTGGAGCTGTGCGTCGAGCGCCGGGGCACGCAGGTGGCCTTCCTGTGCCGCGACGACGGCGCCGGCGTCGACGCCGCCGCGGTCTACCGGGCCGCCGCCAGGCGCGGCATCGCGGCCGAAGGCGAACCGGATCTCTCCCGCGCCGTCGACCTGCTGCTCCAGGGCGGCATCAGCACGGCCGAGACTCTGACCGTCGTGAGCGGGCGCGGCATCGGACTGGGCGCGGCGCGGGAAGCGGCGCGGCGGCTGCGCGGCACGCTCGTCATCCGCACCGAGCCGGGGCGCGGCACGGCCGTCGAAATCTGCGTGCCGGTGTCGCTCGCGTCCGTGCAGGTGCTGCACGTGGAGGCGGGCGGGGCGACGACGTGCGTGCCGCTGGAGAGCATCGTGCGGGTGCTGCGGCTGGAGCCGGGCGAGCTCGCCGCGGGCGCGCAGGGCGACCGCGTCGCGTTCGAGGGCGCGGCGCTGCCGTTCGTGCCGCTGTCGCGCCTGCTGCGCGGCCCGCCGCCCGCGCCGGCCGCGCGTCGCACGGCGCTGGTGATGACGGCGGGCGCGGAGCGGGCGGTCGTGGGCGTGGACCGTCTGGGCGGCGGCGCGACGGTACTGCTGCGTCCGGTGCCGGCGAGCGCGGAGGCGGACGCGACGGTGGCCGGCGTGTGTCTGGACGCGGAAGGCTCTCCGCGGCTGGTGCTGGACCCGGCGGGGGTCGTCGCGGCGGCCCGGGCGGACACGGGCGCTCCGGCGGCGCCGGCGGCCTCGCGCGCGCCGGTGCTCGTGGTGGACGACTCGCTCACGACGCGGATGCTGGAGCAGAGCATCCTGGAGTCGGCCGGCTACGAGGTGGACGTGGCCTGCTCGGGCGAGGAGGGACTGGAGAAGGCGCGCGCGCGCCGCTACGGCCTCTTCCTGGTGGACGTGGAGATGCCCGGCATGGACGGCTACCAGTTCGTGCGCGCGGCGAAGGCCGACCCGGGGCTCGGCGCGGTGCCGGCGATTCTGGTCACCTCGCGCAGCTCGCAGGAGGACCGGCGACGGGGCGCAGAGGCGGGCGCACGGGGGTTCATGGCCAAGGGCGAGTTCGACCAGGCACTGCTTCTGCGCACCATCCGGGAGCTGGCGGGATGAAACGGGCGGCGACTGCTCCCCGGGCCTCCCCCGCGCGGCCAAGTCGATCCCCGACGGGGCCCGGAACCTCCCGGACGGGGCCGGGAACCTCCCGGACGGGATCGGGAACCTCCCGGACGGGATCGGGAACCCCCCGGACGGG
>Ga0172369_10009749_pt1 | contig 10566 bp, 10 predicted proteins | sample LakKiv25m_FD_114539 | JGI IMG/M metagenome (GOLD analysis project Ga0172369, IMG submission 114539) | Freshwater microbial communities from Kabuno Bay, South-Kivu, Congo - kab_022012_11.25m | ecosystem: Environmental > Aquatic > Freshwater > Lake | place: Democratic Republic of the Congo...
ACCTCTTTCCCCCACTGCTACTAAATAATCAATACCGCAGTCTACTACTTTTTGCCCTACTTCATAATGTGCTCGTTCCGTATCTGATCCAAGTTCTAACATATCCCCTAATACTGCAATACGGTGCGCCCCTTCTACTACGCGCAAGTGTGCCAAGACATCTAAAGCCATAAAAGCGGCCACGGGTGAAGAATTGTAGCTATCATCAATAATCGTAGTATATTTTGTGCCATCCAAAATCCGCATTCTACTTGATGGTGGATTATAATTTTTTAATCCTGCACTAATATCCACTAAATTCATACCTAAACTTACCCCCACAGCCGCGCCCGCTAAAGCGGCATAGACATGCTGTTCACCAACCAAACAAGGTAACATTACAGGCACAAAAGAACCTCGATAATTTATTTTAAAATTCATACCGCGTATTTTAATTTGTCCGTCCGTCGCATCATCAATAATTTTTATAGCTACAGCAGTTACATCTGCTTTTTTATCTATTCCATATTTAATTATTTCCGCGTTTGTTCTATTAGACAATGTTGCTACAATTTCATCATCAGCATTTAAAATAGCAAAGCCATTCTTTTTTAAATGTGTAATAATTATTTGTTTTTCTAGGGTAACTTTTTTTAATGTTTTAAAAGCTTCTAAATGCGCAGTTCCAATTGCAGTTAACACACCAACGTTGCAAGGAGCCAAATTTGTTAGATAGTTTATATCCCCTGGCTTATCGGCTCCCATTTCTAAAATTAAAATTTCTGGATAATTTTTATCATATTTAAACAACATCTTAAAACCACTGATAATAATACCAATCCAATTAATTAAAGATGAGCCCCCGCTTTCTTTACCTAAAATTGTTAATGGCACCCCAAGCTCATTGTTATAATTTTTAATATTACAACGTACATTATATTTAACTTTTAAAACAGCAAAAATAGCTTCCTTGGCAGAACTTTTCCCAACTGAGCCAGTAATACCAATAATATTAGGATTATATTTCCTTAAAATTTGTCTGGCTAGAATTTTTAAGATCCATTGCAGAAAAGTTTGCATAATTTATTTTTGTAATTTATTTGTTTGGAGGAATTTCTAAGTATTGTACCAAAAATTTAGCAATCTCACCAAACGTTGGCACCGCTGAATATTCAGCATAGGTAACTTGTGGCTCTACATATTTTACCAGCATCACAAATTCCGGATCCTCAATAGGGCCAAAACCAATAAAAGTTTGATTTGTTTGCTCTTCCACATATTTACCATTAGGGCCTGGTATTTGAGCTGTACCTGTTTTACCACCAATATAATAACCAGGCACACCAGCGGCCTTACCATGACCCTCTTTGACAACCACAACCAACATACTGCTTAATAATTTAGCTGCTTTTTCTGAAATAACCTGCCTAACTAAACGTGGCATAGTTATATCCTTATGCCCATCTGAATAATGCGTTTCAGCCACAATGTATGGCTTATATAGATTCCCCTTATTGGCAATAGCAGCAAATGCGCTAGTTAACTGTAAAGGTGTAGCTGTTATACCTTGACCAAAAGAACCTGTTGCCAAATCTAAATCCTTATTAGAATTTAAGGCCGAAATATTTCCTGCGGTTTCTTTATCTAGTTCAATACCACTTAAAACACCAAACCCAAAATCATCAACATACTTTTTAAACGCTACAGAACCAACTTGTTGCGCCGCAAACACAGCTCCAGTATTTATTGATTCTTTTAAGACATCTGTCATAGTTTGCAAACCATACTTTTTTAAGGCCGCATTATGAATAAAATATTTACCAAACTTTAATTCTCCAGTATCTACAAATGTTGTACCAGGACTTACCTTGCCAGAATCTAATGCCGCCGCCATTGTAATAACTTTAAAAACAGATCCTGGTTCATAAGGCGTAAAAATAGCATCGTTATTAAAAACCCTAAAATCTTTTACCTGATTATAATTATTTGGATCAAAACTTGGCTCATTGCACATTGCTAAAATTGCTCCAGTTTTAGGATTCATAATTACCACTGTCCCAGATTTAGCCTGAAGTTTAACAATCCCCTCTCGCAACTTCTCACAGGCCACGTTTTCTATTGCTCTATCTATTGTTAAAATTAAATCTGCGCCGTCAACAGCTTCTTTTTTTTCACCGGGAATTAAAGTTAGAGTACCACCATTAGCATCACGCTCGGCAGAAATAAATCCTGTTTTACCACTCAACAAATCGTTTTCATAACCTTCTAAACCATAAAATCCATGTGAATTTTTTTTATCATCTGCTCCTAAATATCCAACCACCTGGCTTGCTAATTCCTTTTCTGGATAATACCTAGACGCACTACGTTCATAACTTATTCCCAATAAATTTTCTAATTTTAATTGTTCTACAATTTCTGTGGAAACGCGTTTTCCTATTACTTCATAACGACTTTTTGTTTTTGATAATTTTGCTAAAATTTCATCTTCTGATAAATTTAGTTTTTGCGCCAACAAAGACGCAGCGGATTTTATGTCTTTATTTTTTTCTTGTATAGTTTTTGGATCAGCAATAATTGTATAAATATCTTTATTTAAAGCCAGCGGATATAATTTGTTATCTGATTTTATATCGCGTAAATAAATCTGTCCTCTTACAGGCATCAAATCTTTAACTAAACTATGTTTATTTTCAGCAGCTTTAGAATAATAATTGTAATTTACAACTTGCAAGAAAAAAAGCTTAACAATAATTACTCCGCCAAAAACAAAAACGCACCATTTAATGATATTTAAACGCTCATCTTCTATGTTTATGTTTTTCTTACGATTCTGATAAACCATAATTAGACAAACTTGCGTTTGCTGCTCAAATCTCCAAGACGATTATGCATGACCTCTTCTGATATAATTCCTTGTTTAGCCAACTCTTGAAGATCATTTGACATTGTAGACATTCCTTCTTTGGCGCTAGTCTGAATCACAGATTGAATTTGCGCAATTTTATTTTCTCTAATTAAATTAGCAACTGCTGGCGTATTTAATAAAACCTCTCGCGCCGCTGTCAATCCGCCTTTTTTATTTGGCACCAACTGCTGAGCAACAATTACACGCAATACAGCAGATAATTGAGTTAACACTTGTTTTTGGCGCGATCCATCAAAAACATCCACAATACGTTCTACTGCTTCGGCGGCGGACGGAGTATGCAATGTTGAAAAAACCAAGTGCCCTGTTTCCGCCGCTGTTAAAACAGAGCTAATTGTTTCTGGGTCGCGCATTTCACCAACTAAAATAATATTAGGATCTTGACGCAAAGCGCGTTTTAACGCTTCTTGAAAAGATTTGGTGTCAATCCCCACTTCACGTTGTTCAATTAAACTTTTTTTATCTTCAAAAATAAATTCAATTGGATCTTCTATGGTAATTATATGCGCCTTGCGTTCTTTATTAATCATTTCAATAATTGCAGCCAAGGTTGTAGATTTTCCACAACCAGTAGGACCCGTCACTAAAACTAAACCATCTAACATTCTTGGCAATTCATACATAGTTGGTGCAAAACGTAATTCATCTGGTGTTGGAATTTTTGCCGGAATCAAACGCGCTGCTAAACCAATTTTCCCTTCTTGACGATGCACGTTAACTCTAAATCTTACACCGTCAAAATCCATTCCAACATCCAACTCCATATCATTCTCAAAAATTGTTTTTTGTTCTTTGGTTAACAAAGACAAAATCTGCTCCGTAATTTCTTTTTCTGGTAAAACCTCATTTTCAATTTCATCTAAAGAGCCGCTAACACGCACCATTGGCTTTTCTTTGGCCACCAAATGCAAGTCCGAAGCATTCTTTCCTATAGCGTATTCAAAGTAATTTTTGATTGCTTTCATATATTAAATTTAAGGGAAATTACTATTAAATTTTACCATATTTTGTGCTTCAAGACAATTTTGCTATAATAAGCTTACTTACGGGGTATAGCGCAGTTGGCTAGCGCGCATCGTTCGGAACGATGAGGTCGTCGGTTCAAGTCCGTCTATCCCAATTAAAAAAAATTTATGAAAATTGCAGTTGGCACACAAAACAATGGTAAAATTGAGGCCGTAAAAAATGGATTAATGAAATATCCTGACTATTTAGATATAGAAGTTATTGGGGTAAAAACTGATTCTGGTGTTAATCATCAACCAATTGGCTTAGATGAAACTATTTTAGGCGCAAAAAACAGAGCTCGTTTGGCATATGAATTAGGAAATTCTGATTTGGGCTTTGGTTTAGAAGCTGGAATTTTTCTTGTTCCTCAAACCAAAAGTGATTATATGGATACCACAGCCTGTGCTATTTATGACGGCAAAGAATACCATCTTGGACTTTCCAAAAGTTTTAGAGAAGATAATGGAATGATAGGGCTTTTAACCAAAGGAATAATTACCAGAACAATGTATTCTGAGCAAGCAGTACATAATGCCATGATACATTTGTTAAATAAGAAGCACTATTAAAAAATGTCCTAGAATAATCTAGGACATTTTTTAATTTAAATCTTACTCCAAACAGCAATCCACTGCTCTTCTAACCAAATCCCCTAGTTTACCCATAAAACCACCTTTTTTTGGATCATCTTTGGATATTTTATCTTCATCTATTTTCTTAATATCACCAGTATCAATTAATTTCATGTTAATACCCCAAAATAAGGAATATAGCTCATATGATTTTTTAAATAAATCTTCTGCCTCGGCCTTATTACCGCGGCCAATTTCTTTTGTTCCCACTTCCATTAAACGCATACTGGCAGCTAATAAGTGTTTAGAAATACACCACACTTCTCCCTCGTATTGTTTAATCATTTTCTTTAATAATTCCTTGCGCATTTCTCTTACTTCTTTTAGCAAATCAAAATAAACCGGTTTACCTGTTTTAGATCCGGTAAAAAAGAAATGTTCTTCAATACTAATTAAATTCATTATAGCAATACTTAAATCTTGATCAGCTGATAAATCCATTTTTTCTTCTTTTTTCATGTTATCTACTTTCTCCACTAATTCCTGATAATTTTTTAAAGGATTTTCCATATTATTTGGTTAAAAATTGAAAGATTAAACTAGTAATTAAAATACCACTAACTGGCATAACTACTTTTTGCATTGGAAAATAGGCATGGCCATTATTATTTTTCTTTAAATAATTATACCAAACACCCATTGTTAAAAAAACAATACTGCCAAAAAAAGTACCAACTAACAATTTATCATAACCCCACAACGTGTTATAAGGATGCCCAATAATTCCGCCAATATATAATGGCCACAATGTAAGGCCATAATATAACACTACAATTAAAATTTTGCGACCATAAAATTTCCAATTTTTTGTATTCATCCAATTAATTGTCCAACCAATTAAGGCCACAATAAAACCACCTACCCAAACGCCTGATACTGCGTCGTCAATTTTTAACCAGCGTGACAAACCTAGGCCAGCGCCCACGGCTACAGCACACACTGGGCAAAAAGCAGCTACTGGCTTAGCTAGGAAAAATAAACTAAAAACTGTAAGCAATGAAAGAATTTTTTTCATAACTATTTTGTTGTATTTATCTGCTTATCAAAATAATCAATAATTGGAGTGTCCCCCACAATACATTGAGAACTATCCCAAAAAAATGGCACACCAACTTGATCTAGTGGTATATTACAGATCTTAGCCTTAGCAACCATTAAATCAGAATTAGCTCTTGAATATTTAACTTCCAATAAGTCATAGGAAATCTTGCTGCGTACATCATTTTTTTCTACATAAGCTTCTACATTTTTACAATGTGGACAATCATCACGGAAAAAAAGAATTTTTCCATTTGGCGTAGAGGTGTTAGTTGAACTACAGCCAGCACCAGTAGTAACCAACAGGGCTAGCAAAAAAACACTTAACAATATTTTTTTATACATAGAATATCTTAATTATTATTTATTAAGTATACAAAATTTTACTAATTATGGCTAGACTTGTTAAAATCCCCTAACCTCACACTTTTCAACCCACTCTTCGCAAAGTTGAGCAATCTTTTCTAAGGCTTCTAATGAGAAAGATTTATCATTAGCATATTCATTATCAACTAATTCCGCGCGCGGTATAAATTTTTGTAAAGCTAACTTTTTAGCGCCCTTAATAAATTTAGCCAATTCCAAAATATCTCCTTGGGTATGCAACGATTGTAAAATCGTTGTGCGAAATTCATAATCAACACCACTGTTTTTAATTAATTCAATACTTTTTTGGAGGTCATCAATATTTACAGGCCTGCAAACAGTAGCGGCATATTTAGAAGGTGCATTTTTAATGTCCATAGCCCAAAAATCAATCAATTGTCTATCAATCAATTCTTTAACCATTTTTGGATCAGTGCCATTAGTATCCAGTTTAATTAAAAAACCCATAGCCCTTACTTTTAAAATAAAATCTATTAAATCCGGCTGCAAAGTTGGCTCTCCCCCTGTTATAACCAAAGCATCTACAAATCCACGGCGCGTTTCTAAAAATTTCAATATATTTTCTTCTGAATACTCTTCATCTATTTGTCTAAGCTCTGGGTGAACTAAGGATGGATTATGACAAAAACCACAACGGAAATTGCAACCAAAAGTAAAAATAATTGCTGCCACCTTGCCAGGATAGTCAATTAAGGTCATTTTTTGTAAGCCATCAATCATCATAAAATATTTAATAAAGAAGGACGGGTTAGAGCCCGTCCCCCAATTTCCTTAGCAACATTCTGTCACCTGTTTATTATACTCCTGACGATCATAAAATTCTGCTTGCTTGCCGTCATTCCACTGCTTCACAGGCCTTAAATAACCAACAACACGAGAGAAGACTTCGCATGGTTGCCTCCTCAAAGTGTCTACTGCATTAACTTGTTCCTCCATATAATTAAAATATTTATATCCTGTAATACAGGATTATTTTAAATTTTGTTTTCTACGTAACCAATTTCTTCATCACACTTTGGACAATAATAATGTTCACCAGATAAATATCCATGTTTTGGACAAACACTAAAAGTTGGCGTGATTGTGTAATAAGGTAAATGAAACCTTTCAGCAATTTTCTTTACTAATTGTTTTGTTGCTTCACCACTTTGTAATTTTTCGCCAATAAATCCATGTAACACAGTGCCGCCAGTATAACGAGTTTGCAAACCATCCTGTAACTCCAATGCTTCAAATATGTCATCGGTATGTCCAACTGGTAAATGTGTAGAATTGGTATAATAAGGGACTGCTGTGCCTTTCAAATAAGCTTCTTCATTAGCGCAGATAATACCAGGACACATTTGTTTATCTTTTTTAGCAAAGCGATACGCAGTACCTTCTGCTGGAGTTGCTTCTAAATTATACAAATTGTTTGTCTCATTTTGATAAGTCATTAAACGATCGCGCATGAAATCCAAAACTTCTTTAGCAAATTCCAACCCTTCTGGTGTAGCAATATGCTTATCCTTACCCAAAAAGTTCAACGCAGCCTCATTCATTCCATTTATACCAATTGTATTAAAATGATTTTTCCAATATTGTCCATAATGTTCTTTAATACCACTAAGATAAAATTGAGAATATGGATATAATCCTTGTTCTGTAAATTTTTCAATAGCCTGACGTTTTATTTCTAAAGAAGTTTTAGCCAAATCCATTAAACGAGCTAAACGACTAAACAATTCTTCTTTAGTTTTGGATAAAAAGGCTACGCGTGGCAAGTTAATAGTAACTACACCAATAGAGCCAGTTAAAGGATTAGCGCCAAACAAACCTCCACCCTTTTTACGCAATTCACGATTATCTAAACGCAAGCGGCAACACATACTACGAGCGTCTTCTGGTTTCATGTCGGAATTAATAAAGTTGCTAAAATATGGTACGCCATATTTTGCAGTCATTTCCCACAATGGTTCTAAAACTGGATTATCCCAATTAAAATCAGCAGTAATATTATATGTTGGTATTGGAAAAGTAAACACACGTCCTTTAGAATCACCCTCGGACATTACTTCTGCAAAAGCGCGGTTAATCATATCCATTTCTGGTTGAAAATCGCCATAGGTTTCAAATTGTGGCACACCGCCAATAATTACACTCTCTTTAGCCATGTAGTGATGTGGCTGTAAATCCATTGTAATATTTGTAAATGGTGTTTGAAAACCAACTCTAGTTGGCACATTCATGTTGAATACAAATTCCTGCAAACCTTGTTTAACTTCTGAATAAGTTAATTTATCATAACGAATAAAAGGAGCGAGTAATGTATCAAAACTAGAAACAGCTTGCGCGCCAGCAGATTCACCTTGCAATGTATAGAAAAAATTTACCAGTTGACCAAGGGCCACCCGGAAATGTTTTGGTGGTTTGGATTCAATTTTTCCAGATACACCGCCAAAGCCTTTAGTAATCAAATCTTTTAAATCCCATCCGCAACAATAAGCAGATAATAATTGCAAGTCATGAATATGTAGATCGCCATTCAAATGCACATCGCGTACTTCTGTAGGATAAATACGGGTTAACCAATAATGAGAACTAACAGCTGAAGCAACGTGATTGTTTAAACCTTGCAATGAAAAAGACATATTGCTATTTTCACGCACACGCCAATCCATTTTATTTAAATAACCTTCAATTAATTCATCGGAATTAATTAATTTTTGCATATCGCGCAAACGATTGCGTTGATCGCGATAAATAATATAGGCTTTAGCTGTTTTAAATAATTTTGCTCTACCTAATTCTTCTTCAACAATATCTTGTAATTCTTCTACGGCCGGAATTGAACGAGCATGAAATCTTTTATTTAAACTTTCTAAAACACTGAAAGAAATCTTTTCTGCCAAAGCAGTTCTTTCTTGTAATTCAGCAACTTCTTGTGTTGCTTCCAATGCAGCTAAAACAGCTTTTAAAATCTTACCTTCTTCAAATGATGCAATACTATCATCACGTTTTCTAATTTGAGTAATTTTATTCAATGTTGCTTCATTCATAAGAAATTAATTAGATTTTAATAATTTTTTAAAAACTACTACTGGTGTATCTTAAACTCATTATACCACTACATCTTGTGTTTTACTATGTGGATAACTTACCCCTGTTTATTGCCTTAATTATTGTACACTCTTCAACAAAATTCAACAAGTAGAACTTTCTGTGGATAGTTTTTAAGTCATGTGTCGGAAAACAAAAAAGCCTCTATTGTAAGTTAACAATAGAGGCTTTTAACTTATTTTTTACAAAGCAGCATCAATAATTGGTTTTAACATTTCCAAAGGCAAAGCACCCTTAATTAATTTCTTTTCTCCCGTGGCTGTGATAATAATTGTGCCTGGTGTTCCCTGAACCCCAGCAGCAGTACCTTCACTTAAAGACTGAGCAACTGCGTTTTTATATTTTCCAGAATCTAAACACTCTGTAAAAGACTTTTTATTTAAACCAAGTTCTACTGCCAACTTAGGTAAATCTTCTAAAGCAAAACCTGTGCCATTTGATGTTGTTCTTTCATAAACTTTATCAGTAAAACTCCAAAACGCTTTATTACCGCCTAATTCCCCAGCGCACTCGGCAGCTTCGGATTCTTTTGCAGCATTAGCATGAAAACTTAATGGATAGTGTCTGTAAACCCATTTAATTTTTCCAGGATAAGCGGCCATTAATTGAACCATAGAAGAATGAAACCTCTTACAGAAAGGACATTCAAAATCAGAATATTCAATTAAGGTAACTTTGGCGCCAGCATCTCCACGGACATAATCTTTAGATCCAACAGCCTTAACTGTACCAGCAGCTTGTGTTAGATCCTGATTACTTGGCTGAACAGCCGCGGCAGGCTGATTAGCAGAAGGCACAGCATTTTCTACCTCTAATTTTTGAGCAACGTTTATAGTAGACTGTTTATATGACAAATTGCCATTAATCATTAAACCGACAAAGACAAAAAAACCAACCGTACATAAACCTAAAACTGCGCCTATAAAACCAACCAAAAAGCTAGTAGTTGGCGATAAGCTATTAAACATCTTCTTCATTTCATCAATATACATAGTTTTAAAAAAATTAAAGCAAATTAACTACTTATTTATAATAAATTATTTTATCAGAAAATCTAAATTAAAACTACTTCTTTATACACAGTCTCCAATTTATTTATTTCTATATCAATTGATCTATTTTCTTTAACCCATTTTTTGGCTTGATTGCCAATTTCTTTTCTAAGAATATCATTGTCTAACATTTTTTTTACAACTTCTTGTAAAGATTGACAATTACCGGGCAGGAACGTTTCTCCACCACCCATTTTAACCAATCCACGCACACCTGGCAAGTTTGAAGTAGCTACAGGTGTTCCTTGCGCCATAGCCTCTAATAAAACCATTCCGTAAGCTTCTGAACTATCCAGTGATGGCAAAACAAATAAATCTGCAATAGCATAATAATTTGATAATTGCTCTGTTTTTATTTTGCCTAAGAATAAAACTTCATCACCTAATAATAATTTTGAGACTTTTTTTTCATAATATGATCGCAAGTCACCATCACCAATAA
>Ga0172369_10009751_pt1 | contig 10562 bp, 13 predicted proteins | sample LakKiv25m_FD_114539 | JGI IMG/M metagenome (GOLD analysis project Ga0172369, IMG submission 114539) | Freshwater microbial communities from Kabuno Bay, South-Kivu, Congo - kab_022012_11.25m | ecosystem: Environmental > Aquatic > Freshwater > Lake | place: Democratic Republic of the Congo...
ATTTCTTTCAATTCTCTTTCTTTAATATCAGATCTTTCTTGAATACCTTTTAATAAGAGTTTATATTTCCTATTTAGATTATCAAAAATAAAAAGAGTAACTACTATAATTACTATTATAGCTAATGCTAATGCTGTGCTTAAAAAATCCATTTACACCTTCTTTAAAATTTCTTTATTTTGATTATTTAATTCTAACTTTTTATAATTTGTTTCTTTAAGAAGAATATTTGCTTTCTTTTCTAATACAGTGTTGAACTTTTTTACTTTTTCCTCACTATTATTTTCTTCGCTCATTCTTATAATAGTCTTTAATTTCTTAATAGTGTCATCATCTATATATTTTTTATATTCCTCGTAAAATGTTTCAAAATTTCCATAAACTTGTTTAGAATTTATAAAGAGTTCACCTGAATGAGCAAGCTCATGTACTGTCTCAGTCAATGGTACTAGACCGACTTTAAATTCGTAATGAAGTTTTAAAACTTCTTCCGCTATTTCATATCTATTAATATACATAATATTATTAAATAGATACTTATTTAATACAGTTTTTGTTATATCAAAAAGAGTAAAAGGATAATGATGAAACTCTATAGTTACTTTCATTTCCCTATCAATATTAGTAAAAAAAGAACAATTTCTAATATCTAATTCCTGGATTAGATACCTAATAAAATTTTTATATTCGAGACTGCTTCTTACTATACTCTCTATTTCTTTAACGAGTTTTAAGATTTTTGCTTCATTTTCATCTATCTTTACATTTAAAGATATTTCTTTATAGATATCTTCTGTATCTATTTTTTCAGTTTTAAGTTCTTTTTTTTTCATATGGCATACTTAAATAATTGTAAAATAATATTAAAAAAATTATAACTTATATCGAGCCTATTAAAAAGTTCACCTTCAATTTCTTCAAGATATATATTCTGTTTGTTTATGTTAAAGTCTAATTTGAAACTGCCACTTTCTATTTCTCTGTAAGACTCTATATCAAGTTCTCCAAATATATACTTTTCTTTAAGCTCTATTAATTTTTTATATAAGATTGTTTTTTCATTTCTTTCTAGAAGTTTTAAAATAAGTTTAAGATACCTTATTAAATCGTTTTCCATTGAGAATTTTTTAGAAGCACCTTTAATACTTATTAAGTCATTAGAAAAATAAATTTCTAATTTATTGAATTTATAAAAAGAAGTATATCTATTCTTAAGCCTAAATTCTATATTATTAGTTAATACTAATTTTCTACAAATCTTGTCTGTAAATATAGCATCTTTTTTTATAGAAATTATATTTCCCTCTTCGAGATTATTACTTTCAAGAAAAATTCTTCTTATTTTTTTAAAATTTTCGGAAATAATCTTCGAGATATCTTGTTGATACTTTAGAATATTTCCGATATAAACATTTTTTTCTTTCTTATTTAGATTAGATATGTAAGAAATCTTTTTTTCTTTTAATAATTTATTTTCTTTTATTATTGAAAATCCGGCATCTTTCATATCATATTCATAAATATACTTATTTCTTACATAATCTATGTAAGGATTAGTAAAAGATTGTCTCTCATAGATTTTCATTCTTTTTCTTCACCACGAGCCTATCAATGTAATTATTGAAGTAAGTATCATCCTTCTCCCCAGTGTTTTTAAGATGAGCAGAAACATGCACAAACCTAATTTCATCTGTACATTTTCCCAAAATTTTTTTAAACTCTTTCCATATATCTAAGTTTTTTACTTCTTTTCCACTGTAAAGCTTCCAATTTCTTTTTATCCAAGCTTTTAAATTTTTATTTATACCGTCTATACAATAACTACTATCAGACTTAATTATGGCATTTTTTATTTTTTTAGAATTTATAAATTTTACTGAAGCGATGATAGCTTTCAATTCTTCTCTATTAATAGTAGTATCATTGTTGAATTGAGAATATTCATAAATTATTTCTTTATTTTTTACTACTATAAATCCATTGCTCCCTACAAACGTGCAGTCTCTTTTGGAAACTGCACCATCTGTGTAGATATAAGTGTTGTCACTCATATCTAAAATTAGAATTTTCTTTATAAGAATTTAGGAAGCTTATCATTCCATATCTATCAAATATAAATATTTCTTCACTTTCTGATAGGTGTTTATTTGTAAACAACCACTTTATTTCGATATTATTTCTTTCAAGAGTCCCTAAGAATTCTTTGTCAAAATTAAGAAGATCATTGTAACCATACCATACTACAAAAAGTTCTCTTTTTTTTGTTATATTTCCCTTCAATGATTTCATTTTATCTTCTGTAGACTGAATGATTTCTTTAATATTATCAGGATTATCTTCTAAAAGAATATCCCAATCATACAATTTTTCATAAACTAAATCTTTCTTATCTTCTCTATTTTCAGTTATAATAAGATTATAGTTCTTGTTATTATCTAAATCATAAACTTTTTTCATTTTATTGACTTTAGATTTATAAATTTTAGTGTTTTTTCCATTGACAGAATGAGATAAAAAAGTAATATCACTCTTAATTATATTGTCAGGAAATATCATCAAAGGATTAAGATTATTATAAAAATCTTCATCATCCACATAGAACGACATGAATTTTTCGAAATTATCTTTGTCTTTTTCTTTATCTAAATTGAATAGTTTATTAAGATAATAATCCATTCTGAAATTTACTAAGCCTATTAACTTAGGAAATTGTAAGAGCGACTTTTTTAGTTCATCTTCTTTTATGAAAAGTTTATCTTTTATAATTTTATAGAACCAATATTCGGCTGTAGGGAATAAGACGTCATCTATATCAGCAATGACTTTCATTTATTCCTCAAAAGTATCGCTTAAATTTTCAGATTCCACTATTTCAGAAGATTTATCTTCTTTTGTCTTTTCTCTTCCAAAAGTCCTTCTTTTATTAAAGATAGGCTCAGATTCATTATCTCTAGATTCTTCTTTTGACGAAAGTCTACTTCCTCTATTTAACAGAGCTATTCCACCGAAACTACTACCCCTAGATTGTGTATTAGATATATCGAAAAAATTTTCTCCCAAAAATGCTATCTTTATAGAATGTTTTAAGAATTCGCAAAACATTCTTAACTTACTAGGATAGAAAATAACTTTGTCAAAATCTGAATTTTCATAATAAGAATTATTATATGGAGCTAATTCATCTGTATAACCAAAATTAAAAGATGTTGTAGATTTGATTTCTCCTTCTGGGGAGATTATAGATATTGAAAATTCTCCAGCAGGAAATTTATTCGAATATCTAAAACTTACTATTTTATTTTCACCGATAATAACACTTCTTTCTATTGATTTTTCTACCTTTCCTTCTAATACTTCTTCGATTGCTTCGATTAGAGGATATAGGTTTTCATTTATAGATACTGATTTTTTAATATCATAATTGAAAACTTTAGCACCAGCTTCAAACAAACCAGTTTTTCCCTTATACTCTTTAAAGGGAGGAGTTAAAATGACTAATGGAACTAATTGTTTTTTTCCACTTGGCTTCCATAAAACCATTTCCATTTTTGATGAACTAGTATCTGACCATGAAGCAGAACTGACACTAATTCCTGATTCTTTCTCTTTTTCCATAGGTTTTTCCTTTTTTGTTAAATATTTGTTAATTAATTTTTTTTTTATGAGAATTTAAAATTTTAGATTTTACTAGGCTTGAACGAAGTAATCTTGTAAGTTTTCTTCTTTCCAATCGTCTGGCAAATGCCCACGAATTTCATTAATATTATAGAATCCTCCCATATTATCTTCTATATTGCCGTCTTTATCGTACAATGTAAAATAATAAACATACCCATTTGCCCACATATTATAAGTATCTAATTCCCCTTTTATTATCCTTTCAACTTCATCAATTTTTGCACCACAGTTTTCTAAGGTTTTATCTGTTACAATATAAAACCCGCAGACTGAGTAATCAAACCCATGATATTCTCCCAGCATATAGTCTATCCCAGAATGTTCATATCTTGTTACTGGCTTGATATATACTACTTTTTCTTTCAATCTTTCTTCTATTAAGAAACAAATTTTTTCCATATGTTCCTTTGAATTAGAAGATTCTTCAGAAGTCTCTTTTACTATATTTATTAGAACTTCATTATCATCTGGCGAAATATGTCTTTTTTCGATTGTAACAAAATATCCAATGTTCATATCAGTATCTTCACGAGGATTAGTAGCATCCTCGTCGTATCTAATTTCTAACATTGGTTTTTCTATTGATACTTTGTAAGTTTTCACTTTTTCCTTCTTTTATTTTCGAATTTTGTCTATTACACTTTTTGTGCATAGTTCCATAAATCTATTAATTCTCTCTCACTATGAGGGATTAGTTTATGAAATTTATTGTTTAATTTTTTTGCATATTCTCTGCGATATATACCAATTAATCTTAGTTTTCTTGCATCTAGCTTATTTAGATATATTTCATTGCCAAAGCCTCTTGATACTTGTCTTAATGATTGTGGCTCTAATTCGCTTGCATCAAATAAAGCAACATAATTTCTTTTTATATCTTTCTTCTGTGTTATTGGGTTAGTATTATAATACGTATCCCAATATTCCAGATCACCTGTCACCATTATACCGCCATAATTTCCGCTATTTGTTCCAAAACTCATTGATGACATATCTCTTGGTGCTACTTTATCGCTTATTTTAAAATTTTTATTATCTGTTATATGCCAGTAATAACCATGATTTAATTGGATAGAATACCATGTTGAAAAATCCTCGAAATTATCGAATTGTTTAGCAAATTTAACCAATGAGTCCAATGGTGTTTTACTATATTTAACCAATGAACCCAATGGTATTTTGCTATATTTTTGTTTATAAATTTTCATTTTACTTTTTAAATAACTCTCCATCCAATAAATTCAAATATGGAATTTTTAGTAACAGTTCCATCTGGATTTGTTATTTCCTGTATTTTTCTTTCCGTACAAGGAATATAAAATTTCCAATTATCATCGGAAAAAGAGTTTTTCAAAATATCATATAGCAAGAAAGAAAATGTAAATTCTCCTTGCAACATTATACTTAATTGTAAACCTTTAGATTTGATTTCATATGCAAGTTTACCTAGTTTTTCGGCTACTGGATTTATAAAATCGTTTACCATTTCTATAGTATCAGCAGTGGGAGGTATATTTGGGAATTGTAAGTCAATAATTTCATCCCAGCCTGCTTTTTGGCTTTCTGACCACTTTGAACTATTATGATTCGATAAGTTAATTAAGATTTTCATTTTATTTCTCCCTTTTAGTTATAAGCTTCATCTATAATCTTGTTATGTGGACAAAAAGCTAATCTTTGTGTAATGCCCACGCTATTATATCAAAATCAATTTTGTATTCGTCGTCATCCCAAAGTTCTTTTCTATCAATTAACTTTGTAAACTCCGGCTTTCTCCCATCAATTATTATCTTTGGTTTAAAATTTCCATCTCCATCCGCATAAAATCCTGTCCAACTGCTTCCGCCAATATTGCCTAACCATTCCCAAGTTCTTAGCATATCTTCTAACGCTATTTTTTGTGCTTTGGTTAATCCCTCAATCACAATAATTGTCGTGTCCGCTTTTTTGTCATATAACAAGCGGCTCAAATCTGATAACTTTTTTGCGAGATAAATTTTAATTTTTTGTAGCATTAATTTTTTCCTTTCATTATAGTTCTTTTAATTATGTTTGTTGTAGTTTAAGCTGCAAAATTGTTGGCGGACAAAAAAACTTGTCCGCAGTTATACACAATATTTTTTTAGCGACTCGTTTACAACAGCGTCCTCACTTTCTATTGGTAGTGATTTGCTCTGGTCTCTTTGGAACTTACGTTGGTTATACTTCGATAATTTCTTTTATTTTAGTTTTTATGTTGTGCTTACAGCACTTAAAAGGAAACGTTAGAACGATTAAACCGATAGTGAAGATTACTCTGACGAATAGCCGAGACTAATTTTGCTACAGGCTTTTCTTTTTTCCACAATCTTTGAAGTTCTTCGAAGGATTCACAATTATTTTTTTCTGTTACATGGTATTCATTTTTATCATTAGGAAAAGTAAATATACAATACCAACAATAACTACCCTCTCTTTGCTCTTCTTTTATTCCTTTTAATTCTAAAATAAAATTTTCTAAGAAGTTATCTTTAAAAATTTTTTTATCTACTTCGATTTTTATCAAAATTTTATTTTTTCTTATAGATATATAAGAAATATTCTTTCTATAAGCATCACTAAAAAATAATAATAAATTATCTTCTTCAAGATTTTCAACTAGATTAAAATCATTATCTTTTTTTCGCCAGATGAATTTCATCTTAATGATATCATCAAAAGTTTTTAATTTAATTTTCATTTTATTAAAAATATTATTAAGAAAGTTATGAGTAATATTAGAATAATGTTAGTTATTCTTTTTAATCTATTTGGTCCTTTCGAAATATCGCTGTTACATGTTTTTAAATCGTCACATGCATCGCAGTCGTATTCAAAAATTTCGTTGTTTATTTCTTTACAAATTTTTTTATCCATTTTGTTCCTCTTTATTTTTTCACTAATTTTTCGATACTTTCTAATACTTCGCTAAAACTCTTTACAAAAAAGTTTTTATTTTTAGAATATATTTCTTTTAATTCTAAATTTCCAGTTTTGAATCTATTCTTTTTGTAGTAATTTATATAAATTACCCCTTTAAGATTTAAATTCTTATAATTACTTTGAAGAGACTGTAAACAACTCATACATGGACTATGAGTTAAAAATATTAGTTTCTCTTTAGAATCTAATAAATTATTCTTGTAATATTCACTCATTAGATCAATCTCAGAATGAATCTCATCCCAAGAATAATGTTCTATTTTTTTCTCTTCATTAAGATTACAAGGAATAATATTGTCAAAAGTTTTGTTTGTTCCAGAAGCAATACTATTAAAACTTTCGTCAACTATAATAGCCCCTACTTTTAATTTTATGCAATTAGAATGGGAGCTAACTTTTTTGACCTCTTCAATCATTTTTAATAAATGACTGAAATTAATAATTCTTTTTTGATGTATCATGTTTCTCCTTTTTAACATAATATATTTTTATTTTTTTAATTAAACATAAAATTAAATAACTAATTCCCTAACAAATAGGAGAGCAGTCATGCTTTTAAATTCAGAAGAATTTCGTAAAACAAAAAATGAAGTTAAAGAAACAACTGAAGGCGATTTAGCAATTCAGGAAATTTGTAATGAGAGTGGTATTGATATAACATCTCTAAATAATATTTCTAATGAAAATTTTGATAAATTTAGTTCTAATGACAAGTTGAAGGTTCTAATAGAAAAAACTTCTCTTGTAATGTCTAAGGAACATTCAGACCCTGATTTTAAAAAACTTATGTATTTTAAAAGAAAGTACTTAGAATTAAAGAAAAGAATTAAAGGAAAATATTTAAAAGGCGTTCAAAATAGAATAGGAAAAGCTTTTAAATCCAAAAAATAAAGAAATAATTTAAAACCGTTTACTTTTATAGTAAACGGCTTATTTAAAACAAAATATTAAGAAAATTGGTGAAATCATGATTGGATTTAAAAAGAAAAAATTTAAAAAAGGAAATGAAAATATTTGGGCTATAAACGCTGCTAAAAGTTTCGTCAAAATGGTTCCAGCGTATATACAGCATGAAGCTCCTAATCTTTCAGATAGTTTAATATTTTTAAGAGAATCTTCAATAGAAAATGGTTCTTTAAGCGATCTTAGACATTCTATTAGAGATACAATGAAATTTATAAAGAGAAAAGTATGGGATGATATTATTGGAATTGGGTTCTCTAATACGCTTGAAGATATTAAAAGTGGGAATCTATATAATACTAAAAGAATAAATAAAGATGCAATGTCTACTTTTTCTGATGAAGGTTCTGAAGATAGTTTTGGTGGAATAGATGAAGACGAAGATTTGGGCGATCCTTATGCCGGTAATAATGAATCTGACAATGAAAAGAGCGATAACGCTTATAAAGAAACTGCTTCTGAAGCAGATGAAAATGAAAACAAAAGATTCTTAGCTTCTAAAAAAGAAGAAGTAATTGGTTCGGCAATAGCACTACAAAATGTAATGTCTGGATTTAATGTAATTCAACAAACACAGGAAGAAATATTACGTTTTCATACAGAACAAACTAAAAGCTTTTATTCAGCTTCTCTTGAATATTATGATTCTACGACAAAAATGTTATCTAAGATAGGTGAAACTTTAGAGAAAATGAGTAAAGGAGAAGAAACAACAGAAGAAGATAATGTTGGAAGGAAAAGAGAAGCTTTAGATAAAAGGTTTAGAAATTTTGCAGAAAGTATTCTTTCTGATGACAACATGGTTTATCAATTTATTAAAGGAGCAGTTTCAAGTCCTATAAGTTTCTTCTTAATGGAAGGTGGGATATTAGGCTCTTTATTATCTCCAAAAACTAAGAGTCTCTTAGCTAGCGTAGATAAATTTAGTAAAAATGCTAAGTCTATCATAAAAGATAAAATGAAAGGTCTTAGAGATAGTGATAATGGTTTTCTAAATAGTATTTATAAACTCTTTTTTAATAAGAATTTTAGTGAAAAAATTATTGATTCAGATAAAGATTTAAGAATCAATAATAAAAAAGCGATATTTGATAATAAAGTTAGAGCTAGTATTATTGATATAATTCCAACTCTTCTCTCTAAGATATTAAATGTAAGTGAGAGCATTTATGAGATTATACCTTCTACCGGAAAAATAAAAGGAACTATAAGAAAAAGAGGGAATATACGTAAAGAAAAAGAATTAAAAATTAACTGGGAAAAAGGCGGAGAACTAGTAACTTATAAGGCTCTAGAGAAAAGTTATACTGAAAGTTTATATAGTAAAGTCTCAAATATTAGTTTTGATTTTAGTATATTTAAAACATTATTAAATGAAAAATTGCTTCGTTCTGGAATAGATACTAAAGAGATTGAAAGGATTGCTTACACAGTTTATACTAAATTAATGCTTAGTTCCGATATTCCAGCCACTAATAATAAAGTGGAAATATATTCCAAAACTGGCGCTTTTCAGTATTATGCTGAAAACAAAATAGAAATAGCAAATTCCATAGTTAGTGCTTATATAGAAATGGGTCCAGACGGTTATTATGAACTTTCGCAAATATATGATAAAGATAGAGATAGTTTTTTAAAGACTATACAGGAAAATAACGAAAATTATGATGAAGTAGTAAAGCATGAAATTAGAGGAATGAATAAGAAAATAGAAAAGTTAAATGAAGATGTGCGTATAAAAGACCTCAAAAGAACAAAAATAGTCGGCAAGAAGATATCAAAAACTTTTGATAAAAGAGCTAATCTTTTTTCTCAAATTAAGAAAGATAGTGAAATTTATAATCACTATAAAGAATGGTTCAATGAAAATAAAGATAGTTTTTCTAAAAACTCTAAAATCGAAGATGATAGTATAGCAGATAAATATCTGAGTGATATGAAGAGTGGAATATATAGTTTCTATAAAGATACCGTAGAAGGTAAAAAGAAGCTTGGAAGTAAAGAAGATTCAAAATTAAAAGATGAAATTAACGACTTAGAGGATACGATAGACATAATAAAAAGCAATAGAGGCGAAAATACAACAGCTTCAAAGTATAGAGCGACTACAGAAAAAATTGAAAAAGATAAAACATTTAATAAGATACTAAGTAGCGATGCAACTACAGAAATATATAATAGACAGACAGGAATTAGTGATAAAGATAATGATAATATCTCTGGAATTGAAAAAAAACTAAATAATTTTTCAGGGAAAAGATATTATGATAGAAGCGGAAGTTTCTTAATAAGTGAGGATTCTCATACATACTATAGTAGGATTATTACTATAGATAAAATTTTTGATAAAACTTTTCAGAAAATAATAAATTTAGAAGAATCTGAAAAATCTGAAAATACTAGTGTAAATAGTTATATTGATGACTTAAAAGACTTTAAAAATAGACTTAGAAGCTTTACAAAAACTAAAGTCTTTACTAAATACGGAGTTGTTGAAAGTTTCCCAGATGACAAAAAATATAAAGATCTTAGTCCAAACTTTGACGAAGCAGAAAGTATTTGCGATGATTTTGATAACTTACTTAGTTCTCCAAATCTTCCTTCTAGGTTAGCAGAAAGTGCAAAGAATTCATTAACAAAATTTGGAAAAAATGTAAAAGATTTCTTCACAGCTTCAACCGGAAGAGATATAGTAAGACGAGAGAATATAATACCAGAAATGCTTCTTAATTATAAAGGAAATAAAGTAGGTCCAAAAAATATTATCAAAGATGGAAATAATTTAAACAAAGATATCATCTCAGAAATTAGAAGAAAAGGAGATGATGGAGTTACTGGTATTAAGATTGGAGAATCAATAATTAATCAAGAAGCAGTTTCAGAAGTAGAAAAATCTTTTGGAGGAGAGTTCTTTAAAATACTAAATAAATATCCTAAAAAATTTGTTAGTTGGATTAAAA
>Ga0172369_10009753_pt1 | contig 10559 bp, 10 predicted proteins | sample LakKiv25m_FD_114539 | JGI IMG/M metagenome (GOLD analysis project Ga0172369, IMG submission 114539) | Freshwater microbial communities from Kabuno Bay, South-Kivu, Congo - kab_022012_11.25m | ecosystem: Environmental > Aquatic > Freshwater > Lake | place: Democratic Republic of the Congo...
AACATTTTTTTCCATTTCGGTTCTCTATACGCAAGCACTGAGGCCATTGCAAACGCAAATGTTGCGTGTGTTGATGGAAATGAATAGCCAATTGGAAAACCACCGATTACTGTTGCTGCGTCAAGCACGGATGATGGACGGAGACGTCCAACAAGGGGTTTTAAAATAAGTTCTGAAATACTCCATGCAAATCCTGCGGCTATTCCTAAAGGAACAAAAAGCGTATGGTCCTTTACCTCTTCCCTAAATACAATGAAGGCACCTATAACAAACCATATGATTCCAGCCTCTCCGATGCCGGACAGAAAAAGTGCAAACGAATCAATAAGCCCTATATGCGGCAGGTGATTAATCCAAAAAAAGATCTCTGTATCGAGAGACAATATCCAATTCATATGACTTACCGATTATTTGTTTTTGGTGTCGCAGTCACTGACGCAACGGGAATAATTTCAGGGGTTGGCGTTATAAAAATCACTTTAATCGAACTTTCTGCTGGTATCGGAGATACAACCTTTTTCCCAGTCACAACTACTCCTATGACAATAATGATAAGAAGCGCAATACCAACAAGAATGGAGATTGCAGCTATAGTCTTAGTCCTCTCCTCCATATAAATAAGTATATCACTTTATGTCTTCTTTTTTCCACGCGGCAAACGTACAAGTTGGGTAATTACCGCACCCAAAAAACACTTTCCCCCGCCGAGTCTTTTTCACCACAATGTCACTCCCGCATTTGGGGCATTTCATGTCAATTGTTTCTGGTTTTTGTTTTGTATAGGAGCACGCAGGGAATGTGCTACAAGCATAAAATTTCCCATATCTCCCGGTCCGAACTACAACAGGTGCACCGCAGAGTGGACATTTCTCATCCGTTTCTTCAACCGGTGCCCTCACTTTTTCTGCTGTTTTCATAGTCAGTTCAATTGCTTCTGCAAACGGCGTGTAGAACGTCTCAAGAACCGGCACCCATTCCTTCTCTCCAGTTGCAATCGCATCGAGATCTGCCTCAAGTTTGGCAGTAAACGGAAGATCCATAATTGTCGGGAAATACAAAACTAGAAAGTCCGTCACCTGCATCCCGAGCTCCGAAGGGACTAACTTATTATCAATCTTGGCCGCATACTGCCTGTCAATGATTGTTGACATAATCGGGGCGTAGGTAGACGGCCGACCTATGTCTTTTTCTTCCATTGTTTTGACCAAGCTCGCCTCGGTATACCGGGGAGGTGCCTGCGTCTCATGCGCAATGGCCTTGGCTTCTGTAAGTGTCACGCTATCCCCAACTGCGACAGTCGGGAGAACCGTTTCCCCGTTTTCATACCCCATTACCTTCAGAAATCCTTCGAACGTGATAACGGAGCCCTGCACCTGAAACACATAGGCATTCGCACTCGTTATGGTGATCGTCGTTGAATCAAATGTTGCCTCTTTCATCTGGGACAAGACAGCACGCTTCCAAATAAGATCATAAAGTCTGACATGATCATGATTAAATTCAGGATTCTGTTTCAATGTCTCATCACTAATATTCACATCTGTCGGCCTAATTGCTTCATGTGCCTCCTGCGCAACTTTGGATTTCGTGTGGTACATACGGGCGTCTGTCGGAATATACGCAACTCCGTATGTATCTTTGATATACTCCCTCGTTTCCTCGATAAATTTACTTGATAAATTCAAACTGTCAGTCCGGTGATACGTAATCATTCCTTCTTCATACAGTTTTTGTGCAAGCTGCATAGTCTTTTTTGAGGAAAAATACAGTTTCCGCCCCGCATCCTGCTGAAGCGTGCTCGTTGTATACGCAGCAGAGGGATTGCGAAGAATCTGTTTCTTATCAACAGCGCTTACTGTGTATGGCTTTTTCAAATCTACAATAATTGTCTTCGCATCCTCTTCACGTATGATTATCGAGGATGTTGTTGTATATTTTCCGTCAAAAAGCTGAAGCACAATTTGCTTTTCGTATTTTATGTTATCATGGGAAACAAGTGTTGCCTCAAGTGTAGATGTACGCGCTTCAAAACTTCCGGTAATCGTCCAAAACGGTTCTTTATGAAATTTTTCGATTTCCCGTTCCCTCTCAACAAGAAGCCGAACTGCCACAGACTGAACCCGTCCGGCTGACAGCCAACGCTTAGATAGCTTTTGCCAGAGAATGGGAGAAAGTTTATATCCAACCAACCGGTCAAGAATACGTCTGGCTTGCTGCGCTGAAACGAGTTTCGCATCAATTTTGCCAGGGTTTCCAAGTGCCTCAAGAATTGCTGTTTTTGTGATTTCATGAAACGTAATACGGCTGAAGGTTTCGCTTTTTTTTGCTGCTTTCTTACTCACTGTCTTTTTACCAACACCGTCAGTCAATATTGCAGCCACATGCCAGGCTATCGCCTCTCCTTCACGGTCAGGATCTGTTGCAAGAATGACTTCTTCTGCCTTTTTTGCTTTGGCAAGAAGCTCACCCACATGTTTTTTCTTATCCTTGGGAATCACATAGCTTGGGGTAAACCCGTGTTCCACATCAACACCAAGAGCAGCTTTGGGCAAATCCCGAATATGCCCCATCGTCGCTTCAATCTGATACCCTTTGTCTAAAAATTTGGCGAGCGTTTTTGCTTTTGTCGGTGATTCAACAATAATGAGTTTCATAGCTATCCCTATTGTTCCTGCTTATCTACTCTTTTGCAAGACCCAAGTGCGTAAGTATATCACGACCACTCTCAACAGGGATTGCGCCGGACTTAAGAAGATACGTTGATGCACGGCTTGTTGGACTGGTTATGGGACCAGGCACCGCAAACACATCACGGCCTTGTTCTCCTCCGTATCTTGCGGTAATGAGGGTTCCGCTGTCTTTTTCTCCTTCAATGACCACAATTCCCAATGATAGTCCGCTTATGATCCTGTTTCGTGCAACAAACGTCCCTTTGTCCGGACGAAGCCCCAAAGGCATTTCAGAAACAATTGCGCCACTTCCTTCCAATGCAAGCTTCCTATATATATGTATATTCCCAAGTGGTGCACATATATCCACCCCGCATCCTAATACCGCAATGGTTTTCCCACCAAAGGAAATTGCCGTCTCATGCGCAACTGCGTCAATCCCATATGCCATACCGGAAACAATGGTACACCCGGCTTCAACCAAATCCGCAACTATCTGTTTTGTGATTGTTATCCCATATGCCGTTGCTTTCCTAGAGCCAACCACAGCTATGGTTTTTGTCATATCAATGGGTTTATCGGTTTTCTTCCCTTTCACGTATAAAAGAAATGGCGGGTCGGAAATCTCTTTCAGAAGCCTCGGGTACCGGCGGTCATCGATGGAACAAATACCGATATGCCCAGCTCGGAGATTCCTCTCATAGACACGAATGTCAAATGTATTACGAAACCTATCAAAAGAATCAACAAGCCTATCTCCGAGTCCTGTGTTTCTTAGTTCTTGAACTGAAGCCTCCCATATAGACTGTGCAGTTTTGAAATATGTCCGAAGAAGCGCAAATTTTACCGGCCCGATTCCCGGGAAAGCGCTTATTCCCAAAACGTACCGTGTATCGTTGTTCATACCACAAGTTTTGTATCGTCCTTTAATAGTGTACAATAGTGCATCATACTATGCGCATTGTTTCATGGAATGTATTTTTCAAAAACAAAAAAATTAAAAAAGGAATCCGGTCCATTCTTTCCCTTGATCCTGATGTTATTTGTCTCCAGGAGGTTCCCAATAACATCATGCCTTGGCTTTCCAGCCTCCCCGGATACACAGTAAGCAGCTGTTTTGATTGGAAGCATAAACAAAAAGATACACAACACGCATATGTCTGTACATTGACAAAAAATAAGCCAGTCCGGGTGGAAAGTCATGTCTATGACAATGGTTTTTCCAATTCCCTCCTTACAAAAGCCTATGCATCCATCCTCCACAACGAAGAACAACACATGGTCCTCGTCATCACGCTCACTGTCCGAGGAAAGCGCATACAAATAGCAAATACGAGGCTCTCTTGTGCAATCGGTACACACGACCGGCTACAGGAGCTACAAACGCTTATTAAAAAAACAAAGCGACTCTCTATCCCCACCATCTATTGCGGAGATTTTAATGTCATTGACAACAAACTCGTCAACAGGCTGACTGGCTGGATGCGCGGGTATAAACATCTTGACTATCTCCTTGATGAACGCGGGGCGTTTGAAGAGCTCTACAGAAAAGAAAAATTAATTAATATCTTCCGAGGAAAATCAACAACAATCGTCAACCGCCCGATTATTCAACTGGACCACATACTCACGCCTTTTATCTATCCAATTATCTCCCATGAATTGTCACGGAAGAGATACGGGTCTGACCATAAAATCCTTTTTGCTTCAATAAAAATATGACACAAAAATCCATTACCCTTTCTGTCATTATTGTCACCTGGAATTCAGCGGCTGACATAGACATTTGTCTGACTTCACTTAAAAAAGCATTGAAAAATATTTCACATGAAGTATTTGTCATTGATAATGTCTCAACAGATCAGACCGTCAAAATAATTTCATCAAGATACCATTGGGTAACGCTCCTTCCGCAACGGAAAAATCATGGATTTGGCCAAGGGAATAATATAGGATTATCCCGTGCAAAAGGCACATATATCCTCCTTCTCAACCCGGATACCAAAGTAAACGCACACGCTATGAAGGCCATGGTTTCATTTCTTAACACACACCCAAAGGCAGGCACTGTCGGACCTGAACAAATCAACGAAGCAGGGGCCATGATTCATATGATAAGCAGAAATACGCTGTTGGGAACAACAGAACATCTTATCGAAAAGATATATTCGCTTTGTACAAGAAGATCCGTTGTTCTTTTTCCCTATGCGCACCGAGTTCCCATACTCAATGCAGGATGTCTTATGGCGCGCTCCACACTCCTTCCGACGAGGAAATGGTTTGACCCACAATTATTTCTCTATGGAGAGGAAAAGCATCTGTTTGAACAGGTGCGTGCTTGTAGATGGGAATCATACTTCCTTAGGGACTGCTGTATCTACCACTATCGGGAAAAAAGCATCGGTCAGACAGGGAAAAAATTCCACTATTCTCTCATCAGTTTTTCGCTCCTGTATACGCGCGCGTTCCAACGATGGATTACGTCTATACGTCAATTCTTTAAATAACCAACGTACTCAGATCCACTAAATACTTTTCCCCCAAGACGCACCCTGTATCCATGCATCGTCCATGTTCCCCTCCTCGTATTTCCAAGCACCAAATCTGCCACGTGAATATATATCGTTCTCTTCTAATACGGTCTGTACGGGTTTGAGAACATCATCACGGTCCATCGTAGGAACCGGATATGCAAACGATTCTCGATGGAAAAACGTACTTGTTATTCTTGATGAACTGGCAAGTAACCCGCACTCACGGGCTTGAGTAATTGTTTTTTCGACAAAATCATTTACATTAACTTTTTCATTTGGCTGAATTGTTGTTTCAAAAAGAAGCGACCATGATCCGTAAGGCGCATTTCCTGTTCCATAATTGGAATACACGCTCACACGGAAAAACGAAATATCAGGACTGGGTATATATATCCAATGACAATGACGAAGCGCTTCAGGCGGACGTCCTTTCATGCCAATGCCAACAACAGCTATACCAACATACGGAAGTGTGGCCACAGCTTGTATATCTTTGCCCTTCACCATTCCTGAAAGCGTGGGAAGTGGTATGGTTGAAAGCAAATGATCATATCCCTGTGTCGAACCGTCTAAAAAGGTTATTTCATGTTTTTTTACATCTATCTCAGTCACTTGTTTGTGATAAAGGATATGCTTTTTCAATGTATCTGCTATTTCCGCCCATATGCTTCCAATGCCTCCATGTGACGGATAATAAAATACAGCATTCCCTCCCCATGACCCACCTGTTGATTGACGGTCTTTTTGGGGAATTTTCTCCTGTATCCATGTGGTTGACATCTTTCGCAATGGATACTTCCAAAGTTTTTGATTATACGGAAGAAAAAAACTTTGTGCCAGTTTCTTTCCAAACGTACCAATAATCCAATCATAAAACGACGATTCACAAACATGCTTGGCATGTCTCAAATTTGAGTCCGTATGGTATTGAATCGGATACGGAACCATGGTGGTTCCCATCCGCACCCAAGCGCTACGGGTGTGCTCTGTAAGGGTTTGAGTAGAAAGCGCACGAATATCTTGGATACATGACGAATGTTTTGTTCCTAGTACGTGTCCGCCAATGTCCCAGATAAAACCTTTTTCCGTAAAGGTTGAGGATGCACCTCCTGCATGGTCCGACTGTTCATAAAGCAGTATATCCGTCTTCCCGCGTTTAATAAGTGTCGAAAGTGCTCCAAGTCCACACGGGCCTGCTCCAATAATGACTATTGAATGCTTCATCGTGAAAACCATTCTTCAAATATCTTTTTTGCAATAGGTGCTGCAACGTCACTTCCTTCACCGGAATTCTCTACAAGCACAGTAACGGATATTTCAGGGTTTTCAATCGGAGCAAATGCGGTAAACCACGCATGCGGTTTACTTTCTGCATCTCCAAATTCAGCAGTTCCTGTTTTACAAGAAACGGGAACTGTAAATCCGAAAAATGGATACCCTGTTCCTCCTTCACTACACGCTTCTTTCATGCCTTCAATAATAAGACGGAGTGATTCCTTATTGAGTTTCAGGTTCTTGCACTGTTCTGGTTTTGACTTCCCGCTTTCAACCTTTTTAATAGTCGGTCGACAAAGTCTCCCTCCTGAGGCAATAACATTTGTCCACGCGTTTACCTGTAGTGGCGTTGTGAGGAGATATCCCTGGCCAATAGACACATGATACGTGTCTCCTAAATACCATTCATTGCTTCTTGCCTCGAGGTCCTGTGGTGTCTGGAAATGATCATTCTTCCAGGAAGGATTTGGCATAAGCCCACCAACCTCACCAGATAGCTCAATGCCAAGTGGTTTTCCAATGCCCACTATCTTTGCCCATTTCTCCAGTTTTGTTATCCCAAGCATCTCTCCGACTTTATAAAAGAAAATGTCATTACTCCGTTTCAATGCGCGCACCACATCAACCATACCTTCTGTCTTTCCATATTGTTTGAAATACCAATTCGGAAAATTGAACTGACCAATAGTGATAACCCCTGTATCCTCAATAAATGTTTGTGACATGATGGCATTTTCCTCCAAAGCAGCAAGTGAGGTCACGATCTTAAACGTCGACCCGGGCGGATATACGCCACCGATAACACGGTTGAGAAGCGGCAGATCAGGACTTGTCACGAGCCCCTGGTACGCAGACTCGCTCATTCCTATCGTGAAAGCATTTGGGGAATACGATGGATTTGAATACAACGCAAGCACTTCTCCTGTCGTTGGCTTCGTCACTATCACCGCACCCTTTTTATCCTTGGGAAATGCGCGTTCAACAACTGTTGACAACCCAGCATCTAAAGATAACGTAACGGATTCTCCTGCAAGCTCCGTATCTCTCCCGATGGTGCGCAGTATTTTTCCTTCCGCGTCTACTTCAACAAGTTCTTTCCCATCACGCCCACGGAGCTGCTCTTCAAATACGTCTTCAGCGCCTACCCTCCCAATCTGGTCCCCTGCATGATATCCACGGAGCTGGAAATAGTCACTTGCTGCTTCGACTTCTGATATTTGATTAATATACCCAATGCTGTGGGCAGTTGCTTCTGGATACAGATACATGCGTTTGTAGTCAACCTCAACAAATGTACCGCTTGGGAGTCCTGCCTCTGTAAGTCTGTTTCCTTCATCACGGCTTATCCGAGTCGTACACGTAATACCAACTGACACTCCTTCACATGGACGGATAAGTCGGTATTCAGGAATGTTTTCAACAAGTGGTTTACCGGTCCTGTCAAAAAGAATCCCGCGGGGCGCGTGACGGACAAGCTCCCGGGTCCTATTTGAATCTGAAAGCGCACGGTACGAATGGCCATTCACAATGGTAAGGTCAAAGAGCCGCAAAAATAAAACAAACATGATAAATAGAAAAAAAACAGTGAAAAGAAGAAACCGGCCTGACCCAGACCACCAACCAGGTTCGCCTTTGGAAAACCAACGCGCACGCTTTCGTTCCATGGAGAGATTTTCAGAAAACGCACTGCCGAGTTTCATATAAGCCCAAGCATCTTTCCAAAAACAACAAGTGTGCCTCCGTACACGATGCCTCCAATGGTTTGTGCGGTCGTGTGGCGTTTCAGTTTCACCCGCGACCAGGCAAGGATGGGAAGGAAAAGAAAAAGTGGCCACAAAACCCATCCATACCACATGCACATCAAACCAATACATATAGTTGCGGTGGAGAGGTGTCCAGATACCTTCCAAAAAAGTGTGATTATAAAAAATCCAATGAATGTCGCAAAGAAAAATAGGAATAGATTCGTAAGAAGCGGAATATGCATAAACCAAATAATTGCAATATCCACAATAAGGACTAATTGAAACACAGCAAGCGCGCGGACACGCTCTTTCCGATTACTCATATCCCAATTGGATATTTTCTTTGTCTGTATGGACCGAAAAAGAAGGATAACAGGCGGAATAAAAACAACCAAGACTATCCACGCCATATTAACTATAAGGTCAACCCCCACGATATTCGCTCGAAGAAGAATTGAAAAAATAAGGATAAAAAAAAGCACGAATGGGTCAAATAATCTGGAGATAATGGTAGCAACAAGCATCATACTTTTCGTTGGGCAACTTTTACGCGGCGAAGAAGATCTGCATCATCTAAAAGTTTCCCACACCCCCGGACAACCGCTGTCTGCGGATCCTCAGTAATCCACACAGGCATTTTGGTTTCTGTTGCAATCAGTTTATCAATTCCCCGGATAAGGGATCCGCCTCCAGCAAGCACAATGCCATGTTCAAGAATGTCTCCGACAAGCTCAGGAGGTGTTTCTTCCATGGTCTCTGCTATTGCTTCGACAATTTCCTGAATAACCGGCGCAAGCGCTTCTCTGACCTCTGACTCAGAAACCCGTATGGAACGGGGAAGACCTGTTTCAATATCCCTTCCCCGAACAACCACTTGCCTGTCACCTTTTCCGACTGGATAGGCGCTTCCGACAGCAATCTTGACCATCTCCGCTGTTGGCTCGCCAATAAGAATCCCGTATTTCACCCGAACAAACGTAAGAATTGCCTCATCCATTTCGTCTCCTGCGGTCCTGATACTTCTATTAACCACAATACCGCCAAGGGACAAAACTGCAATTTCTGTTGTTCCCCCACCGATATCACAAATAAAGCTCCCACTACTTTCCTGTATGGGAAGTTTTGCGCCAATTGCTGCTGCCATGGGCTCCTCGATAAGATATGCCTCACGAGCACCCGCCATAATAGCTGCCTCCTGGACAGCACGGCGCTCCACCTCCGTCACTCCAGACGGAATGCCAATGACAACTTTTGGTCTTGGAATATTAGGGAGGAACTTTGCCTTGGGGTGTTCATGCACAATACCGATGTAATATTTAAGCATCGCAGCGGTTGCGTCAAAGTCAGAAATCACGCCGTCTTTTAACGGGCGTATGGCTTCAATGGTGTCTGGAGTCTTCCCGAGCATTTTTTTGGCCTCGCGACCAATAGCAACCACTTGCTTGCTTTTTTTGTGACGAGCAACAACTGAAGGCTCGCGAATGAGTATTCCTTTCCCCTTCACATACACAAGGGTATTTGCAGTCCCTAAATCAATTCCTAAATCATGCGACAGTAGTGAAAAAAAGAAGTTGAACATTCTATGAGCTATTCTAGCACAAATTATTATCTTCTATGCGGGATAAATTACACCAAATACTTCCTCCTTCGAAAGTACATAAAAACTGTACAAACAACATAAAATTATCTATACTTCCTTTAGTATGGCAGGACCACAAGAACGTCGCGTACCAACAAGCTATATAAATGGAATATTCCGAAGCGAACAATCCCTAGGTGACGACATTCCTGTTGTTGATGGAAATAGCCCGGAAGCAGGAGGCACAGCCACTGGCTTCATGACAAAACAGGATGTGTTAACGGTTCTCAAACAGGAACGCGCACCAAAAACAACCCCCCCCACTGAACTGCTTGTTGAAATTGAAGGCGAAATATTTTCAGCAAACGAATATATTGTACCCAAAAAAGACCGCGATCCAGTTGTTGTTCATGACACCCGTCGCGGAAGAAAAGTAGTAACCATCTCAACTGAACGCGGGGTATTGGGAAAACACGATGTCAGAAAGCTTCCGCTACAAGCAAACACGCAGGATGTTAATCATATATCGGTCCATGAGGCTCTCAAACAGTTTAGCCAAGATGAAATTTCTGGTGGACTTCCCACAGAAAAAACGCTTCAGAAAAATGCCCGTCTGACCCACGAACCAAAACCATGGAAACACAAGAATCGAAGCAGTCAAGGTGGATGGTTTAGTAATAAGGAACGAAGGAGAATACAAAAAACAGGAATACCAAGATAATATATGACTGGAAAACAACTTAGTCGACAGGCATTC
>Ga0172369_10009756_pt1 | contig 10556 bp, 16 predicted proteins | sample LakKiv25m_FD_114539 | JGI IMG/M metagenome (GOLD analysis project Ga0172369, IMG submission 114539) | Freshwater microbial communities from Kabuno Bay, South-Kivu, Congo - kab_022012_11.25m | ecosystem: Environmental > Aquatic > Freshwater > Lake | place: Democratic Republic of the Congo...
CCACGACCTGGGCCGCAGGGATCAGCAGGTTGATGCCAAGGGTAATCAGGAGCCGCGGTCCGGTCGTGTCTCCCTGGTCGAAGGTATGCGAATTCCCCGAGTGATCATGCTCGTGAGGGGAAAAAACCTCCCCGCCGTTGGACTCTGGAAGGGCTGCTTCTGCTTTTTCTTGGAGTTGGTCTGTGCTCATGTGTCTCTCATATGAAACGTCAGGTTATTTGGGTTTGTTGGGTTTCTTGAGTTACTTGAGTTACTTGAGTTACTGCGCGAGTCCATCATCGCAGCCCTTCTCGTCTCACGCAAGGCGTGGCGAGCCCCGAAAGACAACAAGGACCTCTTCGTGTCCTGCATGAAAACGGTATCATTTCCGCCAGAAGTCTTTTACCATGCTTCGCAAGGCCCACATAGTCACGCCCTGCACCCTATCATCCTTAGCGTTTTGTATCATCTCAGTAAGTGGAGTATTAGATGTCTCGACCTCTGTTTTCACCGCAAAGGCGCGGAGAACGCAAAGAGACGTATGTTTTTGTTTTTCGCTGAGACGCCGAAAAACAAAAAAGTCATCCGTTCCGAAGGACATAACTTGTCCTTTGCCGTTTCCCCGCCCCGTGAAACACGGAGCCTGTTTCTCCGGGGTCAACGGCAAAGGAAAAAGCGGCTCACTCTGTGTCTTTGCGCCTTCGCGGTGAGATATCATTTCTTGTTGCCGCCCCGATTTATTGAGATAATGTCGCGGTTCCAAAAAACGAAACGGCTTCATCGTGCGTTTCATTTAAGCAACCCAGATTTTTCATCTTCCGCCAGACGGTGGTCCGGCTAATGCCCCTTCCGGTCAAGCGCCGGCCCTTGTGAAAAAGACCCGGCGCATCCGTTGCAATCCCTCTTTGATTCGAGTGAACAGATTTGATTGCCGCTGAAAAGAGGACCTCCCTTCCATCTCTTCTCTATGATGTGCTCGATGACTGGCGAAGTGCCAACAGATACCCGCCTGAAGGTCAGCGCACCGATCGCTATTCCGGAAAAGAGACAGGCGGCCATGGCGATAATTCCGCCCGCTATGCGAAAAGAAAAGCCATCGGTCAAAACGTCTCCAAGGATGATGCCTGCGATGAGGCCCATTAGGGGAATACCCAAAAGCGCGGCCGCATTCTTTAGCAGCCCGGAAGTATCCCGACGAACAGAAACATAATCACCGACCTCGGCGCCCACACTGTTCAAGGCCTCAATCGTTATAGTGGAGCCCTCCGTGACGCAGTGGCACACACTTCGATTCACCCGAGGCGAAGCCCCCGGGATGCCCGAACTGACCGGCTGAATCACCACTTCCGCCTTACCGTCTTTTTTGAGGGTTGCGACAAACCCTTCATTCGTTGGCATCGGACCGATTCCTTTTTCTGTAACCATTCACGGATAAAGGTTCAGAGGTTCACAGGTTCAGGGTTCAAGGTTCAGGGTTCAGGGGCAATTTAGGGCGCGCATTTCACGTAACAGATGCCTGTGGGCGTTTCGACGGCGTATGGGAAATACTTTTTCCGGATCCACAGAGAGAGGTGGACCAGATTGATGAGCACAGGCACCTCCACCAGCGGACCGATCACCGCGGCAAATGCCTGGCCGGAGTTGATGCCGAAAACCGCAACGGCCACGGCGATGGCAAGCTCAAAATTATTCGATGCGGCCGTAAACGAAAGCGTCGCCGATTGACCGTAATGGGCCCCCATCTTCCGGCTCAGGTAAAAGGAGATCAAGAACATGACAACGAAATAGATGAGAAGCGGTATGGCGATCCGCACCACGTCCATGGGGATCTTGACGATGTACTCGCCCTTCAAAGAGAACATCACCAGGATCGTAAATAAAAGCGCAATTAAGGTGATGGGGCTGATTTTGGGTATGAATTTTTTTTCATACCACTCTTTCCCCTTTGTCTTCAGACCGATGATTCGGGAGATGACGCCGGCGATAAAGGGAATGCCGAGATAGATGAAAACGCTCTCCGCGATCTGCCCGATGGTTATATCCACGACCAGTCCTTTGAGCCCGAAAAGCGGGGGCAGGACCGTGATAAAAATATAGGCATATACAGAAAAGAAGAGAACCTGAAAGATGGAATTGAAGGCTACCAGACCTGCACAATATTCCGTATCTGCCTTGGCCAGACCGTTCCAGACGATCACCATGGCGATGCAGCGGGCGAGGCCGATCATGATAAGCCCTACCATATACTCAGGATAGCCGCGCAGGAAGATGATGGCAAGGGCAAACATGAGAATGGGGCCGATAACCCAGTTCTGGACGAGCGAAAGCCCGAGGACCTTGTAGTTTGTGAAGACTTCCCCTAATTCCTCGTATTTCACCTTGGCCAACGGTGGGTACATCATCAGGATCAATCCGATGGCGATGGGGATGTTGGTGGCGCCCACCTGGAATTGATGCCAGAAATCCACGACCCCGGGGAGAATATATCCCCAGCCCACCCCGATGAACATGGCCAGAAAAATCCATAGAGTCAAAAATCGGTCAAGAAATGAAAGTTGTTTGCTGACAGCCTGGTCGTTGGGCATTTTCTTTCCTCCTCCTTGAATAACGGCCTCAGCAGTTCCCGAGTGAGTTGTTTTGCCCAGATGACGGGTCCTTTACAGGCGATGAAGCTCTATTCGATGATATTTTCGAGTTCTCGGATCGGGAGATTGCCCTGCCCTCTCGAAGAACATGGCCTCCTACCCGCCGCTGCCGGATCGATCCTTCAAGTAGTTTCTGTATTCCCCCAGCAGGACATAAGCGTACTGTCTGCGGACACGTTCGGATGAGGGGATAAAGTTCTTTTTTTCTTCCAGCCTATGGATGATCTCTTCCGAGGTCTCATCGGTCGGCTTTCTGTCTTGAGCGTAGAGTTCAGCCATGATATCGTCCAGACCCACAACGCCGACCTGTGAATCATCAGAAAATTTCAGCAGGCGCCGGCCAACTGCCGGTTGAGGGGAAACTCACCCATCCTTTCACCCCTTCTCTTCATTCAGAACCACAAATGTTGTGTTGTTCGACGGGTCTACAGTGTTTTTCGGTAGATGATCTTCATGCTGTGACATATCGGACCTGTTCGTCAGTGCCTCGCGATCTGCCATCTGTCCTCAAGTGTTCCCGGCATTTGCTCCACTCTCTCCGCAAAGGCGCGGAGAACGCAAAGAGACGTGTCCTTTTGTTTTTCGCTGAGGCGGCGAAAAACAAAAAGGGTGTTCCTTCGGAGATGAAAATGATTTCAGTTACCTGGTATCTGGTGCTGCTTGGCTTCTCTTCCTCCAACCTTGAACCCTGAACCTCGGAACCCATTTTCACGGTGAAAGGTGCGATAGAAGAGGTAGAGCGCCGGAATGAGGAAAAGACCGTCCCTGAAAACATACCATGCCATGGGCGCACCGTCCGTTCCTTGTGCGCTCGTATGGAAGCAGCCGCAGTGGATGTCGAGGCCACGGGCCAGGTTGAAGACCATGGCGCCAAAGAATACGATCAGGAGCAGCGTTACGATCGATACGCTCCCTTCCCGAAACAGCCCAATCAACAAAAAAATGCCGATGACCAGCTCCAGCCAGGGAAGACCCATCGCCGTGAGGCTGATCAGGGCGTCCGGAAGGATCTGGTAATTGTAGACGTCCTTTGCAAAGGCCTCGGGATGGGCGATCTTGTCGAGGCTGGCGTAAATGAAAACAGCCCCCAGAATCAGACGCGCAGTTAGGGCAAGGACCCCATCCTGTTTCCATTGTCGTCGGAAAAAGTTTGTTTGACCTTCAGCCATTCATTCCACCCCCACCAGAGATTTCACAAAGGATGCCCCCCGATTTTATGAGGAGCTTCCATCGGTATCCTTTCCGGCTATTCGACGGCCTTCATCTCCTCTTTCCACGGGGAGCCCGGCCTCAACCCACCGGGTCCATCCGTTTAGAAGGACCTTTACCTTCTTGTAGCCCATGGAATCCAGCTCTTTGGCCAGGTCTTCGCTCAGGGAGCAGGTCTCGCCGTCGCAGTAGGTGACGATCCACGCATCTTCGGGGATGACGCCCCAGACGCGGTCCATATATGTCTCAAAGCCCTGCCAGGGCACATTCTTAGCGCATTGAATATGTCCACGGGCAAAGTCCTCGGGTGATCGCGCATCCAGAAACACCGCCTTTTCATCCAGGCAAAGGCGCTTCGCCTCGTCCAGCGATACGACCATGCTGTCGCCCGTATCCGTGGATAAGCGGGCCGCCGGGGACCAGTCGGCCACCAGCGCCAGTCTGTCTGACCGGCTTTCATTGGCCAGAAGACCTATGGCGAAGGCCAGGACAACCATTGCGACTGATTGCCAGGCAGCCCGCCATATTTTCCCGGCCATTGGTTCTGTTTTCATGGCTTACCCTCTTTGCCCAAATGAAGTTCCACGGTTTTATGATGGATGGGATACACGTCGCCCGGGCGGGGCTGATAACTCAGCTCCACATTGACCCGAACCTTGCCGATGCCCTCCGGCATGGAGGCCTCAAACGTCTCTGTCTTGGCGGCAAAGGGCTGGATGCTCGTGTCCCGAATAATCCCCAGTTTATGTGTCGGGCCATAGACCATGGCGTTATTCAAGGAATCAGTTGACTGGGGCATATAGACTTTGTTCTTTTCATAGAGCGTCCGATTCATCTCGTCTGTGATGGTCACCTCCAGGACCACGCGATTCTTTGACGGTCACCCGTCTGGAATGCGATGGCCGGCCCTGCTGATGATCCGGGTGTCCACAACCACCGTGGGAACGAACTTGCCGGGGGTGATCTGCGGGCGATAGAACATCGCGTCCACGTCCATGGGAAGGGCCTCTGCCAGTCGTTTGGACACGTCCTTCCGATCCTTGAAGTTGGGCGGGCAGGTATGATCCGCCTTTTCCATGTGACATTCCTGGCAGGTTTTTGCCCCTCCCGCAGGGATGTAGGCATGAAGGTAGCTCCCATAAAGCGTGGCGCACTGAACCGGGTACTCAAAATCAAAAACCGGGCCCAGTCCATGGCACTGACCGCACATCACCGATTCCGTCATGACGGGGCTCCTGTGAACCTTTCCATAATCGTCGTCAGGGTGCTCCTCCACATCTGTAGCCCCGTACAGGGCATCCGCCTCCGGAAATCCGTGCACAATGCCCATGTCCCGGTGACAGACAAGGCAGTTGATGTTCAGCTTCTTCATGGTCTCCTGGTCTTTGTTCAAAATCGCCTCAGCGATTTCGGAGGCCACCTGGTCGGACGCATGTTCGATCTGAGGAAAATGACACTTAAAGCAGGGGAAGTTCTTTCGGGTGGCCTCTTTTGGACTCTTGACCGACAGAACCCCTTTCGTGAAATATCCGTCCATAAGGATGTCCATGATGGACCTGGCATGGTGGGACTTCTCCCACTGGGCATGGATCTCTTCATGGCACTCTTTGCATCTGGATGTGTCATATTTCGTGATCAGCTCTTTCAATGACTGAGCCTCGTTGTCCGAGGCGCTCCCTGAGGGGGTGTTCATGAAAAGGACAAGAGACAGAAATACGAGGCAACACACCCCCGCTGACCATTTCTTCTTAGGGAGCACCCGCCAAAAGGCCATAAGGGATTAGATCGCCCTGTCTCTAATAGGTTGCCGGACTATCGGAAAGGGGCCTTCCCTTTTCATGACTCCCTCCATGCAATGGGTTCTGGATCGCCTGTGATCCTGTTCACCACCCGGCGAACATCCGGGAGACATCACCTCCCTTTGGGATTCTTGGCAGCGCAGTTGCATCCGCCGGCCTTCTTTTCCTTTTGGATCCCCTCCAAAATGGTGGAGCGGCCATGTCGCAAAAGATCATTTTGGATGTCTTCAGTGGTATAACCAAAGCAGTAACAAATGGTCTCAGGTATCCAAAGACTATGTGTCATCTTCTTGTCCTTGATGGCCACTGTCAGAGGTCTCATCAGGCCTCCAGTGAAAAGCCCGCCATGTATGTTTTCAATCCTTCCGACGTTTGCCCATTCAGTTCAGGGCAGTCCTCTGGCCCCTTGACCCCCTGGGCCACCAAAGACGCAAAGACCATGCACGTGGGTTGTCCACACTTCCTGCAATTGGTTTTTGGCAGCAGCTTGAGGATCTCAAAAATCTTTGGTTTCGGAGCGCCCTGGAAAGACGGCTGAATCTGTTCCCGTCGGTCCCAAACCTCATTGATTTCCCGTTTGAGCCATTCCAGGATCTTGTTCGCCTCGGCTTCGTCCTTGAGCGCATTGACCGCAATCTCCCTGGGGTGGACCGTGATGATCTTCCCCTGGACCCTGAAGGTAACGGCCGGCGGCTCCCGGAAATATTCAAACCCCCCCAGCTCGGCGTTAAGGTAAGGAAGCGCCTCGGCGATATCCTGGTCCAGATGCGCGATGCAGTGGAGAGATTGGAAGCTGGGATTGCACTCAGGCCGAAGAATCTCTTTGCTATACCCTTTCAACAACATGATCTCTGGCTCCCTCTACAGAGAAGAGAAGAACGGATTGATGACAAAATAGGCCCCCAGCAGGACAATCACCACGCCCGCCCCCTTTCGGAACCAGTTCCCGGCCCCCTGCCAGGCGCTGTTCTCCATGAGCTTTTTCACCGCGGCCGTCGAACTGCCCGCCACAACAATAGGCAGACAATGGCCGATGGCGAACAGCAGGATAAACAGGATGCCCGTGCCAATCTGTTTTTGAACCGTAATGATGGCCAGGATGGGGGCGATAAAGCCGAAGGTGCAGGAGCCCGAAAGGACCCCATAGGCCAGTCCGAGGGCGAATGCGCCGAAGAGACCTTTCAAGTTCAGACGATAGAGGAGGCTGCCGGACATAGAGCACTTTTCAACGCCGAGCATGCCGAGCGCCACCCAGATCAGGATCAGCCCGACCAGGATCTGCCAGTAGTTCCCCACATCTCCCAGCATGCGGCCCAGCAGGGCGCAGATGACACCGATCAGGGCGATGGTAATGAAGAGCCCAGATGTAAAGGCCACTGAATAAAAACCGGCCTCTTTCGGCTTCAGGAGCGTTTGCTGGCCGCCCACATAGGCCACGATGAGCGGGATGGAGGCCAGGTGGCAGGGGCTGAAGACCACGCTGATCATGCCCCACAAAAAACAACCCAGGGCGGCAATCATGACGCCGCCTGAAATCCATTCATTCACGGTCAGGAAAATGCCTTCGAGCATTCACGCCCTCCTCTGCACTGGCTAACTCACGCCCATTTTATTGAAGATTCGATCAATGTCCGCCTCGCCCATGAACCCCTCGTGCCGGTGGACCTCCTTCCCCTCTTTATCAAAAAAAATCTGCGTCGGAATCGCCCGGATGCCGAACCGTTTGGCCGGTTCCTTGTCTTTCCAGACATCGATAAAGACGATGGCGGCCTTTCCCTGATATTTCTTCTCCACCTTTTCCATGACCGGCGCCATCATCTTGCAGGGGACGCATTCGTTGGCGCCGAGGTCCACCATGGTGGGCATCCCCTTCACCGGAACATCACCGGCCGGCGGCGAATGGGATGCAGGGGATTCATCGGAGGAGCACCCGGAGAGTTGAAGGCTCAGCACGCCGCTGAAGAGCACAAGGCCCGCAACACCCAGCGCAAGGGTCTTGATTCGCTTCTGCATTTACTTGACCCCCAGGCTCGCCAGTTGCTTCAAGACCTCTTCTTCCGCATAGAATCCCACATGTCGAAAGACCTCTTGGCCCTTCTTATCAAAAAATGCCTGAACCGGGATCGAACGGATCCCGAAGCGGGCGCCCAGGAGCTGGTTCTCCCTCACGTGCACAAAGACCACGTTGAGCTTGTCGGGAAATTTCTTTCGAAGTCTATCGAGTATGGGCTGCATCATATCACATGGGACGCACCCTGCAGCCCCGAACTCGACCAGGGTGGGTTTACCGGACATTCGGGCCTTATCCACCGGGTTGTCCCTGGCCGATTCCGCCTGCTGTTTCACCCAATCCCGGTTGATGCGGAGATCTGTTCTTTTGCCCAGGCCCTCAATGCGGGCATCGAGGGCCGCCATCTTTTTCTGCTCGAGCAGAAACGGTTCGATGCTCCCCTTGACCTGATCAAAAGGCTGGCCGCCCATCATCTCCTTGTTGGCCTCATAAAAGGCCTTCATTTCCGCCTCGTTTACCGTCAGCCCGTCCGTGAGGCGCTCGACGTACGCCTTCAACATCTCGTTCTTGGGCTGATCCGCAGAAATGCCCATGGAGACCACATCCTGTCTGATGAGCATCTCCATGGCCTTCTGTTCCAGAAGAAAGAGGAGGTTCTTCTCCAATTCCTTCCGCATCTCAGGCGGCGCCTGCCCAAGCATTTCTTTAGCAAAATCAGGCTTGATTTCAATCTGGTAGGCCTTAAGAAGCACGTCTTTTCCCATGTCCGTCAATCTGGCTGACTTCAAAACCCCCGTGGCCAGGCCGGGATAGGCCCCTTCCACCGTAGCTTTAGCCGATTCATCGGCACCCGCCAATCCTCCCATGCCTGCCATGAGGGAAAAAAGCGCGGTCAGCACTACCGCCAGCATCCATACTCTTTTCTGTTGTTTCATCCAGTTGCCTTTCATTATCTTTAAAACGGCTTTACCGCCTGAATATAGGCGGAAAAAACCACCTTTTCCGCATTGTCCGCCACATTCCAGCCTCGAATGATCTCTTCACTCCGTTCCTTTTGCCGAATGGCTATGTCCTGAAATCCCAGGCCCGAAAGAATCCCTTCCACCTCCCCGGGTGAAATGGCTCCCGCCACTCACCCGGTATAGGCAGCCGGGTTGTCTTGAAGCGCCTTTGGGATTTCTCCGGAGCGGAGGATATCGGAGATAACGATGCGGCCTCCCGGCTTCAACACACGGTGGATTTCGCCGAAAACCGCCGCCTTGTCCGGGGAGAGGTTGATGACGCAGTTGGAAATGACCACATCCACTAAATTGTCCTCAACCGGGAGCGCCTCGATGTTGCCCAAGCGGAACTCCACGTTGTGCATCTTCAACCTTTCGGCGTTATCTCTGGCCTTCTTAACCATCTCTTCGGTCATGTCCATACCGATCACCTTCCCTGAGGTCCCCACCTGCCTGGCCGCGAGAAAGGCATCGAATCCGGCGCCGCTGCCCAGGTCCAGTACGACCTCCCCCGCCTTCAGGTCCGCCATGCCGATGGGATTACCGCACCCCAGTCCCAGGTTGGCCTCTCCAGGCGCCAGAAGGAGGTCCGCATCCTGATAGTCAAGGACCTTGCCGATCGTCTGGATATTGATCATGGGCGTGGGACCGCCGCAGCACGAGGACGCACCGATGCCGCGCTTCCCTTCCGCGATGGCGGCATATTTTTCTTTCACCAGGTCGTGTATCTTGTTGTTTGGTTGTATCATGGCATGCACCCTCATAATATTGTAGTATCATTAGGCAGGTTTGATTTGAGAATAGCCCCTTTGGGTCTGCCCTCCAACCGTCATTCACCGGCGGGTGGGTAGGTGCGGATTTATCCGCACATCCTTTGTCCAGCGTATTATTATGCGAATGAATTCGCACCTACAGGAACAGAGGCAACGAAAAAGGGCAGACACGTCAAAATTGGTTAACCAGATATCCACCCCTTGATCTCATCTTTGGAAGGGACCTTTCCTACGCATTTAACCTCCCCATCCACCACCACCGCCGGCGTCATGAACACGCCATGCTTGGCAATATCCATAACATCCTTGATCTTGATGACGGAGGCATCTACCCCTGCCTCCTGTATCGCCTCCCTGACGTGCTTTTCCGTCTGCTGGCATTTGGGGCATCCCGGCCCCAGAACCTTGATCTCCATCATGCTTCTCCTTTCTCTTGTCGCTTGGCCTTGCGCCTAACGCCTTGCGCCTTGCGCCTCTCTCAGCCATTCCATCATCTTTGACTTCAGGGGCACCCTGCCTACGGACTTGACCTGGCCGTTGATGAGCAGGGCAGGGGTCCCCATGACCCCGTATCGGCCAATCTCCTTGATGTCCCGAACATGCTCGATGTCGGCCGTGATCCCGGTCTCGCTCATGACCTGCATCAGATCCTGCTCCAGCCGATCGCACTGGACACATCCTGGCCCCAGCACCTTGATCTGAATCCCTTCCGGCGTCTCCTCCTCAAAGGGCTTTCCCAGGAATTTCCTGAACTCCCGCAAAAAGGCCTTGCCGTAATCTTCTCGAACCCTTGAGGGCACATAGTTCTTCTTGGACAGACGATTGAGAAGTTCTTCCTGGACCTCCGAATCCGGTCTGTCTCCATATTCATCGGCCATGTCTTCCATGGCGGCCTTGAGCCCGATGATGCCCACCGGGGAATTCCCTATCCTGATCTGAGTTACATCATTCTGTGCCATATCTCATATCTCCCTTCTTCCCCATGCCTAACGCCTTGAGCCTTATGCCTTGCGCTTCATGCCTTATCCGGCTATCCACCCATAGGTCATACCGGCAATGGTGCTCAGCACCACAATAATGACGCAAAAGACCACTGTCTTCTTGACTCCCATCACACCGCCGATCACAAGCATGTTGGG
>Ga0172369_10009759_pt1 | contig 10555 bp, 8 predicted proteins | sample LakKiv25m_FD_114539 | JGI IMG/M metagenome (GOLD analysis project Ga0172369, IMG submission 114539) | Freshwater microbial communities from Kabuno Bay, South-Kivu, Congo - kab_022012_11.25m | ecosystem: Environmental > Aquatic > Freshwater > Lake | place: Democratic Republic of the Congo...
CCCGGCAGCGCCTTTTGCAGCGCCTCCCAGAAGCCCGCCCCGATCAGCCCGCGCCCGGCCAATCCGACGCGCCGCACCGCCACCCCGGCCAGCGCCGCGCCCGCCGCCTCAGCCAGCCCGCGGATGGTCGCGAAGGGATAATCCTCGTCCGGGTGGGTGAACTCGCGCAGCACGCTTACCGTCGGGATCTTTCCAACCAGCAGGGCGTACTGGTCGCTCTCCGGCCCGCACAACAGCACCGGCTCGCCCTGGGCGGGCATCAAAATGCACACCGGCTCGAAGTGGACCGGAAAATCGGCCAGCCAGCGCGCGTGCGCTGCGCCAAACGTGGCCCGGTCGTCGGCGTAGGCCAGCAGGATGTCCAGCCCCATCGCCGCCATCAGCGCCTGCACCCTGCCCCAGCGCTCGCGAAACTCCGCGTCAGAAATCACCGGCAAAGCATCCACCATCGCATCACCTCCAGCAACCAATCTCAGCCAGCCTTATTATACGAGCATATTTTCCTCGCTTTCCTCAAGAGGATCAGAATTTCACCACCGAGTTCACCGAGGGCACAGAGAAGAGGAGAAGATTTTGAGAAAAGAAGTTTCACCGCAAAGGGCGCGAAGGGCGCAAAGGAAGAAAAATTCGTAATTCGTAATTCTCCCCCTCTGCAGCTTTCCCCCCAAAAATTGCATGTTTTGACAGCTTGCCCGTTGCACCCCTCATCCCTTACAAAAGAATCAACCGTTACCCTTCCAGCTGCCCCGAGGCTCTGCGAGGGGTGAAGCAATCTCGCGGGCAGCGATTCAAGCGCTCACTCGGGGATTGCTTCGGGCGAAGCGCCCTCGTAATGACGGAGCAGCGCATCTGCCCACTTCTTCCGCCAACATTAAAAAAAGCAGGTTTGTATGCAATTGATTTTTTCAAAAACAAAAAATGGCTTTCCTTCGCGCCCTTCGCGTCCTTTGCGGTGAATTTCTTTCCCCAAAAATTCCCCTCTTCCCTCTGTCTCCGCTGTGTGCTCTGTGGTGAACCTCTTCCCCTGCCCGCGCAGGGCAAGCGGGGTATATAATCAAAGAAAGGAAACCACGATGGCGCCTAATTCCCCGCACCTGTCTCCACCCGGAAGGATCCGTTTTTGGGGCAGCCCCTCGGCGACCCTCTTCACCCTCGAAATCGCCGCCTCCATGGAAGGCGTGCTGGAATATAACCTGGTCAGCGACCCGTCCGACCCGATGCACGGTTTCGTCTCGGCCTCGATCGACGGCCGCCCCTGGACCGGCACGATGTGGACGCGCGACGCCGGGGTGTTCCTGCGCGAGCTGGTCCACTGGGGCCGCCTCGAAACCGCTTGCGCCGTGGCCAGCTGCCTGATGCGCCTGGTCCGACCCAATTCGCGCGGCTTTCTGACCTTTCCGATGTACTTCAAGCGCGGCGAACCGGCCTCGGGCAGCGAGCTGGACGGCACCGCCGCCATTCTGATCGGCCTGGCCCTGCTCTGGGAGCGCCTGGAGCCGGGCCAGCCCGCCCGCGCCCAGATTGATGCGTTCTTCGACCGGCCCGATTCAGCTATGCGCTGCCTGCTCGACGCGCTGAACGCCCCCGGCGGGCACGGGCTGATCGCGGGCAGCGGCGAGTTTGGCGGCGGGGTGGGCGTGGAGGGCGATTTCTACAACGTGGTCCAGAACAACCTGGCCCGCCTGGCCCTGCTCGCCGCCGGGCGCGTCTATGCCGCGCGCGCCATGCCCGACCAGGCCGCGGCCTGCCGCGCCGGCGCGGCGCAGATCGAATCCGGGCTGCTGCGCTGGCTGCGCGACCCATCCGGAGCCTGGATCTGGACCCTCGACACCGCCAGCCTGCGCCCCGACCCGCAGGTGCTCAACAGCGTGATCAACCAGGGCTTCGGCGGCCTGAACGGTGTGCTGGCCATGACCGGCGACGTCTGCGGCCTGACCCCGCGCGAGGACCAGCCGCAGATCTTCGCCGCGGGCGAAGCCACCTTCGATGCCCTCTACAGCTTCCCCAAGCGCCGCGCCATGTTCGAAAAATACGGCGCCTGGACCCAGTTCGACCGCCTGTGGGACGGCTTCATCACCTGCCCTTCCTACGGCCAGGCCTATGCCCTGCAGGCCATGCTGCTGATGGACCGCCTGGAGATGGCCGGGCGCGCCCTCGATTTCCTGGCCGAGGCCACCGCCGAGCCCCCGCCTGGCAACCGCCTCGACCGCTCCTCGCCCTATCACTTCTACGAGCGCATCTACCTGCCCGAGCTGCTCGCGGCCTGGACCTCGCCGGTCAACCAGCGCAAGGATCAGCCCGATTGGATCGCCAACGGCTTCGATGGGCGCTTTTTCGACCAGGGCTGCGGCGCGCTCAACCTGGTCAACGTGGCCGAGCCGCTCAAAATCGCCCGCCTGCTGCTGGGCGTGGACGACTCCGACCCAAGCGAAACGCGCCTGGTCCCGCGCCTGCCGCCCGCCTGGACCGGCATGCAGGCCGAAAACTGGCCGGTCCTGACCGCCAGCGGCCTGACCCGCGCCAGCCTGCGCGTCGAACGCCAAAACGGCGGGCTGTCCGTGCAGATTAGCCTGCCGGATGGCGCCCCGCTGCCCGCCTTCGCCCTGCGCGGCCCGCGCGGCTGGGTACGCCAGCCCGCCGCCCAGTCGCTCGAATTCAGCCTGCCGGAGGGCGGCCAGGCGTGAGCGACCCGCTCGCCCTGCCCAACCTCGCCGCCTACCCGGCCGTGCGCCGCCTGATCGCGGACTTGCAGACGGGCATCCAGGCCGTTTTTGGCCCGCGCCTGCTCGCGCTCTACCTCGATGGCTCGCTGACCAGCGGCGATTTTGACCAGGACAGCGATGTCGATTTTGTCGCCGTGACGGATGGCGAGATCAGCCCGGCCGAGTTCGCCGCCCTGCAGGACCTGCACACCCGCCTGGCCCAGGCCGACCCGCTCTGGGGCATCCAATTGGAAGGCTCCTACCTGCCCATCTATGCCCTGCGCCGCTTCGCCCCCCAGCACTGCCTCTACCCCAACATCGAGCGCGGAGCCGGTGAGCGCCTCAAGCTGGCCGCCCACGATGCGCCCTGGGACGTGCACCGTTCGATCCTGCGCGAGCGCGCCATCGTCCTGCTCGGCCCGCCCGCCCATGAGCTGATCGACCCCGTCCCGCCCGACCAGCTGCGCCGGGTGATGAGCGATCTGCTCGAGAGCTGGGGCCAAAACCTGCTGGCCCGCCCCGAGCGGGTGGATACGCGCGGCTACCAGTCTTACATCGTCCTCTCCATGTGCCGCGTGCTCTACACCCTCGAAACCGGCGCGATCACCTCCAAGCCGCGCGCGCTCAAGTGGGCCATGGGCATACTGGACGCGCGCTGGCACGGACTGCTCGAGCGCGCCTGGCAGGGCCGCAGCCCGGGGCTGGAACTCTCACCGGATGATCTGGCCGAAACCATGGCGTTGGTCCGTTACACGCGCGCCCGTACTGCCGGGCCCGCCGCGCAAGCTGCCGTTTAGGAAGGAGTCATACAATGAAAGCCATTCTGCGTCTCTTGCTTGCCCTGATCCTCCTGACCGCCTGGGGCCTGCCTGTCTCGCGCCCGGCCTCCGCCTCTCCCGCCGCCGTGCCCCTGCTCAGCTTTCTCAGCCCGTTTTCCGTGGCGGCCGGCAGTCCAGCCTTCACCCTGACCGTCACCGGCAGCGGTTTCAGCGCCGATTCGGTCGTGCGCTGGGACGGGCTCGAGCGCCCCACCACCTTCCTCAGCAGCACCCAGCTCAACGCCGCCATCCCCGCCGCCGACGTGCTGTCGAACGCGATCGTCCCGGTGACGGTCTTCACCCCCGGCCCAACCGGCGGCGCGTCCGAGCGGCTGAACCTCAGCGTCTACGATCGTTCTGGCGTTGATATCATTGCCGACGGCGTGCTGGGCCAGCCCAACTTCAGCTCCAGCGCGGCCAACAACCTCAACCTGCCCGGCGGGGCCAACCGCCTGCAGTCGCCGCGCGCCGCGGCGATCGACCCGCTTTCCGGGCGCATCTTCGTCAGCGACGGCTCCAACCACCGCGTCCTCAGCTGGCCCAGCGCCCCCGGCTTCGCCAACAGCCAGGCCGCCGACCTGGTCCTCGGCCAGGCCAACTTCAACGACATCACCCCCAACACCGGCGGCATGAGCGACGCCACCCTCAGCGCCCCGCGCGGCCTGGCCCTCGACGGGCTGGGCAACCTGTATGTGGCCGACAGCGCCAACCATCGCGTGCTGGTCTTCTCCCCACCCTTCAGCAGCGGCATGAGCGCCGCGCTGGTGATCGGGACGAGCGGGGTCAGCGGCGCGGACGCGCAGAGCTTCAACAGCCCGTCGGACGTGGCCGTCAGCTCCGCCGGCGGCCTGTTCGTGGCCGACTACAACAACCACCGCGTGCTGGGGTTTACGGCCCCGCTGACCACGGATCTGGCCGCCGACCTGGTGATCGGCCAGCCCGATTTCACCAGCAACGCCGCCAACCAGGGCGCGCTCGCCCCCTTTGCCGCCAGCCTGGCCTCGCCGCGCGGGCTGGCCCTCGACGGGCTGGGCAACCTGTATGTAGCCGATAACGCCAACCACCGCGTGCTGCTCTTCCAGGTGCCCCTGGCCAACGGCATGGATGCCAGCCACGTGCTGGGCCAGCCCGATTTCACCAGCGGCGCCGCTAACCAGGGCGTGAGCACCCCCAGCGCGCTGAGCCTTTCCGGCCCGCGCGGTCTGGCCGTCGACGCGCGCGGCAGCCTGTTTGTCGCCGATTATGACAACAACCGCGTCCTGGAATACAGCGCCCCGCTGACCGGCGATGCCGCCGCCGACCGGGTCTTTGGCCAGGCCGATTTCGATTCCGGCTTGCCCAACGCGGGCGGCGGCAGCAAGCCCTACACCCTCAAATCCCCGGCCGGCGTGGCCTTTGACGCGCGCGGCTACCTCTACGTGGCCGACCAGAGCAACAACCGCCTGCTCGAATACGACCTGCACCGTTACTTTTACTGGCTGCCGCTGATTGTGAATCCATAAGTACCTAATCTCAATTAAAGGGGGTATGTTGTGTATAAATTTGGCGCTTCGCGCCAAATTTATACACAACGCCCCCACTTTTTGAGATGACACGAAGGAGATCCATCGATGACCAACCGTTCCAACTCCGATCCAACCATTCAAGCCAGCCGCCGCCGGCAGGATACCTCTTCCGGTCCCGAAGGCCGCGCCGAGATGCCCGGGCGCGGATCGGGCGGCGGCCCTTCCAGGCCGTCCGGCGGCACGCGCACCAAGGCCATCTCGGGCGGCGTCGCCATCCTGCTGCTGATCTGCTACGGCCTCTACAGCCTGATCTTTGGCGAGCCATCCGATGAACAGCAAGACGGCGAGACCGCCAGCCAGCCCACCGCCGCCGAAGCCCTGCCCGCCGATGCTGAAAAGCCCGCCCCCACCAAAAAACCGGCCGCCACCCGCCCGGCTTCCTCTTCCAAGTCCGGCCAGACCTGGACCGTGCTGCTCTATGAAGACGCCGACGATGAAATCCTTGAAGAAGACATGTTCCTCGACCTCAACGAGGCCGAACGGGTCGGATCCTCGGACCGCGTCCAGATCGTGGCCCAGGTCGACCGCTACAAGGGCGCCTTCAAAGGCGATGGCAACTGGACCTCGACCCGCCGCTATCACATCACCCAGGATGACAACCTCAAAGCCCTCAACTCTGAGCTGGTCGAAGACCTGGGCGAGCAGAACATGGCCGATGGCGCCACCCTGGCCGAGTTCATCTCTTGGGCGGTCAAGACCTACCCCGCTGACCGCTACGCCCTGATCCTCTCCGACCACGGCATGGGCTGACCGGGCGGCTTCAGCGACCCGGCCCCCGCCGCCAGCGACGCCGTGCGCACCCCGCTCTCCGAGGTGATGCAAGACGACCAGCTCTACCTGATGGAGCTGGATAAAACCCTGGCCAGCGCGTTCAAGAGCGCCAAAATCGACAAATTTGACCTGATCGGCATGGATGCCTGCCTGATGGGCCACATCGAGGTTATGGCCGCCCTCGAGCCCTACGCGCGCTACGCCGTGCTCTCGCAGGAGACAGAACCGGCCCTCGGCTGGGCCTACACCAGCTTCCTGCAGGCCCTGGTCGACAACCCCGATATGGACGGGGCCGATCTGAGCCGGGCCATCGTCGAAACCTACATCAAGGGCGATCAGCGCATCAACGACCCGCAGGCCCGTGCCGATTACCTGCGCCAGGGCTCGGCCGGCCAGGTTTCCGCCGCCGCGCTGACCCGCGAACTGGAACGCGATGTGACCCTGACCGCCGCCGACCTCTCGGCCCTGCCGGCTTTGATGGAAAACCTCAACACCCTGGCCTATGACCTGCAGAAGGAAAGCCAGGAAAAAGTCGCCGCGGCGCGCACGTACGCCCCCTCTTTCTCCAACGTCTTCAACAAGTCCAAAGCCTCGCCTTACATCGACCTGGGCGGCTTTGTCCAGCTGCTCAAGCGCGGCGGGGTCAGCCAGAAAACCATCCAGGATTCGGATAAACTGCTCGCCAGCCTGAAGAACGTGGTCATCGCTGAAAAACACGGCAGTGGCAAGCGCGGCGCAACCGGCATCTCGATCTACTTCCCCACCTCCTCGCTCTACAAAAACCCGGTCGCCGGGCCGCAGTCCTACACCGTCATCGCGCGCCGCTTCGCCGAAACCTCGCTGTGGGATGACTTCCTGACCTTCCACTACCACAAGACCGGCTTCACCCCCGACCTGAGCGCGCCCGCCCTGCCCAAGAGCGGCGACCCCGGCCGCGCCCCCGGCATCGGCCAGATCGAGATCGAGCCGATCACGCTCTCGGCCAAGAGCGCCGCCCCCGGCCAGCCGGTCACCCTGACCGCGCGCATCAGCGGCAAGAACATCGGCTACATCTATTTCTTTGCCGGCTACCTGGACAAGCAGTCCAACGCCATTTTCAAGGCCGACAGCGACTACCTGCAGAGCGGCAGCGACCAGGAGCAGGACGGGCGAACCTATCCGCAGTGGAACGGCGACCGGCCCTTCAACCTGCAGCTGAATTGGGAGCCGACCCTCTTTGAAATCAGCGACGGCAGCAGCAGCGCGGTCGCGCTCTTCACCCCCCAGACCTACGGCGCCTCGGCCGCCGATGCGGTCTACACCGTCGACGGCATCTACCACTACGCCGACGGCTCCTCGCTGCTCGCCCGCCTCTACTTCCGCGACGGGGTCATGCGCCAGGTCTTTGGCTACAGCGGCGGCGAGCAGACCAGCGGCATGCGCGAAATCCTGCCCCAAGCAGGCGATACCTTCACCGTCCTCAACCAGTGGCTCGACCTGGATGCCTCCGGCCAGGTCACTTCCGCCAGCACCCAGGAAGGCCAGGTCCTCACCTTCGGCAGCCAGCCCTTCACCTGGAAAGAAACCTTCGCCGGGGCAGGCAGCTACATCGTCGGCTTCATCGTCGAAGACATGGACGGCAACACCCAGGAAGTCTACACCACCGTTACCGTGAAATAAAATGTCAATGGCATCCTGCCAATAAAAGGAGGCATTGTGTGTGAATTTGGCGCGAAGCGCCAAATTCACACACAATGCGAGTGCTTTCTGCGACGATAAAATGAGATTTTATTAATTTGTCTGACAACCTCTTGTAATTCTGCACCGTACGTGCTATCATATAGTTGCGATGCCCAGGGTGCCCCCCTCACCCTGGGGTCGCACTTTTTTAACCCCAAAACCGTTTACAATTACAAAATCCGCCCCCTCTCACCCTGCCCTCCCCTCGGAGGTTTGGAGGTAGTGAGTGTGGCACTTTGTGCCACACTCACTACCTCCAAAATTCTTCTCCCCTCCCGCTTCGGGAGGGGGGCAGGGGGGTGGGTCTTATACCATGCATCCTCGCAAAAGTCGCATTCCACTTTTCCGGAGCCCCCCATGAGCATTCCCGCTTCCTGCCTGGAAAGCGCCTACGGGCAAATCGAAACCGACCGTCCGGCCTACCGCCCGCTGGACAGCGTCACCGTCCGCATCACCGGCCGCGACCCGGCCGACGCGCTGGCCTATGTGCGCGTCTGCGACCCAGACCAGGCCGTCTACGGCGAATGGCAGGTGCCGCTGGTCGACAACCGCGCCGAGCTGACCTTCACGGCCGGCGGCAAGCTGGGCGCGCACTACCTCTACCTGCTCTGGCCCGGCGAGACGCGCAACCGCGGCAAATGGAGCCGCTACACCAACTTTGAGGTCGACGCGCAGACCGGCCTGGACGTGCCCGGCGCGGACCTGGACTGGATCTATGACTTCTGCCGCGCGCGCATGCGCCTGGGGCGGCGCGACTACCACACCCCCACCGGGCGCTTCGTCGGCTACATCTCCGGCGATACCTGGCACTTCGACGGCGTCTGGCTGCGCGACTGGATCTACCAGCTGCCGGCCTACCGCTTCTGGGAGCGCGAGATGACCTGCGGCCTGGAGCGCTTCCTCGAGCGACAGCGCGAAGACGGCATGATCCTCGACGGGATCGAGCGCAGCGGGCACACCTGGCGCGTCGGCCTGGAATCGGACGTCGAGTACATCCTGGTCCTGGGCATCTACGCCACCTGGCAGGCCACCGGCGACGACGCCTGGCTGCGCGCCGCGCTGGACAAGGCCGAAAAAGCCCTGGCCTACGTCCAATCCGCCCCGATCCACTGGGACGCCGCGCGCCAGCTGGTCAAACGCCAGCACTCCTGCGACACCTGGGACTACGACATCGACGGCGCGACCGATAAGGGCGAGGGCCGGCATGTTATCGCGACCTGCGACCAAAGCGGCTACTACCGCGCCTTTGTCCTGATGGGCCAGATGCACGCCGCGCTGGGCAGCCCCGAGGCCGCCCAGGCCTGGCAGGAACGCGCCGCTGGCTACCAGGCCCGCGCCAACGCCCTGCTCTGGGACGGCGTCAAGTACCAACACCACGTCCACATCGACCCGATCGAGCACGCCGGGTTCGACGAGCGCGCCCAGCTGGCCATGGGCAACACATGGGCCATGACGCGCGGCCTGGCCGACGGCGCACAGGCGCGTTCGATCATCGACGAATACCAGCGCCGCTGGGCCGCCACCGGCGACGCCTACCCCTGGTGGTCGCTCCAGCCCGGCTACCCCGACCAGCTCAACTACTGGAAAGACGCGTACCGCCTGCAGGGCGCGTACGCCAACGGCGGGCTGATGCCCTGGGTGGGCGGCGAGCTGTGCCGCGCGGCCTTCCAAAACGGGCGCGAGGCCTTTGGCGCGGCCTTGCTGCGCGGGTTTGGCGAGCACCTGCGCAGCACCGGCGGGGCGCACGTCTGGTACTATCCCGATGGCCAGCCCGGCTTCCGCACCACCAACGAAGTCAACTACACCGGCTGGGGCATGGCTGAGTGGGTCAACGCCCTGTTCGAAGGACTGGCCGGCGTGGAAGACGCCGCCAGCCTTTACCGCAGCGTGCGCGTCTCCCCGCGCTGGGCCGCCCTGGGCGTCCAGCAGGCCGCCGTCTGCGTGCGTTACGCCGTCTCCGAGGGCTACTTCGCCTACCGCTGCGCCGGACAGCCCGGCGGCCTGTCGATCCAGTTCACCAGCTCCGGCCAGCAGGCCGCCTTCCACGTCCTGCTCCCCGCGGGCTGCCGGCCCCAATCCGTCCGCCTGGATGGGCAGGCGATCGAGTGGCGCGAGGTGGCAGTCGATGGCAGCGCGTATGCCGATTTCAACTGCCCGCTGCGCGGAGTTCAGCAAGTCGTGATTGAATAGGCAGTACTGACAATGTGTCGAAACATCAAACCTCTCTATAACTTCGAGCCGCCAGTCAGCGACGACGAGATCCGCGCGGCCGCGCTGCAATACGTTCGCAAGATCAGCGGCTTCAGCAAACCGTCCAAAGCCAACGAAGCCGCCTTTCAGGCAGCCGTCGACGCGGTGGCAACTGCTTCCAGCGCGCTGCTGCGCTCACTCGAAACCAGCGCCGCGCCGCGCGACCGCGCAGTTGAGATCGCCCGGGCCCGCGCGCGCAGCGCGCAGCGATTCCCGCCAGCCCAACAAGACGAGGATTAATCGACCCACATGGCCAGGATCATTTACAAAACCCACCTCTCATTGAACGCCTGTATTGAGATGGCGGGCTTCAGGCCCGATTGGGTCATCGTGGATGAGGAAGTGTACGTTCCCCGCCTTGTGTACGTTCAACGGCCCACTCATGTCCTTCGTAAAGCGTGTCAGGCCCAGCCAGGGCTTTCTCAAAGTCGATTGGCTTTTGTGAAATCCATGATCTTTGATGGGGGTATGGGGTCTCGCGGCCCAAAATAGGCTGCGAGACCCCATAAAATTCCTGTGGAGGTATCATCTCAAAAAGTTGGGGCGTGGTGTGTAAATTTGGCGCTTTGCGCCAAATTTACACACCACAAACCCCCTTTTATTGAGATGATACCTGTGGAGATATTTTAGTTTTCTGGCAGCGTTCAGTTGGGTAAAAAAACAAAAAGGATTTGAATATGACGATCCATGTTGGCTGGGCAAATCCAGAGCTGACGATTGGGCAGCCGCG
>Ga0172369_10009760_pt1 | contig 10555 bp, 8 predicted proteins | sample LakKiv25m_FD_114539 | JGI IMG/M metagenome (GOLD analysis project Ga0172369, IMG submission 114539) | Freshwater microbial communities from Kabuno Bay, South-Kivu, Congo - kab_022012_11.25m | ecosystem: Environmental > Aquatic > Freshwater > Lake | place: Democratic Republic of the Congo...
CTCATCATCTTCATGGTCATCACCCCGTTGACGCCGAAGGGGCTTGAAGCGCTCATTCCGCAGCCTCCGCCGCCGGGTACGCCGCCCAACCAGGGTCCAGACCGTACTGTGGTGATCATTGTGAACAAAGACCGCAGCATGCAACTGAACACCGAGCCGGTCAGCGAAGACGCTCTCGCCGGCCGCCTTTTGGATGTGTTCAAGACGCGCGCCGAGCGGGTGTGCTTCGTCAAGGGCGATCCCGACCTTGAGTTCCAGTATGTCGCCAAGGCGATCGACATCGCCAAGGGCGCGCAACTGGATAAGGTGGGTCTGATGACGGCCAAGATCGAGGCTGGTGAGTAAGAGGAGCAGTTCCGATGCGAAACAACCGACTCCGACTGGTCCTGGCGCTTTGCGCCACCGTCGCCCTCGCTCTGGCGTCGACCGGCTGCCGCAAGCTGGAAGCCCGCGACAATCTGAACAAAGGCGTGAATGCCTTCAAGAACGCCAAGTACGCCGAGGCCTCCGACTTTTTCACCCGCGCCGTGGAGTTAGATCCCACATTCCACACCGCGCGCCTGTACCTTGCGACGGCCTATATGAGCCAGTACATCCCGGGCGCCGAATCGCCCGAGAACATGAACTACGCCAAGAACGCCGAAGAGCACTTCCGCAAGGTGCTCGATGCCGATCCGAAGAATACGACCGCGATCGAGTCGATCGCATCCCTGTATTACATGCAGGCGCAGGGCAGCCAGAAGCTCGAAGACAAGCTGGCCCGGCTGGACACCGCGGCAGAGTGGTACAAGAAGCTGACCGAGGTGGAGCCGACCCGCAAGGAAGCCTGGTACAGCCTCGGCGTCATCGCCTGGGCGAAGTGGTATCCAGCCTGGATGGAAGCGCGTAACAACGCCGGCATGAAGCCCGAGGACCCGGGACCGCTGAAGGACAAAAAGTCCCGGGAAGCGTTGTCGGCCAAATACGCCGCGATGATCGACGACGGTATCAAGGGCCTGGAAAAGGCGCTTGAGATCGACAAGGAATACGACGACGCAATGGCTTACATGAACCTGCTCATCCGTGAGCGGGCCGATCTCGCAGCCGACGGCGAGACGTATAAGAAGGATATCGAAGCAGCCAACGGCTGGATCGAGAAGGCCCTCGAGACCCGCAAGATCAAGGCTGAGCGCGCTCCCAAGACCACAGGCATCGTGGCCGAGGAAGACACCGCGGCCAAGTAAATCCGGTATCGGCTAAAATAGGGCGAGGACGGCACCCAGCGTTCTCGCCTTTTCTCTTTTTGAGCGGCATGGACCAATCCAACGACGCGTTTCGGCCAGTCACCACGACGCCGGCGCCACTGGCGGAGACAGGCGCAGGCGCTTTGCACGAGGGTGATCCCGGCCTGGAATCGGCCTACCGGGAGTTGGAGGCATGCGTCCAAAAGCTGCGGCCGGCGGAAGATCTTCGTGGATTGCGGCTCGCCTTTGAGGTTGCGCTTGCCGCCCATGCCGGCCAGGTTCGCAAATCGGGCGAGCCCTACATCACCCATCCGCTCAGCGTGGCCAAATTCCTGGCCGAACGCGGCATGGACATGGTGACGCTTCAAACCGCGCTTCTGCACGATGTGCTCGAAGACACGCCAACCAAGATCGAGGACATTAAAAAGAAGTTCGGCGACGATGTGGCGCGCTGCGTCAATGGCGTCACCAAGCTGTCGAAGATCGGGCTCGCCAGCCGTGAAGCGCGCCAGGCCGAGAGCTTGCGGAAAATGCTTTTGGCGATGGTCGACGACATCCGCGTCATCATCGTCAAGCTGGCGGACCGGCTCCATAACATGCAGACCCTCGATTCGCTTCCGCGCGACAAGCAGGAGCGCATCGCGTCGGAGACCATCGAACTCTACGCGCCCATCGCCCACAGGCTCGGGATGGGCGTAATCCGCGGCGAACTGGAGGATCTCGGCTTCAAGTACCTTGACCCGGAATCCTTCCGCGAAGTCACCGAGGCGATCGAGGTGCGGCGCCAGGCCAACGAGCAGGCGCTCGAAGAGATCCGGAAGACCGTCGAACGCAAGCTCTCGCATGAAATGATTCCGGCCCGCATCTATGGGCGCGTGAAGAGGCCCTGGTCCGTGTACCAGAAACTGCGCAAACAGAAGATCGAGATCGATCAGGTATACGACCTGCTCGGCATCCGGATCATCACGGACTCGGTGAAAAACTGCTATGCCGCGCTGGGCGTGATTCACAACGAATGGCACCCGATCCCTGGGCGGATCAAGGACTTCATCGCCATTCCGAGGCCCAACCTCTACCAGTCGCTGCATACCTCCGTCATGGGCCCCAAGGGCGTCGCCTTCGAGGTTCAGATCAGGACGGAGGAGATGCACCGGATCGCCGAGGAAGGCATCGCGGCGCACTGGAAGTACAAGGAGGGGAAGAAAGGGGCGATCGACGACGACCAGCGCGTCGCCTGGCTGCGGCAACTGGTCGAGTGGCAGCGCGAAATGCGCGACCCGGGCGACTTCATGTCCAGCCTGAAAGTGGACCTTTACCCGGAGGAAGTCTACTGTTTCACCCCGCGCGGCCGCGTGGTCGTGCTGCCCAGGGAAGCCTCGCCGGTCGACTTCGCCTACGCCATCCATACCGACGTCGGCCACACCTGTACCGGCGCCAAGGTGAACGGGCGCATGGTGCCGTTGAAGCACCAGTTGCGCAACGGCGACATTGTCGAGATTCTCACGAGTTCCAACGGGCAGCCAAGCCGCGACTGGCTCAGCTTCGTGAAGACTCCGCGCGCCAGGAATAAGATCCGCCACGTCATCAACGCCAGCGAACGCGAAAAGGCGATTGACCTCGGCCAGAAACTGATCGAGCGCGAATCCCGGCGGATGGGCGCCGGATTAAGCCGCGTCACGAGGGCTCAAATGGAGTCCGTCGCGGCCGAGTACGGCTACTCGAAGATCGAGGATCTGCAGGCGGCGCTGGGATGGGGCAAGTTCTCGGCGCGGCAAGTGATCGCGAAACTCTTGCCGGAAGCCGCTCCGGGCGAGCCTGCCGCGCCGGCTCCGGCGCCCGCCTCCGATCAGCCGCAGCAGTGGCAGGACCCCGGCAAGGACTATGTCATCCAGGTGAAGGGCGTCAACGACCTGCTCACCTACCGCGCCAAATGCTGCAACCCGATCCGCGGCGAGCCGATCGTCGGCTACATCACGCGCGGCAAGGGCGTCGCGGTCCACTCGCGCAACTGCACCAATGTGCAGAACCTCATGTATGAAGCCGAACGCCGCATCGACGTCGAATGGGCGCGTGGGGCCGGTGAGAGTTTCAATGTCCGCCTCGTCATCCAAACCGACGATCGGACCGGGATTCTCGCACAGTTGACCCAGATCCTCTACGACTCCGAAATCAGCATCCGCAGCGTCGAAGCGCGCGCCGACGACAGGAGATTCGATTCGGCCACGGTCGAGTTGACCATCGAGGTCCGGGATAAGAAGCAACTGGAGCGCGTCGTCTCGGCCATGCGGCGGCTGCCGGGCGTGCGCGACATCGAAAGGAAACATTAGCCCATGGCGCGGACTGCCTCCACCGATCCCTTGCACGTCGCCGTGTCGAAGTCCAAGGGCATCACCATCGACTGGTCCGACGGCCACGTCAGCCGGTTCACTTGCGCCATCCTGCGCGACGCATGCCCGTGCGCGTCCTGCACCGGCGCCCATGGAACCGAGCCGCAGAGAACGAACTACGCGAATCCAGCGGCGCCAGCCGCGGCCGACCCGTTCCCGATGTTCAAGCCGGCTTTGAAAATGGATTCAATCGAGGAAGTGGGCGCCTACGCCATACGTATTCATTGGAACGACAGCCACGATGCCGGCATCTATTCGTTCGCTTACCTGCGCACCATTTGCCCGTGCCCCGAGTGTGAATCGGCCCGTGAGCAGGGCCGCCTGTCCGTCTCCACATAGGCGCCGCGTCTTTGCTGCCTCCGTGCCGGCTGCAATAGGCTTTCGCGCGCACGTCCAGCCGCGGCCGGAGCGTTCTCCAGCCCTGCCCCGCGCTCGCTCTCTCCGCGGCCGATGCCGATCTGTCCAAAACACAGTGGAAGGCGCTGGGGACGTATCCCGCGGCCGCTCCGCCGAACGAGTATGGCGTGGATGTGTTCCGGAAAGGCTTCCAATCTATCCGTGAAGCTGGCGAAGTTCATCACCCATGCCTCTGCCGGCATCTGTTACCGGTTGTGGATCAGCGGCGGACTCGCCCGCTGGGCACCGGCGCGCGGCGCTTGTCGAACGATGATGTGGCCCGCTGCGAGTTCTCTCGGCACTCCACAGTGCTCGCCCGATGAGCCGGAAACGTGGCAAGCCAGGCCGCGGAACGGGAGTTGATGGAGCGCGCCGGTCTTGCCAATCGCTCGCAAAGCGCCCCTTCAATTTTTCACTATTTCCTCGATCATGCGATGGCGAAGGCCGGCCCCGCCGGCAGGCGTGCGGACCGGTCGGGGGCATGGGCGCACATATTGCCGGAAGGGCTGGCGACTTGGGCCGAACAGGACCTTTCCCAATGCTGCCCGGACTGCCATGCCAGCGGCGCCAGCCCGAATGTCGAATTCCCGTCGGCCGGCCCGTGGTGAAATGCCAATTGCCGCCAGGCGTGGAACTCGTGGAAGACAAATGGAAAGACCGCCGGGGGCGAACTCCGGCGGTCTCAATTTCACTTTCTGCGTGGTGGTTACAGCAGCCGGAAACTCACCTCGACGTTGGCCGTCACAGGCACCGGCTGGCCCCCCTTCATCCCAGGGCGGAACCGCCACTTGCTCACCGCTTCGATCGCCTTCTCGTCCAAACCCATGCCAAGCGTGCGCAGGACCCGGATATTCCGCGTCGTCCCATCGACGTCGACAACGATGGCCAGCAGCACACTGCCCTGATACTTTGCCTTGCGGGCCTCTTCCGAGTATTCGGGTTCGACACGGAAGATCGGAACAGGCGCTGAGACGCCTCCGCCGATGCGGAATACGCCGCCGCCCACGCCGCCGCCTTCACCGGGGCCGAATCCGCCACCCCTTCCCGATCCAACTCCGCCGCCGGAACCGCTCCCGATTCCGCCGCCGGAGCCCGGCCCGTTCGACGGAGGTCCGATGCGGGCGAGCGGGTCACCATACTGCGCCATGTTGACGTTCGGTAACGGAACGTCGGGTGGAACCAGAATCGTCGGCTCCATGACCAATTTCGGATTCGGATTATTGACCACGGCCATCGGCGGGGTGAACTGTTTCAAGTCCGCGCGGGGCAACCGGCCCTTGCTGGCAGGCAATGGCGAACGGTCTCCGCCGCCGCCGCCGCCGCCCATGGGCTTGTTCTGCGGCTTCACTTCAGGTACATAGGGGGCCAAATTGTCGGGTGTGAAGACGGTGATCGAGCTCTGTACCGCTTGCTGTACGGCCTTGTTCGTGCCCAATGTGAACGCCAGAGCTACCAGGCCGACGTGAATCACGAGCGACATCGCCTGTGAGCGGCTCTGATACTCATTGCGTCCGAACAGCTCCTTCACCTGAACCGGCTTCGAGGTGACCTGCAAGGGGGGCAACTTCTGCGGGAACAGAAAATCCTTGATGTTGGCTGCCAGGTTCCTATACCAGGGCAGTTCCGCCCGATCCAGTTCCGCCAGGGCGCTGCCGGATGCCGCCAATTCAGCCTTGGTCAAAGGGCGCGCCGTAACGCCCAGGTCCGAGTACTTCGGCGGTGACACAAGCGCCTTGAAGTTTTCTGACACGCGCGCAAAGAAACCGGTCTTGGGCCTGATGTACTCGGCCAATTGCATCAGGTCCGGATCGCTGGATTCGATCAGTTCCTTCTCGCTCATGGGGCGGAAGGAGACCTGCAAAGGCGGTTGCGGCTTCGATGTGAACGCCTCTTTGAGGTTATTGAACAGGCGCACGACAAACGGCTTGCCGTCGTCGAGCAACAGGAGTTTGCCTTCGGCAAAACCGTAGCCGGCCGTCTGGCCTTGCCCGGTCGTCTGGTCCGGAATGGGATTCTGTGCCGCCATCGCTTTACTCGACACCCGCTCCTCCTCAAGCCAGGCAGGCCACGGATCGTCCTAGCTCCTTAGACGCACACATCCGCTTGAGGTTGCAGAAAAGCCCCGCGTCGCGGAACTTCCCTACCAAAAATTGTATCACTCTGTGCCCAGGGGCTTTGTCTATTCGATTTTTGGCAACCGCCACGGTCATCACCTACTTCGACGGCATCCTGCGCAAGTAGGATTACCCCCAGCCGGCATGGCAGGCAGAGCAACGCTCACTCAATTGCCCAACGCCCGGTTGAGAACTGCGGCCACTCTCAGGCCGGCCCGCCGGAGTTGCTTCTCAACGTAGGGCTTGGCCGCGCGGGCGTACGCGTCGCCCACCTGCGCCGGCCGATCCTTCGGAAGATTCGGATAGGCAACGTCGCGCGAGATCCCATGCGCTTGCCAGGCCCAACTTTCAGGCCGGCCGCGCCTGGTCCGCCAATACTCCCACGCGCCGGACCGGCGGGTCAGCCGTCCGGCCATTCCGGGATCGGTCTCCATGTAGCCCAAAATGAGGCCCGTATCCCAGAGTCCGTGCAGATTGCCGGCATAGTTCCTGTAGACGGTCGGGACGTCGTTGCCGCCGCGGTCGCCCTGATCGCCCACATGGAGCGGCTGGTGCAGGTCCGCCACAAAATGGACGAGGAAGAGAAGCGCCTCGCGCCGTTGCTCCCGGCTCAGGGCCCGGTCGGCCAGACGGCGTTCCATTTTGGCGACGATTTCGATGACACATCCGGTGTCTGGACAATACCGCCGCCAATCGCCAGGTTTCGATACCGGAATGTTGATGTAGTGCCAGGTGGGTGTTTCCGGCCGCCGCGGACGGATCTCGTCAGCCCAGGACGCCATCGATTCGATCGACTCGCCTTCGTTCAACAGCCCGGCGATCGCCGATTTGGTCTTCTCCGTCAACTTCGCCGCCGCAATCCGGGCGATGATCTTGTGCCCTTCACGGCCCCACCCGGATGCCGTCTGGCAAGGGAGGCACAGGGCCGCGAGCGCCAGCATGGCGACAGGTGATCTCACGCTCTCAGTATCCAAAACCCTACACTCGCACCACAAGCCGCGGAATCGCACGGGCCGGCGACCCTTCGGCCCCTTAGGCGCGGTTGAGGGACAGAAAACCCCGCATCTCGGCCCACATCGCCTCCAGCGATTCGCCCAAGTCGTGGCCGTCCTCATAGATGACGAGCCGGCGCTCAGGGTGAGTCTCGCACCAGCGCCGCGCCGCCTCCAACGGCACCACGGCGTCTTCGGAACCGTGAAAAACCAGCGACGGCTGAAGCGGTTGGGGTTCGGCCGGGTAGCGAATCGCGTCTTCGATGAGGCCCCACCCGATTTTGGCCTCGACGCCTCTGCCGTAGTGCATCAGGGGCAACCAACCCGTCCGCTTCCACCGCTGTGCCTCCGTTTCGCCGAGTGTCTCGACCCACCGGCCAGCGAAATTGAAGGCGGGCGCCATCAGGATGAGCCTGTCCACGCGTTCGGGCCATTGCCACGCATAGAGGGCCGCCACATACCCGCCGAGGCTTGATCCCATTAGCGTCACCGGCCCGTTTCCGGACGCTTCTTTCACCCGCCCGATCATGCCGCTGACGGTCAATCCGGTGAAATCGCCGTTCTCCAGGTCCGGGACCGCGATCTTCACCCCGGTCTCATCGAAGCGCCGGCGGAACCATTGGGCCTTTCGCGATTGGGGAGAGGATGCAAAGCCATGTAAATAAACGATGTCAGGCATGTTCCTAGCATTGTATCCAGGACCGGGACGTCGGAAAATGTACTGTCGGCCATTGCATTCCGCCCCGCCTTGTCGATAGAATCAGTGCTTTGTGCTCCACCTGGAGGTTTGAATGTCCGTTGAAGCGAAAGTGAAGCAGATCATCGTCGAGCAGCTTGGCGTCGACGAGGCTCAAGTTGACTCTACCGCGTCGTTTGTCGACGATCTTGGCGCCGACTCGCTCGACATCGTCGAACTCGTCATGGCGTTCGAGGACGCCTTCGATCTTGATATCCCCGACGAAGACGCCGAGAAGATTACTACCGTCAAGGATGCGGTGGAGTATATCGACGGCAAGGCCGCCAAGAAGTAAGCCCACTGGGCTCCCCAGAGTTTCCTTGACGAATTCCATTCCGGGAGAATTGCATTGACACGCAGGGTGGTAGTCACCGGCGTCGGTCTGCTCTCGGCTCTCGGTAACGGGACCGAACAGACCTGGAGCGCTTTGCTCGCCGGCAAGAGCGGCGTTAGGCCCATCACGCAGTTTGACGCGACCGAGTTCTCGACACGCATCGCCGCCGAGGTGAGGGATTTCGACCCGCTCGCTTTCATCGACCGGAAAGAAGCCCGCAAGATGGGGCGGTTCATCCAGTTCGCGATCGCCGCCACCGACGAGGCGATGAAAAGCTCTGGACTGCCGGTCACAGCCGGCAACGCCGAACGTGTGGGTGTCTATATCGGCAGCGGTATCGGCGCGTTCGAAGTCATCGAACGCGAACACCGCACGCTGCTCGAAAAGGGACCCAGCCGCATCAGCCCGTTTTTCATCCCGGCCACGATCGTGAATCTGGCCGCCGGCCAGGTCTCGATCCGGACCGGCGCCAAGGGACCCAATTCCGCGACTGCCACGGCCTGCGCCACCGGTGCGCATTCGATCGGCGATTCCTTCCGCTTGATCCAGCACGGCTACGCCGACGCGATGATCTGCGGCGGAGCCGAAGCCGCCATCACGCCCATGGGCGTCGGCGGGTTTGCCGCCCTCCGCGCGCTCTCATCGCGGAACGACGAGCCGGAGCGCGCCTCCCGTCCCTGGGACAAGGACCGCGACGGATTCGTCGTCGGCGAAGGCGCTGGTATCCTCATCCTGGAAGAACTCGAGTCGGCGCGCCGCCGTGGAGCGCCGATCCTGGCCGAGATTGTCGGGTATGGGATGGCGGGCGACGCCTTCCATATCACCGCCCCTTCCGAGGATGGCGACGGCGCCTACCGCGTCATGCGCAACTCGCTCCAGGACGGCGGCATTCAACCGGACGTGATCGACTACATCAACGCCCACGGCACATCCACTCCGGTCGGCGATCAGATTGAAGCCACGGCCGTCAGACGGACCTTCGGCGCGCACGCATACAAACTCGCCGTGAGTTCCTCCAAGTCCATGACCGGACACCTGCTCGGCGGCGCCGGCGGGCTTGAAGCGGGCATTACGGTCCTCGCCATTCGCGACCAGATCGCTCCACCGACCATCAACCTCGACAATCCGGATGAGGGCTGCGACCTCGATTTCGTCCCGCACACCGCCCGCAAAATGCAAATCCGCTACGCCTTGTCGAATTCGTTTGGTTTTGGCGGCACCAACGGCAGCCTGATCTTCAAACACCCCGGCGCCTGACCCCGCGGCCCGCCTTTCCTGCCCTCAGCGCTGACCCTTGGGCCGTGCGCTCGCGCTGATGTCTGGCGTGCGTGTTAGACTGAGATTCCTCATACCTGTCACAATCCGGTTATGGGTTGCCGCCGAACCGTCGCTGTATGATTCGTCTCTTTAGAGTCTTCATCCCCACCTCTGTTGTGGGATTGCTGCTGATCGAGACAGTCCTCATCTTCGGGTTGTACTCGGCCGTCCTGTTCCTGCGAAACGACTTCTCCGCCGAAATTTATCTGTTGTACGAAGGCGGTTTCGGGCGCGTCGCCATCGTCACGGCCTCCATCCTGCTCGGACTCTACTTCAACGATCTCTATTCAAAGCTCTGGGTGCGCTCGCGCGTCGAGCTGATGCAGCAGTTCTGCCTCGTTCTTGGCCTGGCCTTTTTGCTGCAGGCCCTGTTCGCCTACGCCGCCAAACCGCTCACCGTCGGCCGCTGGCATATGATCGTCGGCAGCGCGGCCATCCTGTTCGTCCTGCCCCAGTTCAGAATCGCCTACTCGCACCTCGTGTTCGAGGTCCTCTACCGAAGAAAGGTGCTTTTTCTCGGATCGAGCGAAGTCAGCCGCATGACTGCCGCGGCTATGGTCCGGCGGCGGGAATTTGGATTTGACACGCTCGGCTATCTCGCGCCCGCGCCGCTCGATGAACCGGGAGCGATCGGGCCGTGGCTCGGCCCGCCCAGTGACGTCAAACGGATTTGGGCGCAGTTGAAACCCGACCTCGTCGCCGTCGGCATGGAGGAACGCCGCGCTCAGTTGCCCGTCGCCCAGTTGCTTGACCTGCGGATGATGAGCGCGCGCATCGACGAGGTGTCCACGCTTTTTGAGACCCTCACCGGGCGCGTCCCGCTGAAAACCCTGCGGCCCTCCTCGCTGATCTTTTCCTCGGATCTCGGTCCCCATCCTGGCCAGATCCGGCGCCAGATTCTTTACTCCCAGCTCATCGCCGCCGCGGGCGTCGCCCTCACCCTGCCGGTCATGGTTCTTGCCTGGCTTGCGGTCCGGTTGACCTCGCGCGGTCCGGCCATTTACAGCCAGCGCCGAGTGGGCCTTCGCGGCCGTGAATTCAAGGTGCACAAGTTCC
>Ga0172369_10009763_pt1 | contig 10553 bp, 9 predicted proteins | sample LakKiv25m_FD_114539 | JGI IMG/M metagenome (GOLD analysis project Ga0172369, IMG submission 114539) | Freshwater microbial communities from Kabuno Bay, South-Kivu, Congo - kab_022012_11.25m | ecosystem: Environmental > Aquatic > Freshwater > Lake | place: Democratic Republic of the Congo...
AAAATAATGCTTTCTTGCCCTGCAAAATGTGCTTTATCAAAGTGGTTTTGCCCACTTGTCGAGCGCCTAAAATTAGCAAAATTTTGTTGTTTTTTAGCTTATTTTGCGCTATTTCTTCTGCTTGGCGTTGTATATACATATATAATAGTTATTTATGATACTTATAGTATACAAAATATACTACTATTTGTCAATATACCCTGTGGACAAAAAAGCCGGTGTGGTGCGCCGGCTTTTCAACTTATCTTACTTTTATTCATCTTGTGAAACTTCTGCGGACGTGGGCAAAAATCTTGATAGGATGTCTACAAGTGATTCCCCACTGGGTGGACCCTCACATCCACCAATCCTTTTTACAGTAATACCAAACCTACTTTTCTCTGAAGGTGTTCCAAAACGGCTACGATCCGTGATTGCTTTATTACCTTCAAAATGAAAAAAAACTGATCCAATTTCACCATGCATATTTTCACGTCGAGTACGTAAAGAGGCATCTCCCACGATTTCCCATATTTCATGCCCATAAGATGCAGGACTCTGGTATTGTTTACCAATAACAGTTGGCAAAAACTCATGATAAAAGTCACTTTTAATTTTATCCCAAGACGGATCAAGACCCAATCTGTCAAATGGTCTTTCATTGCGGACGTCAAACCTATTAGTATTGAAGTCACGTCTACGTTGACTTATTTCATCCATAAAATATTTTTTAAATAAATTAATAACTAAACCTACATATATTCTACCCCCCCGACGGGTTTTGGCAAGGGAGAATGTGGATAAGTGGCCAACACACCCCGCACTCTCGCCTACGACGGCGGTCGTGTCTGCCGCTCTTGATAAAGGGGAAACAAAAAGACGCCCCTGTCTGGAGCGTCTGAACGCAATAATTTCTTAATTTACCAATTTCGTAATTTCGTTTGCAACTTTATAACTTTATGAACTTTACAAACTTTATAAACTAATTAGTACATCCCCGGCATTCCTCCACCCATTCCCCCACCCATTGGCATCTGCGGCTCTTCTTTCTTCGGCAAATCTGTCACTGCCGCTTCGGTAGTCAAAAGCATACCGGCCACAGAAACAGCATTTTGCAAAGCCGAGCGCGTCACTTTGGTGGGATCCATAATGCCGGCAGTAATCATATCTTCATAATTTCCGGTTTGTGCATTAAAACCATAATTACCAGAATTCTTTTTTACTTCTTCTGCCACCACCGCTGCTTCATAACCGGCATTGTCGGCAATAATACGAATTGGCTCTTCCAAAGCCCGGCGCAAAATACCCACGGCCACCATTTCTTCATCGTCCATATTCAAATTATCCAAAGCTTTCATACCGCGGAGTAGTGCTACACCGCCGCCAGGAACCACACCTTCTTCAATGGCGGCCTTGGTGGCGCCAATGGCATCTTCAATGCGGTGTTTTACTTCTTTCATTTCGGTCTCGGTGGCCGCGCCAACTTTAATCACTGCCACTCCGCCTGCCAACTTGGCTACGCGTTCTTGCAATTTTTCCTTATCAAAACTGGAATCAGATTGCTCAACCAATTTTTTAATTTGTGCCACCCGTTCTTCAATCTCACTCTTTTTACCCGCGCCTTCCACAATGGTAGTATTTTCTTTGGTGGCAATTACTTTTTTGGCTTTACCCAAATCAGTTAATTCCACATTTTCCAATTTCAAGCCCACGTCCTCGGTAATCACTTTACCGCCGGTCAACACGGCAATGTCTTGCAACATTTCTTTGCGACGATCACCGAAGCCCGGCGCTTTTACTGCCAAGACATTAAAAGTTCCGCGCAATTTATTTAATACCAAAGTGGTAAGAGCTTGACCATCCACATCTTCGGCAATAATGGTCAAATCTTTGCGACCGGACTGTGCTACTTTTTCCAAAATCGGCAAAATGCTTTCCACCGAAGAAATCTTTTTGTCAGTAATTAAAATTTGCGCGTCATCGGCCTCGGCTTCCATTCTATCGGCATTAGTCACCATATACGGTGAAACATAGCCCTTATCAAATTGCATACCCTCTACCACTTCCAATTCAATGCCAAAACTTTGACCCTCTTCTACAGTAATGGGAGACTCAGGACCAACTTTGCTCATGGCCTCGGCAATTTTTTCACCAATTTCTTTGTCATTGGCCGAGATGGTGGCCACATTGGCCCATTCATCTTTTTCTACTGCTTTGGAAACTTTGGTTTTTAATTCATTAATTACCGCTTCAGCAGCTTTGTGCAAGCCGCGATTTAAAGCCACCGCATTAACACCGGCTGTCACATTTTTTAAACCTTCTTTAACAATTGCTTGTGCCAAAACCGTGGCCGTAGTGGTACCATCACCCACATCATCATTAGTTTTGCTGGCCGCCTCTTTTACCAGTTCAGCACCAAGATTTTCAAATTTATCTTCCAATTCAATTTCTTTGGCCACAGACACACCATCTTTAGTAATAGTTGGCGCGCCATAACCCTTATCCAAGACCACATTGCGACCCTTGGGGCCCAAAGTAATTTTTACAGTATTGGCTAAAATGTCAACGCCTCGCACTAATGCTTGGCGAGCGTCGTCGTTAAATTTAATTTGTTTGGACATAAAATAAGCAGATTAGGCAGAGTAAGCAGAGTAAGCAGATTAGGCAGAGATGGCACAAATGCTTAATCTGCTTATTCTGCTGATAACTTATTCTGCTTCGTTAAAAATAAAATTATCTATTCAAGTATAGCGAGTATTTTTTCAATCGATAATATTTTATACTCCTCTTTCCCCACCTTCACTTCTTCCCCTCCCCACTTTTCAAAAATCACTTTATCGCCAACTTTTACTTCCATTGCGCCACGAGAGCCATTTTCCAATAACTTGCCCAGGCCCACGGCAATAACTTCACCCTCCAGCTTTTTTTCCTTATCAACTGTATCTGGAAGTACTATACCAGAGGCAGTAATTTCTTCCTCCTTAATAGGTTTAATTAAAACCCTATCACCTAATGGTTTTATATTCATAATAAAATGCTTAAAAGGCTTAAAATGCCTGAGAGGCTTAAAAGGCATTTCGAGCCTTTTGAGCTTTTCAAGCCTTTCCAGCTTTTTAATCCTTTATCACTCAAATACCACGAGTGCTAATGTATTAAACATTTTACACTATTTTAAAAAAGAGTCAAGGGGCGATTTCCACAAGTTAAATATTAGAGAGAACGTAATCTTGACAACAAAACCAATTCTAGGTAAGATCATTATTACACTGCCAACCGTATGTGTAACGCCATCAAGGAACGAGTGAACTCAGACAGGGATGGTTTAACAAGCCAGCCATGAGTCGATCGGGCGATTGCCCGAACGCAAAAGGTTAATTGGCGAGTTTTATACCAGCCCACCTAAGAGACGCGCGTCCAATATGGTATACACAAGGTCGGCGGTAGGGGGAGGAGACCTGTGGAGGCCCTCCCCCATTCTTCCAAAAATAAAATACCCCGAACATGCTTCGGGATATTTTTTTTGCTTGCCTTCTCCTTCGGGCTTTTTGATCCGCTAGTTTGTCAGATCCCCTTTTCGTGATCCAACTGTCTTAACCGTTTTCAGTTTAATTTCTCATTTATCCTTTCAAATTCCTTGCCGTCATATCTGGCGGTGTAAAGCCACCAATGATGGTCTAGACACCTGTTTGATATTCAGACACCTATTTTGAATTGGATAATGCAGAGAACAACCGCCACGGCCATTACCTATATAACTAACAGCCCCGTAAAATATCATGCCTGGCTCGTTGCACTTCGCCAGCGCTGATATTAACGGGGTAAAGATCAAAAAAGCCCAAAGCAGGAAACAAGCTCAATGTGCCGTACACATGTGATTCCGTGATGCCTGTCAGTATGCACGAAATCGGTGTCGAACACTATGTGCCTGTCACCAACCTTAGGCTTTTAAATCTCCTGTCAGCCACCACCCAAAGTTGGCGCTGCCCTTAACTTACACTGGTATTATCACTCCAAACACAACCTTTGTCAATAACAAAAAATAGCCAAAATTTGGCTAAAAATAAGGGGGTTGTGCACAAATGGTGGAAGAGTTGTGGAAAAACTAATTCTTAGCTAATTCTACATCAAATTTCAATAACAATCCCCAGTAAACTGCGGATAAAATCAAACCAATGAAAGAGGAGTAGAGGTAGTGGTCAAATGATGCCAATATCATGAAACATAAAACATATATCATATAACAAAATATATACCGCCTCGTCTGATACATGATACATGATATATGATACATGAAAAAACTTACCATAACAAACAACAATAACAATACCCCAACCAAACCCTCTTCAGCAAAAAAGAGAATCAACACATTATGTACTGGCTGATACTGCCAACCTGCCAAATTTGGATTAGTCTGATAGAGCGCCACAACATAATTTCCGGCACCCACTCCTAACCATAAATTATGATTTTGCAAAATAATATTTTTCGCGTCAGACAGGCCAGTCATTCTTTCGTCTAGTGATCTAACTTCATATGATGAAGCATCGCTTACGCGCACGGCCAACACTGGAATTAAAATTAGAATTAAAATAATTATTGGCGAGACAAAAATAAAAAATCGTTTCATTTTTTCCAACACGGGAATTCTTAAAAGAAAAAAATATAAAGGCAAAAAAATAAATACAGCTAATAATGCTGAGCGACTGAAAGTAAGAAATAAAGGAATAGGGAGTAAGGAATAAACGACAAATCGCCAAGTCGCATTCTGAAATTTGAAATTTGAAATTTGAAATCTATCTATCAAATAGCCACATAACCACACAACAATTATTATTGCGAGATACCCGCCAAAAACATTGGGGTGAGTGAACGTGCCATACGCACGCAACACTCGTCCCAGCGAACCGCCCGACACAATTGAAGCGCCGTTTTCCCAACCAGCATGGCCCACCAGTCCCAGCCATTTAAAATCCGGCGAACTCTGCATTACAAATTGCCAAATACCAAGCAAACCAGGGATAATCGCGCCTGCCAACAACCATTTGATTAAAGATTTTTTTTCAAAAGGACCAATATAAATTACAATAAATAACAATATCGCTTCCATGACGCGCAATGATTGCTGCAAAGCCAATTGTTTATCAATCGCCCAGACAGTAGAAAGTAAAAAGTAGAAAGTAAAAAGTAAACAACTCAATAAAAATATTCTATCTTTTGTAACTTGAAACTTGAATTGGCGCCAATACCAAATTATAAATAGAAAAAAAATCACCCACAACAAAATTTCTGTACCATAAAAACCCAAAGTCAATGGTTCAACCTTTGTTCCATTAATAAAAGTCTCACGGTAGATGTAGATGGTTTGCCAAGGGAGTAAAAATAAAAAGACTTTGATAAGAAAAGATAGAATCTTTTGCAGATCAATTTGAAATTTGAAATTTGAAATTTGAAATTTCATTAGAAATTAGGTTCACCTTGTTAAATAAATTTACCAAAGGTAAATTTAGAGCAAAGCTCTATTTAACAGAGTAAATTAGGTGAATTAGAAATTTTTACACCGTTCTTTCCATCTCTCTCTATACTCCTCTCTCCTATCATTCTCATGCAACTTCAACATACTGTCACTAATTATAACATTTTTATTTTGCTCAGTACCAATTTCCGAAAAACGCTTTTTTAATTTCGACAACTGAATACCCTTAGCTTGCGTTTCAATTAAATCGCCATATCCACCACCCCACATTTTCTCAAAAATTCTTTTAACAACTCGCCCAATCACTCGATCACAATTGTTACATGATATATGATACATGATACATGAAAAATTCTGTAAAAACTTTCCAACCCATTTGTTTGCACCTAACATACTCTTGTGCAATCCGCTCGGATCATATACCGACACCAGTTGTGCCAACCAATACATCAAATATACATCCCTCTCAAGCGCAATACTCTCTAAATTTAAATTATCATCACTTACAAAAAAACTTAAACAAATACGATTTTTTATTTTTTCCCCATAGGTGCGTAAACCAAACAAACGCAATATAAAATTAGCCAACAATCTCACCAGCCAAATCCTGCCCTTTTTGGCAATAATAAAAAAATCAATGTCACTCTCCTCATCAGCAGTCCAGCCGGCCACAGTATTGCAAATAAAAATTGCCCGCAAAAACGGCACCCAAGAAATTTTTTTTATTGCCCTTTTGGCAATTTTTAATTTTTGTTCAACAATTTTTACTTTTCTCTGCCGTTCATCAACAATTTCTTCCCTTCCCTGAAGAAAATAAAACCCCGTCTCCGTCCCTAAAGGGACTACACCGGGTAAACTCATAATTCTGTCTAACTCGACTACAAACTCGCCATATGTGATCCGTAAATCAGGATTATCAGTAGTCCGTAAGTACCTAAATAACTCCTCCCTTGTCAAAGGCTGGCTAAATAAATCAAAATAAGCAAGGGTAGCTAAAACGCTTTTTTCAAAATTCATATTAATATTAGTTTACCTTATTCGACGACAAATGAAAAGAACGCCCCGCAAATGCGGCGCGTTCCTACAGTAATTTCAAAATTTCCTAATTTCTTAATTTCCAATTTCATCCATCATTGCCCCACCTGGTTCTATCATTATCTTCCCGCTTTCCATAATTTCCCCATTTTTTAAAACAATCACATTATCCTCCACAATCATTTTTTTCTCATCAAAACTAATTACTTGTTCTCGCCCAACCAAATATTTCTTACCCAAGAGCCCACCAACCTCATACTGCATCACATTCTGCGCTTCGGTTTCCAAAATTATATTCTTAACATGACCCAAGGCCATACCAGACTTAGTCTCAACCATCAAACTTCTCAATTTTTTCAAATCAATCCGCATAAGATAACCGAACCCCGAACTCCAATAACCAAACCCCCCAAATATTATGGTGTTAGGTTATTGGTGTTAGGAGTTTGGAAAAATTATTTACTCTCACTAACGATTGCTCCATTCCGTTTAAACACAACCAACTGTTGCAAGGCAGTGAGTAGTGTTGACACAAACCAATACAAAGTTAACCCGGCTGGCAAAGAAAAACCAATCACTACTGTCATCACTGGCATCATGTAAACCATTTGCTTGTTCATTGTGGCCATCATACTCTCATCTTTGGCTCCTTCACCTGCATTTTTAGGCGGTTGCTTGGTGGCCATCATTTTGGCCTGCCAAAACTGCGCGGCACCGGCCAAAATTGCCAAAACAGCATTGGACTTGCCCAACTCAATTAGACCCAACGATATAGTATTGATATGCGTGGGTGCCTGCACAAACAGATAAAGCCAAGAATAATCGCCGGTATTGGCCAAAGCTGTACGCAACACATAATACAAAGCAATTAAAATTGGCAATTGAATTAAAAGTGGCAAGCAAGAAGAAAACGGGCTAACTTTATTTTCTTTATATAATTTCATGGTCTCAGCCGCAATTGCCTGCTGATTTCCCTTGTGTTCCTTTTTTATTGCTTCCAATTTGGGTTGCAAATCTGTCAAAGCTTTTTGCGACTTTATGGAAGATTTGGTTAGGGGGTATAAGACTAATTTTAACAGCACGGTTATCACCAAAATCACCACACCAACATCGGGAATTAAATTATATAATCCGACAAAAATGTTAAATAATGGTTGATAGAGAATTATTTGAAAAAAGTGAGTCATAACGAATTATATTGTTAAATTGTTATATTGTTAAATTGCTTGAAGAGTATAACATGAGACTGGGAGGAAATCAAGACACTCAAGTTCGTCAAGTTCATAAAGTTTCTAAAGTTTATAATGTGGCAACTTTACAAACTTTATGAACTTTACAAACTTTCTAACTCTTATCCCACAAATGTTCAAACATAGCACGCTCCATATCTGCCAATTCTTTGCTTTCAATTACCACTGCCACCAAATCGCCAACAAACGAAAATAAAGCAATTTTATTTTTCCAAATCCACTTATTGGCATGGTACTTATAAATGTTGGGAACAATTTTTACGGTACGCAATTCTTTCATGCCCAATTTCTGACGCTCTTTAGCTTTGGGAGAATCAGTGGCAATTAAACGCACTGGTACTTTTTGCTTTATTCTTCTTTTTACAAAATTTAAATACCAATCACCTAGTTCCCTAAACATATCTTCAGGCGCCGCAAAACTTAAAAGCATATCTGCCTCGGCCAACATTTCTTCCAAAACAATCTTCATTTCCTCTTTGCCTTGATAAAAACGCACGGCTGGGCGTTTTCTGCCTTCGCCTGCCAACGCATTTAACTGAGGCAAAGCATCTTTTAAAGTATTTACTTTGCTTTCAGCCAAACGAATTACTTGCCCCGGATCTTCGGCAGAAAAATATTTGATTTTCTTTTTATTAAAAGTATTTACAAAACCCAGGTGTGCTAAGTGTTCCAACACTTCGTAAACAGTAGAGCGCGACATTTGCGCTTTGCCCGCAATTTTAACCACTGGTGCCGAGCCCAATTCCAAAGTAGCCAAATATACTTGGGCTTGCTTATCTGTTAAGCCGTAGGATTGGAGGATTTTTGAGAGGTTCATAATTTTAGTCTATGGTCTATAGTCTATTGTCTATAGTCCAATACGTCGGCAAAACCGACGTTTTTTTTTATATTGTTATTTTAGCATATTTAAGCTAATTTGTCAAGAGTATGGATAAAAATTATTCGTAATTAATGACATAATTTGTGAATAATAATATACTGCCCTATTGAAGCATTAATTATTAATTTAACTCTATGACCAAAAAAATCTTTTGGTGGGGGCTAAGTCTATTAACCTTGGCAACACTAGTTTTTATTATTGTCTATAAACCACTAGTCCAGCCAAAAACCATAAATATTGGTGTTATCTTACCTTTAACTGGCAAGCTATCACTCTATGCTGAAGAAGCAAAGCGTGGCATTGAACTGGCTTTGTCAGAAAACAAATCTCCCATAAAAATTATCTATGAAGACAGCCAGTCTGAACCAAAACAAGGTATAAACGCCCTGCAAAAACTTTTAACTAGCCCCATGCCAATCATCATTACTGGGGGAAGCAATATTTCACTGGCAATTTCTCCCCTTGCTAACGAAAACAAAATTTTGCAAATGGCTATTTTTACTTCAGTAAATAAGTATACTTCGCCCAATGATTATACTTTTAGATTAACTACTCGCTCTGAAGTAGAAAACCAAATACTTATTGATTGGATGGTAGCAAAAAAATTAAAAAATGTAGCTTTAATTTACTCAAATGACGACTGGGGGGTAGGTCACTTTAATTTTATTAAACAAAAACTGCAAGAAAACCAAATCAACATCGCTGCCCAAGAAAATTTTGCCGGTAGCGATACGGATTTCCGCACCTCCTTAATTAAAATCAAAACTCAAAATCCCGAAGCAATATTCTTAATTGCTCAAGGAAAAGCTGCTGGCTTGATTTTAAAACAAACTAAGGAATTAAATTTAAATAGCCAATTTTTAGGTGTAAGAGCCATTGAAACTAATGAATTAATCCCCATTGCCGGACAAGCCGTCGAAGGAATAATTTATCCTTATTCTTTTGACCTAACCTCTAACCAGCCACAAATCGAAAATTTTATTAGTGCCTACCAAGAAAAATATCACGAACTACCAACTGCTTATGCTGCCGAAGGCTATGATGCAATAAAAATAATTGCCACCAATCTGCAAAAATGCCATTTAATTGATACTAATTGCTTGCGTAATTTACTTAGCCAAACCAAAAACTATTCCGGAATCCTGGGAAATATCAGTTTTGACAACAATGGCGATGTACTTATACAGTATTTCCTAAAAACAGTAAGAGACGGACAATTTGTAAAGTATTAAAAAGACGCCCAGCATTTTGCGAGGCGTCTCTATAATAATATTTGGTTAGTATTTCTATCCACCACAACCCCTCCGTCCTACCGCCTGTGGGCGGAAGGCGGCTCCCCTATTAGGGGAGCGTTGCACCCAATCACAACTTTACAAACTTTATAACTTTATGAACTTTACAAACTAATTACTATTCTTCGCTCTTCCCTTCTTTATCCTGAGCGACCTCGGCCTCAGCCGAGGGAGCCGAAGGATCCGTGCTCTCCTTTTCTTCCGTATTCTCCGTGTCCGTGTTCTCCGTCTTTTCCGTAACTTCCGTGTCCTCACTCGACACAGCTTTTTCTTCTCCACCCTTCTCCACAACTTTAATAGTCCAACCAGTTAAGTTGGCGGCCAGACGAACATTGACTCCGCCTCTGCCAATAGCCAAAGAATATTGATCAGCCGGCACATTTACCACTGCTTCTTTGGTTTCGTCGTTCAATTCCACAGACTCAACTTTGGCCGGGGATAGTGCATGTTTTAAATATGTGGCCGCATCCTCATTATATTGAATAACATCAATTTTCTCTCCGCCCAACTCAGTAATAATGGTATTAATGCGGCTGCCACGCTGGCCAATGCAAGCACCAATCGGATCAATGGCTTCGTCGCTAGTAAAGACCGCCACTTTGGCGCGCGCCCCCGGTTCGCGAGCAATACCCTTAATTTCCACC
>Ga0172369_10009764_pt1 | contig 10552 bp, 8 predicted proteins | sample LakKiv25m_FD_114539 | JGI IMG/M metagenome (GOLD analysis project Ga0172369, IMG submission 114539) | Freshwater microbial communities from Kabuno Bay, South-Kivu, Congo - kab_022012_11.25m | ecosystem: Environmental > Aquatic > Freshwater > Lake | place: Democratic Republic of the Congo...
GCTGCATGTATTGCGAAGTAAAATTCCCTTCAATGGTTTGATGCCCGCTGTTATGCGGACGCGGTGCAATTTCATTCACGAGAATTTCTCCTTGTTTCGTGAGAAACATTACCACCGCCAGCAAGCCAACCAAATTCATGGACTCAATTACATGCACAGCTATTTCCTTTGCCTGTTTTTCTGTTTCAGCGCTGATGTTGGCGGGAGAAAAAAGATGTTCCACTAAGTTTGCTTCAGGATTGAAAACTAATTCCACCACAGGGAAAGCTGCAATCTCGCCTTTCGCGTTTCTGGAAACAAGCGCTGAAATTTCTTTTTCAAAATCAATCAGTTTTTCCAGAACGCTGGGTGCATCAAATGCTTTTTCTAACTTGTTGGCATCGGTCAGGCGCACCACTCCGTGCCCGTCATAACCTTCTTTCCGCAACTTCTGGAAAAACGGGAACTCGGCAGCATATTGTGTTATCTCTTCCTTATTATTCACCAGATGAAAAGCCGCAGTAGGAATTTTATTCACGCGATAAAATTGTTTTTGCAAACCTTTATCCTGAACTATTTTTAAAATTTCCGGTTGTGGATAAACTTGTAAACCCTCTGCCTGCAAGCGCTCCATGGCTTCCACATTCACATGTTCAATTTCAATGGTGAGCAAATCAACCTGTTTGCCGAAATTGTAAACGGTATCAAAATCTTTAAGGCTTCCATGAAAAAATTTAGTGCACAAATCTTTGCAGGGCGCGTTGGCATCGGGGTCAAGAATGTAAGTAGAGATATTGAGGTTCACGGCTTCCTGAATAAGCATTTTGCCCAACTGCCCGCCACCAAGAACGCCAAGTTTGAAATTGTTGTAAAAGGGTTTTGACATGGGACAAAAGTAAAAATAATACAACCACCCCTCCCAAACCCTCCCCACAAGGGAGAGCTTTGCCATCGCACATGCCATCCAACAGCCGCAGCGTTAGCGAAGCCCTTCCCCTTGTGGGGGAAGGGTTGGGATGGGGGTTCTCATTTTCCTCCTGTGCGCCTTCAGCCTTTTGCTGAACATAAACGCATTGCTGCCTGCCAAACCAAAACGCACGAAAGGATAAGGCTGCCATAAATAAACATTGTAATAATCATGTCCAATGTAGCCTGTGGAAAAGAAGAGCGCCACATTTTCACTTTGTGGAATGTTGTAATAAAATTTCAGTTCAAGATTGAAATATTGATTCCAGGTGGCGGGTTTATTGGTCACGGCAGCTTGCATTTTATCTAAAATCACCATCCCGTCCAATACCAAACGGAATCGTTCGGCATCTTTCAACTTCATGGAATCGTTTTCCGCATTTCTGAAAAAATGAAGCAGGTCACGTGAATAAGAAGCTCGTCCCAAACGGAAATTGATTCTCCAGTTGCCAATCATATCTCGGAAAAGCGGTTCATCACCTATTTTGAAAAGTCCTCCATGAATTTCCAAACCCAGTTTTGCAAAGTTGCGCGCACTTGCATTGGGCTGTTCAAATTGTTTCCCGAAATGAAAATCAAAGTTGATGTAGTTGTCCGAAAAATTTCCATTGCGCAGGTTTATCGTTCCGTCAGGATTAACAGCAACACCATCCTGCCCGTTGCTGTGGTGAAAAAATCCAAAAGCTAAGTAACGGAAATCATCAAGGTTACGGTTTTTTCGCAATTGAAAAAAAGTCCAGCCGCCCGGGTTGAAACTGGGAGTGCGGATAGGCGCTGAATATTCGGTCAACATACGGATACGTACTGTTGGCGTTCCCATGTTCACCACGCCCCAATGCAAAGGCGTGAGGTAAAAATTGGGAATAATATTGGTATTAAAAGCATAGTGGCGGTTGTCGGGATGAAACAAATCACCAAACGTAATGTCGCTTATTTCGGAGTTGGCGATGCACAGCATGGAAAACTCTCTTCGTATGTCTTTGCGGTAAGCGCGGTCTTCCATGAATTTTCCCTCAGAATAAATATTCTGACCTGATGCAAAAAGCGAACAGAACAATAAACTTACAAAAACAAGTCTTTTCATCCCTGCAAAGTAAAGACAATTTACCAAAACACCATTTTCAAAAAATATATCAGCTAATCCCTATCTTTGCCCCTCTTAAACCTATTCCTTATGAATGTTAACCTGATAAAATACGATGGGAAAAAAGCCATTTCAGCCGCTGCTGTTCTTATCCGTGAAATCGCATCTCTCAATAAAATAAACCTCAGCAAAGACGAAAAGGATTTTGTTGCCGCACAGCTCAAAAACGAAATAAAGCTGATTACGCTCAATCGTTATAAAAGTGTGATGTTTCTGATAGTCATAGATAAGAAGACCAATGGTTATGCAGAAAATGAGTTGGCAAGAAAAGCGGCTGACAAACTGATAAAGCCTCTGAACGATTTCAAAGTAAAAGAACTAACGGTTTCCGCTCCCGGTGAAAAAGCAGGGCTTGTTCTTGCATTTGCCGAAGGGCTTTCTCTCGCTGCATACCAGTTCCTGAAATATTTTAAAGATGCTGATAAAAAAACAAATTCATTGCAAACTGTTTTTGTTGACCATAAAGAAGTCAGCAAGGTGCAATGTGATGAGTTGAATGTAATAGCCGAAGCTACGAACATTGCACGCACCTTGGTTAATGAGCCGCTGTCCTATCTTACAGCGACTGTTTTGTCCGGTGAAATAAAGAAACTGGGAAAACAGGCGGGTTTTAAGGTGGAAGTTTTTGACAAGAAAAGAATTGAAGCCCTCAAAATGGGCGGTTTGCTGGCAGTGAATAAAGGAAGCATTGATCCACCCACTTTTACTATACTTGAATGGAAGCCCGCAAAAACAAAAAACAAAAAGCCGATTGTGTTTGTGGGGAAAGGTGTTGTGTTTGACACCGGTGGTCTTAGCCTGAAACCCACAAAAGGCAGTATGGACACAATGAAGTGCGATATGGCGGGAGCTGCGGCTGTTGCCGGTTCTGTATATGCAATAGCGAAAGCAAAATTGCCTGTTCATGTAATTGGTTTGGTACCTGCCACAGACAACCGCCCTGATGGAAACGCTTATGTTCCCGGAGATGTAATAAAAATGATGAACGGACTGAATATTGAAGTGCTGAACACCGATGCGGAAGGAAGAATGATATTAGCCGATGCGCTTCATTATGCCAAAAAATATAAGCCTGAATTAGTGGTTGACCTTGCCACGCTTACAGGAGCTGCTGTAGCCGCCATCGGTAAATATGGTATTGTGAGCATGGGAACGGCAGATGAAAAGCAAATGAGCAGAATGGCTGAAAGCGGGAATAATGTTTATGAACGCCTTGCTCCCATGCCTTTCTGGGATGAATACGCTGAATTACTCAAAAGCGATATTGCCGATATGAAAAACCTTGGAGGCGCTCATGCAGGAGCCATCACAGCGGGAAAATTCTTAGAAAAATTTACAGACTATCCCTGGATACATCTTGATATTGCCGGTCCATCGTTTGTTGAGAAACGCGATAGTTACCGGGGCAATGGAGGAACAGGTGTTGGTGTCCGTTTACTTTATGATTTTGTAAAAAATATTTAATCCGCGAAAATCAGTCCAATCCGCGTCATCCGCGTTCTATTTTACCATGTCAGAAAACGAAAAAAGAATAAAAGTAGGCGTATCGCTTGGAGATATCAACGGAATTGGTCCGGAGGTGATTATCAAAACCTTTCTTGACCCGCGGATGCTCGAAATATGCACCCCAATACTTTTTGGCTCTAATAAAGTAACATCTGCTCATCGCAGAATATTAGAGATAAATGATTTCAGTTTCAACCCCATTACCAAGCCTGAAGAAGCTAATCCAAAGCGTGCCAATATTGTAAACATCTGGCAGGAAGAGGTGCAATTGGATATAGGAAAATCAACTCCTGCAGGAGGGAAATATGCATTGCGTGCATTAGATGCCGCAACAACTGCTTTAAAAAACAAGCAGGTGGATGTGCTGGTAACCGCACCTATTAATAAAGAAAATATCCAAAGCGAAACTTTTAAATTTTCAGGACACACTGAATATTTAGAACATCATTTTCTCCCCACTTCCGGTGGCGGTGGGGCGCTTATGTTCCTTGTGAATGGTGCATTGCGCGTAGGTTTGGTTACCGGTCATATTCCATTAAATGAAGTGAGTAAATCCATCAATCCTGAGAAGATAATTGCTAAACTGAAACTGATGCAGCAAAGCCTGTTGCAGGATTTCGGGATACGCAAACCAAAAATCGCACTTCTTTCGGCTAACCCGCATGGGGGAGACAATGGTTTATTGGGCAGTGAAGAAAAGGATATTATTGCACCCACCGTTAAACAAGCTATTGAAGCAGGTTTATTTGTATTCGGTCCTTACCCGGCAGATGGTTTTTTCGGTTCGGGCAACTGGAAAAACTTTGATGCTGTGCTTGCCATGTATCACGACCAGGGATTGGTTCCCTTTAAAGCGCTTTCATTCGACAGCGGGGTAAACTTCACCGCAGGATTACCTGTTGTGCGCACTTCACCCGACCATGGAACAGCTTACGATATAGCAGGTAAAAATAAGGCTTCAGAAAACTCTTTCCGCGAGGCGGTTTACCTTGCCTGTGATGTTTTCCGCCAACGGCAGGAATACAGTGATATATCTGTAAATCCACTTAAGTTCAGTAAGCTGAAGAAGGATTATTAGGAAGTAGTTTCCTGCAAAAGCGCAGAAATTTATCTGTTATTCCGCCTGAAAAGTAAATCCCTTTACAGTTGGGTACCACTAAATTAATTTATTGTTAAGTTTGCCATCGCTAAGTTTTGCAGGGTTGATGATTTATTAATTTCCCCTCTTCTATTCTATTATGAAAACATTACTGTTGGTTCGTCATGCAAAGTCAAGCTGGAATAATTCTGAAATTTCAGACATTGATCGTCCGCTGAAAGCAAGCGGTGTAAAAAACGCCATTGCTGTTTCCGAGAAACTGAAATCATTACACATCGCTCCCGATATTATTATCAGCAGCCCCGCAGTGAGGGCGATGACAACAGCATTGATTTTCGCAAGGGTGCTGAAATATCAATACAACCGCATTGACATCAACGAGATCGCTTATGATTTCAGTAAAGATGCTTTGCTGCCCTTGTTGCGAAACATAGACGATAAATATGATGTTGCCATGCTCGTTGGGCACGACCCCGCGCTTACGATGCTGCTTAATGACCTTACAGGAAAAGAACTTGAAAAAATACCTACCAGTTCGGTGGCGGAAATTAAATTCAGGGTAAAACACTGGCAAAAGATAATGCCCGGAAACGGAAGGTTATTATTTCTTGAAAGCCCAAAAAAAGAAGCGCCTGCTGCTGAGAAATGAAACGTGAGAAGGAAATAATAAACAGGGAAATAAGCTGGCTTTCATTTAACGAACGGGTTCTGCAGGAAGCAGGCGACAAAAATGTTCCCCTGGTTCAACGCATCAGGTTCTTAGGTATTTTTTCAAACAACCTTGACGAGTTTTTCCGTGTACGTGTGGCTACCATCAAGCGCGTTCTTAATTTCGGCAAGAGTGCAAAAGAATTGTTGGGCGCCAAACCCAAAAGGCTATTGAACCAGATTCATGAAATTGTTTTGCACCACCAGGAACGCTCACTTGAAATTTACCAGGACATACTTGCAGAATTAGAAAAGGAAAACATTTTTATCCTGAATGAAAAGCAACTGTCAAAGGAACAGGGAATATTTGTGAAAGAATTTTTTCATCAGAAGATACGTCCTACACTTGTTCCCGTAATGCTTTACAAGCCTTCTGATTTTCCTTACCTGCGTGAAAAATCAATTTATCTTGCCGTAAAGTTTGTCGGAAGGAAGAGTGTAAATAAACCGTTTTCACTTATTGAAATTCCGGTATCCATCCACTCGCGCTTTATAGTATTGCCTGAAAAAGACGTGAAGAAGTATATTATATTGCTGGATGATGTTATCCGCTTTTGCATGCAGGAAATATTTGAGGTGCTGAAACTGAAGTTCGATAAAGCTTTCACCATCAAAATTACACGTGATGCCGAACTGGATATAGACAATGACCTTTCGCGAAGCTTAGTAGAGAAAATATCAGGCAGCCTGAAACAAAGGAAAAGAGGCGAGCCTGTGCGGTTTGTTTATGACCAGACCATGCCGCGCCAGTTAGTTGATTTCATTACCAAAAGCATGAAATTTGATAATGAAGACAATCTTATTCCGGGCGGACGTTATCATAATTTTAAGGACTTCATCAGTTTTCCGAATGTGGACGGAAAACAACTGGAGTATCTTCCTTCACCACCTGTCCCCAATCGTTACCTCAATCCTACTGCAAGCATTCTCAGTGTACTGAAAAAGCGTGATATCCTGTTACATTATCCTTACCAGAGTTTCAGCCATTTCATTGACCTGCTGCGCGAAGCCGCCATTGATCCCCATGTGGTTTCAATAAAAATAACAGCCTACAGGCTTGCAAAAAAATCAAATGTCATCAACGCATTGATAAGTGCTGTTAAAAACGGGAAAGAGGTTACGGTAGTGATGGAAATTCAGGCGCGTTTTGATGAAGAGGCGAATATTCAATGGAGCAATGCCTTGCAGGAAGAAGGAGTGAAAGTGATTTACGGTGTGCCTGGATTAAAGGTGCATAGCAAATTATGCCTCATCAAAAGAAGAGAAGGCGGGAAAATTGTGAATTACGCAAGTGTGGGCACAGGCAATTATAACGAAGAAACGGCTGCTATTTATTGTGATCACAGCCTGTTCACATCGCAAAAGGAAATAACTTCTGAAGTAAACAAGCTTTTCGATTTTTTTGAAAATAATTTTCACCTGCATAAGTATGACCACCTCGTTGTTTCGCCTTATTCCATGCGGAAAAAGATGATTGCTCTTATCAATAAAGAAATAAAAAATGCCAGGGCGGGGAAACCTGCTTACATGATTTTAAAGATGAACAACCTGGTGGATGTGGAGCTTATAAAAAAGATTTACCAGGCAAGCAATGCCGGGGTGAAAATAAACCTGATTATACGTGGCGTTTGTTCACTGATACCGGGAATTAAAGGCATGAGTGAAAATATTGAAGCCGTAAGTATTGTTGACCGCTACCTTGAACACTCGCGCATTTTTGTTTTCTGCAACGGAGGCAAAGAGTTGTATTATTTTTCTTCTGCCGACTGGATGACAAGAAATCTTGATTACCGCGTGGAAGTTACCTGCCCGGTTTACGCCAAAGAATTACAACAGGAACTCCGTACCATGCTGAATATTCAGTTAAACGGGAATGTGAAAACCCGTATCATTGATGAGTTACAGTTAAACCGCTACAAGCGCAACAACAGCAAAATAAAAATCCGTCCCCAGGTTGCGTTCTATAATTACCTGAAAGAAAAACACGGAAAAAATTAATTTTATTCAACACAGGGTTCACAGCGATTTATGAGTAACACAGAGAAATTATTTACTCCGTGCAACCCTGTTTACTCTGTGTTCTCTGTGTTAAAAATCACGCATACAATTTTCAATACTTTTCAACATTGGGTTGATTCATCTTTTTTATAATTCATTTTTGCAGAAAATAGTTACGCATTGAAAATTCTCACATTCGCAGCAATTGATATTGGTTCCAACGCCATGCGCCTGCTATTGATGAATGTGATTGAGAACGGCAAAGCGCCTTCCTTCAGGAAAACAACGCTGATTCGTGTTCCCGTGAGATTGGGAGAGGAAGCCTTTTCGGAAAAAAAACTCAGCGCAAAGAAAATCAGGACCTTGTTGCTTGCCATCAAGTCATTCAAATACCTGATGGAAGCTACCGGCATTATTTCTTACCGTGCCTGCGCAACCAGCGCCATGCGCGAAGCGAAAAACAGCGCGGCTGTGGTGAAAAAAATAAAAAAAGAAACCGGGATAAAAATTGAAGTGATTGACGGAAAAGAAGAAGCGGGAATTATTTATTCAACGCATGTTGAAGAAAAATTAGACCACAAAAATTCTTACCTCTATGTTGATGTGGGCGGAGGAAGCACTGAACTTACCTTGTTTGCCAATAACAAATTGGTGGCTTCACGTTCTTTTAATGTTGGAGCAGTACGGCAACTGAAAGGCATTGTAAAAAAGGAAGATGTGAACGAACTGAAAAGATGGGTGAAAAAAATAACCGCAAAACGTAAACCGCTTTACCTGATTGGTTCAGGAGGAAACATCAATAAAATTTACAAACTCAGCGGTGTGAAAACCAAAAGCAATGCATCGCTCACCATAGGGCAGGTGACAAGGGTTTATAAATTAGTGAAGTCTTATTCGCTGGAAGACCGTATCAAACTTTTAGACATGAACCCCGACCGTGCGGATGTTATTATTCCTGCATCAGAAATTTTTATTAACATCATGCAATGGTGTGGCAGCAACAGGATTTATGTCCCGAAAATAGGTTTGGCTGATGGAATAATAAAACAGCTTTATCGTGAACACAAGGAGAATACTAAAAGCTAAAAATGTGTGCTTCCAGATCAAGCCATTTAAGCGCTGAACCATGCAACAGATTTTCAGTTGTCTGCTTATCGAAATTCATGCTGCGGATTAATTTCCCCGGCTCATTTTCTCCCAGCGGAAAAGGATAGTCAGAACCCATCGCAATTTTTTCTGAGCCGAAGAGTTTAATAATGTACCGCAACATTTCTTCATCATGAACCAATGAATCAAGCCAGAACTTTCCAAGGTATTCACGCGGATTTACTTTGTTGCCAATCGCCACTAAATCAGGACGACTATTAAAACCATGTTCTATTCTTCCGATGGTTGCCGGGAAAGAACCTCCGCCATGCGCAAAGGCAACCCTCAGGTCAGGACATTTTTCAAACACCCCTCCAAAAATCATGGAGCAAACAGCACGTGATGTTTCTGCAGGCATGCCCACTAACCAGGGCAACCAGTATTTCTGCATCTTCTCCTGTCCCATCATTTCCCAGGGATGAACAAAAACAGAAGCCTGTAATTTTTCCGCTGCTTTAAAAAAATCAAGTAATTCAGGGGCATCAAGGTTCCATTCATTCACGTGTGAACCAATCTGTACACCTCTCAAACCAATCTTCATACATCTCTCTAATTCTTTAATCGCAAGTTCAGGCGATTGTAAAGGAACCGTTCCCAACCCAATGAAACGTTTAGGATAACGATGAACAATCTCAGCAATGTGGTCATTCAGGAATTGAGAAAGTTCAAGTGCGTCATTCGGTTTTGCCCAATAAGAAAACATCACCGGAACAGTAGAAAGAACCTGCACATCCACATGATGATGGTCACATTCCTGCATACGCTTTTCAGCGCTCCAGCAATTGTCTTCAATCTCGCGGAAGAGCTTGCCGTCTTTTATCATCCGCGCACAACAAGGCTGATGATGTTCTAATTTTACAAAACCACTGTATCCGAATTTCTTTTCGTAGTCAGGAATGTTTTCGGGAAGGATGTGAGTATGGATATCAATCGTCAGCATACATTAAAAAAACCGAGGATCAGTTTCCATTACATAACCACATTTTTTGCAGGTGCGCATTTCTTCCGAACTGTAATATTCTTTAAAGCGCGAAAGAAAATCATTCTCTATATCCTGCAATTCAAAATACGTTTCGTGTAACTTGTTATTACATTTTTCACAAAACCATAACAAGCCGTCATTAAATCCTTTTCCCTGTCTCACACGTTCAATCACCAATCCTATGGAACCTGCTGTTCTTCCGGGTGAGTGCGGTGTTTTAGGCGGACATAAAAACATATCACCCGGTCCCAGTATGATGTCAGGTTTACCGTCTTCCTGTATCCTGACATTGATTTCACCTTCCAACTGATAAAACAATTCTTCGGTTTCGTTGTAATGATAATCTTTACGGGCGTTTGGTCCGCCAACAATCATTACAATATAATCAGTGCCTTCGGGATAAAGATTTTTGTTGGCAATGGGTGGTTTCAGGAGATGACGGTTTTCATCAATCCATTTTTTTAGGTTAAAGGGGCGTCTGATATTCATGACTAAAAATTTAGTTTATCTTGCTTAAGGCAAGACAAAGTAAAGAAATTCCATAATAAGAATTAATTTTGCCTCGTCCCAGCAGAATGAATTTAAACCTTGAAAATAAAACAGCCTTTGTATGCGGAAGCACGCAGGGTATCGGAAAAGCAACAGCCATAGAGCTTTCAGCGCTTGGCGCGCAGGTAATTTTAATTGCCCGCCATGAAGAAAAACTAAAACAAACACTTTCGGAATTAATAACCCCGAAAGGTCAGAAGCACGGTTACATCTGTGTTGATTTCTCACATCCGCAAATGCTGAAAGAGAAAGTGGAAGCCTGGATAAAAGAAAACGGAACGGTTCATATTCTTATTAATAACACAGGCGGACCGCCATCAGGGAAAGCAATTGACGCTTCATTAGATGAATTTGTGCAGGCGTTTACCAATCATTTGTTATGTAACCAGGTATTGGCGCAGGCGGTAACGCCAGGAATGAAAGAAGCGGGTTACGGCAGAATCATCAATATCATTTCCACCTCTGTGAAACAACC
>Ga0172369_10009766_pt1 | contig 10550 bp, 8 predicted proteins | sample LakKiv25m_FD_114539 | JGI IMG/M metagenome (GOLD analysis project Ga0172369, IMG submission 114539) | Freshwater microbial communities from Kabuno Bay, South-Kivu, Congo - kab_022012_11.25m | ecosystem: Environmental > Aquatic > Freshwater > Lake | place: Democratic Republic of the Congo...
ACTGAACTTCAGCGACGAGTGGCGTGCCCGCTGGGTCGATGCTCAGACCCTGCCGGTGAGAACGCCCGTCGACTACATCTATGCCCTCGTCTGCATGGGCGACAACGGTTACCTCACCCGTGCGGTGGGCAGCGACTCCTGGGGCACGGTCGAGGCCCGGCCGGAAGCCGGGGAGCGCCCGCTCGCATGCGTCAAGCGTGTGACCAGGGAAGAGACCGGCGCCGTCGCCGGGACCGTGGAACTCGTCGGCTACCTCGAGTGCCGCGCTACCAGCCACAACCACGAACACGAAGCCGGGACGACGCGGCTCCGACCGTTCTACGTGGTCGCCGCCAGGCTGGTAAACGACCTCGGCAGGGGAGCGGCCCACGAGCGGCGCCGGCTCCCCCTCAATCAGCACATGGCAGCGATCCGCAAGCGATACCCGGAGTTTGAGGACTACTTCAGCAAGGCCGTCAGCGCCTATGCGCTCCTCCAGGCCCGGGGCACTGCCTGAGCGGCCGCTCACCGGGCCCGGACGCCATCGAGTGTTGTCAGTCGCCGTAGATTCGGGCGAGGAGCTCGTAGAGATCCGGGTCGTACCGGCGCAACCAGGCCCGGTCGTGTCCGCCTCCGGGCTCGGCATGGAGGAAGTACGCCTGCGTTGCCTCGGCGAAATACTCGTTGACGTTCTTCGCCGCATAGGCGCCGCTGTACTTCCCGTCGTCGAGCGCAGCCTGGTAGAACAGCCTGACGTCGAAGTAGTCCGTTGGCGCGAGGGTCCAGCCCTGCACCAGGTGGCCGAGCTCGTGGTAGAGGATGTTCAGTCCCAGGCAGGGCCCCTTGCGGTCGCCCAGCATGTCCAGCTCGTCCACCGCTACCACGGGGTAGTCGGCGCGGTCGGCAATTCCGCAGGCGTTGTGCACGTCATCGCGAGCCCTGACGTCCAGGCACCCGAATTCCGGGAGTTCGTCCAGTGCCCGGCCGCGCTCCGCCACGACGACGTACGCGCCCTCTTCCGCAAGCCGTGAGGCCAGCCCGTTATCCCGGAAGAAGCGTTCGATCGTCCTGATGGCTTCCTCAAGGGCGCGGTCGTCCACCCCGTCGCTGCCCACAACAGCGATGCCCAGGGTCTCGCGCTGCTTTGTGTACTCCGCCGGATAGACGCGGGGCTGGCCCGGGTCAGGCCGGCGGATGGCGCCCTGGCACACCGAACCCGAAGGTTTGAGGGCCGGACTCGAAGGCGGCGCAGCCGGCTCTGCGGATGGCGTTGCGCCACTCGCCGCGAAGCTGCCGCTCTGCCTGCCCTCGCGCAATGCGACGGTAGCGACCGCGCCTGCCGCAACCAGGACGATCGCGGCAAGCGGCATGAGGAGTGGAACCCGGTTCGGCATAGCTTCCAGCTTACATGGCCGGCACCGACGCGAGCTCGCCGGGCGGGAGGCGCCAACATTTCCCGCAAAGCGCGGCTGCCATCATGATGGGACCTGCATGAATCAAGGCGCGACAGCCGTGGCCTCGCATGACGACAACGATGGCGAGGTCATCGAATCCCCGCGTTCGCGCGCTTCTGTCGCGTTTGGATCGCTCTCCAATCGGAACTTTCGTTTCCTCCTGAGCGGCACCATGGCGAGCAGTTTCGCCATGTGGATGGAGCAGATCGGCCAGGGCTGGCTGGTTCAGCAACTCACCGACTCGCCGTTCCAGCTGGGCCTCGTGCAGTTCATCCGGGGATTTAGCATCCTCTTCGTTTCACCCTTTGCAGGGGCGCTCTCGGAACGGGTCGATCGGCGGGTTCTCGCCGGCGTGGCCTCCGCGGTAAACGGCCTCGGAGCTCTTGCCATTGGCATCCTCATCGTCAGTGGACACATCGCCATGTGGCAGCTCTACGTCACCGCCCTGGTCGCCGGGTTCTCCGCCAGCATCTATAACCCGGTGCGCCAATTCCTCGTGTTCGATGCAGTCGGAGAGGAGCAGTTGCCGAACGCCATCGCGCTCAACTCCATGGTCAACAACATGGCCCGCGTCGTCGGCCCGGGTGTTGCCGGGTTCATGATCTCGTACAGCATCTCGTCGGCGTTCTTCGGCAAGTCCCTGTTCTTCGCTGCGGCCACGTTGAGCCTGATCCCATTGCGACTGAACCAGGCGCCGCCGCGCGAGCGGGAGCCGGTACTCAGGGGCATCAAGCTCGGCGCGCAGTATCTCGTTCGGCACAAGACGTTGCTGCGGCTCACGCTGCTTCAGGCGATCCCCAGCGCCCTCGTCTTCCCCTACCTGCAGATGATGCCGAACGTGGCCAAGAACTACCTCCACGTCGGTTCTGGCGGCTACGGCTGGCTCCAGACGGGAGTAGGTGTTGGGTCGCTCATTAGCGCCTTTGTCGTGGCAACTCTCGCCGACGTGAAGCACAAGGGCGCCATCGCCAGCGTGGCCTTGCTCACATACATGACCATGATCCTGGCGTTTTCGTTTTCCCGGATCTATGCCCTGTCGCTCGGACTGCTCATCGTTGCCGGGCTGGGCCTGGTCGTCTTTTCGACGTTCAACCAAACGCTCCTTCAGCTCAACGTTGAGAACGAGTTCCGCGGGCGGGTGCTCTCGCTCTACACCATGGCGCAGGGGCTCAACCCCTTTGGCGGCCTCCTCATGGGCTTCATCGCAGAGCAATACCTGGGGGCGCCCCACGCTATCGCCCTCTTCTGCAGCGTCGCGCTGGTCCTCGCGCTCGCCGGTGGGGTGGCCTCAAGGGACATTCGCAACCTATAGCGTTGTCGCGGGCGCCGGGACGGGCGCTACCTGTCGATTCCCCACCGCACCTCAACGTTGACCACCACGCTGCCCGTTCCCATTTCGATCGGCGTTGGGGCAGGAGCCTCGGAAGCGGCAATGCCTCTCGCATCCTGGGCGAGGATTGGCGGCGGGCTACTCGATTGCTGCTCCGAGATCGCCAATGGCGTGCCAAGCTTCACACCGCCGAGCCTCGCGAGCTGGTCGGCTTTCTCCTTCGCGTCCTTCATCGCCGCCTCGCGAGCCTGCTGAAGCAGCCTGACGCTGTCTTCGATGTCAAAGCGAATGCCCTGGATCCGCACCTGGTCCCCACCAGCCGCTACAGCGTCATCGACGATCTTGCTGACGTTGTCGAGCTTGCGGACCTTCACTTCCACGGTGTTGGTGACCGTGTAGCCAGTAATGCGCGGTGTGCCGCCATTCTTGCCGTAGTCGTACAGGGGATCGATCCGGAACTGTGTCGTCTTGATGTCCTTGCTGTCGACGCCGTTCTTCTTCACCGAGCTGATGACCGCATCGGCGGCCTTTGCCGCCCGGTCGCGTGCATCGGCGACGGTTGTCGCAGTCACGCTCACGCCAACGTCGAAGAAGCCCGTGTCGGGCGGGGCCTGGACCTCGCCCTTGCCGCTGACTGCGATCCCGGGCGCCTCGAGCGACGGTTGAATGATCGTGTCGCCCGATGTGTCCCCGCATCCGGCGGCGACGAATGTGGCGAGAAGGGCGAGACCCGCGAAAGGCAGGACGCATTGGCCGCGACTAGACATCGGAAGACCTCCTGTTTGCGCGCCGCGCGACAAGGTAAGCACCCAGCGCGGAAATGCTGACCAGAACGAGACCTCCCTCGGCGACGCGGAACCAGTTTGTTCCGCCATCCCCATCCTCCGGCCCCGGAGGCACGATTGCCAGGTCATTCGACCCGGTTTCGCCGGCCGGCTGGACCGGCGCGTAGCCGCTACCTTCCGGAGCGGCGGCCGTCGGCTGGGGAATGGGCGAGTCCGCGCTCTGGCCCTGGACACCGCCGGCCGAATAGGGCGGAACGACGGTGGCCGCCGCCTTCGAGCTCCCGCTGTCACGCACCGGGGACGGTTCAGGAGCCCGGCTCTCAGCGGCTCCGCTCTCGGCCGACATTGGCGCGGCCGTCGTACTGTCCCCTCCCGATTGGTTTGTGCTCCGATCGACAACGACCAGACTGACAAGCCCGATCAGCGCGACGGCAGCGACGCCCTGCGCCAGGCGCATCGCCAGCACGCCCGCGCCAGCTGTTCCCCGCGCCGGCCGCCCCGCTCGTTCGAGCATCGCCGCGGTGATAGCGAACGAGCGAGGGGCCGGCACCTGCCCCAGGTTGCCGCTGAGCAGGCGCTTGAGCGCTTGCTCCTCCGTGACGGCCGCGCGGCACGCCGAACATCCTTCCAGGTGCGCTTCAAACCGGAGCGCCTCCCCAGCAGCGAGTTCACCGTCTACGTGAGCGGCCACGTTCCCGGCCCACCGGTCGTGTCCCCACGCCCTCCCGAACCACCTCATTCGTTCACCTCTCCTTCGTCCAGACGCCGATAGGCGGCGAGAAGTTCCGGTTTGGCGGCGAAGATCCGCCGGAGCCGATCCCGGCCGCGATGCACGCGGGACTTCACGGTCCCCAGCGACGCACCCGTCATGGCCGCGACCTCTTCGTAGCGATAGTCGTGCAGATCGACCAGCATGACCGCCTGCCGCTGGTCCATTGGCAGTACAAGCAGAGCGCTCTGGACAATGGCCGCGAGCTCTTTGTTCTCGGTCACTCTTTCCGCGCCTGGCTCCGGATCCAACACCTCCACCGGAACGTCGAATGCGTCGAATATCTGTTCGAGGGAGGTCGCAAGGTCCTTGCGCTTTCGCCGGCGCCATTCGTCCTTGCTCTGGTTGGCCGCGATCCGCAGCAACCAGGCCCGGAAGTTGGTACCGCTGAATCCTGGTATCGCCCGATAGGCCGAAAGGAACGCCTCTTGGGAGGCATCTTCAGCCGCCTCGCGATTGCCCAACAGGCGCAGGCAGAGTGAGTACACCGGCCCCTGGTAGCGCTCCACAAGCCTGTTGAAGGCTGCAAGATCACCGTTTCTTGAAAGAGAGACCAGCCGCTCGTCGGACTGTTCCACTTCCGCGCCCATACGGCGCGAGGTTAGGTCAATCACCTGTAAAGGGCGAGACACCCCGAAAGGGGACTCGAAGAAGGCTATGGTACCCTGATGACGATGGAGCGCGACCAGGAATGGCCCGAAGGTAGCGAACCCCACGAGCCCAAACCGGGCGATGACGCGGGCTGGTTCTTCGATCTCCCGGGCGGGGCCTGGGAGCGCCAGGAAGAGAAGAACCGCGAACTCCGCCGCCGCATCGTCGAAAACATCTCCGGCCAGCCCAACGAGCAGCCGGACGAGGAAAAGCAACCGCGCCGCGGTCTGTTCGGCCGCTCGCGGAAGGGGGACGACTCCGCCGCCTCGCGGGAGACCGCGGGCGGCACCTTCCGCCTTGGGCGGGGGGACGACCCGGCCGAGGCGACGGGCGAGCCACAACCACCCTCCGACGCACCACCGATCCTTCCTTTGCATCACAGCCAGGCTGCCGATCAACCGGACTCGGACGACGACTGGAGCACCGAACCATCCGACTTTCGCGTGACACCTTTCCCATCGAGCCGCCGGAGCGAGACGGGTGAGGCCGCGGGCGACACCACATCCCGCTGGGACGAGATGTTCGGCGCTGGCGCCGACGACAGCGGAATCGTTGAGGGCATGCGGGGTTGGGCGAAGGGCGATGCTGCGCCCCCGGTGGAAACAACCGAGACCGAAATACCCCACGACGAGCCACCGGAGCCGGCTGAACCTGCCGCGCCCCGTTCACGCTGGGACGTGGCGTTTGGCTCGGCCATCCTGCCAGAACCCGAACCCCCGGCCCCGGCGATCGGCGAGATGGCCATCCCCGAGGTGTCCAACGAACAGCTGGTCCAGGGAGTGGCGCAGCCCGTACCCGACGCAGTACAGCCGGTTCCCCAACCGCCGAAGCCTGGCGAAGAGACTCTCTGGGACTCGTTGCTCGACGCTTCAACGGACAGCGGCAACATCCTCGAAGGCATGCGCCGGTGGGCGAAGAGCGACCCACTGCCGGCCGAGCCAGCCGATCGCGAAAACAGGCGGGCTGATTTCCAACCGGCAGAACCGACCGCAGGCGCCGCATTCGGCGACGTCTCCCCAAGCCTTCCAAGTCCTGCCTTCTCCTTGCCCACCGACCATTCGGAGATTGCGGACCGCCACCCCGAACCCCGGCCATCCAGAATCCAGCAAGTCCCACAACCCGAGAAGAAGAAGCCGGGACTCTTCCGCCGAATGTTTGGCCGGAAGGATTCCGGGCAGGAGACGGGAGGAATCCCGGCTGGCCGACTTTCCTTCCCGGACAACCCGCGGCCGACCTCAGACGAGCCAGCGCAGGGCGACATCGTGATCGCGAACCAGGGTGGCGACCAGTCCGCCTCCGCGTGGCTCGTGCCCACCGAGCTCGCCGCCGGCTGGGCTCCTCCCGCTGAAGAGGACACAGTCGGGGCACTGGAAGCGGGCGACCTCGAATCCGCTGAAGCGCAGCCCGCTACCGCCTGGCTCGCGTCTGCCGAGCTCGCCGCCGACTGGGCTCCTCCCGCTGAAGAGGACACGGCGGCGGAAGCGGGCGACCTCGAATCCGCCGAAGTGCAGCCCGCCACCACCTGGCTCGCGCCCACCGAGCTTGCAGCCGACTGGACTCCTCCCGCTGAAGAGGACACAGCCGCGGCGGCGGAAGCGGGCGACCTCGAATCCGCCGAAGCGCAGCCCACCACGGCGTGGCTCGCGCCCATCGAGCTCGCAGCCGACTGGACTCCTCCAGCTGAAGAGGACACGGTCGCGGCACTGGAAACCGGCGACCTCGAATCCGCCGAAGTGCAGCCCACCACGGCGTGGCTCGCGCCCTCTGAACCCGCGAGCGACTGGACTCCTCCCGCTGAAGAGGACACGGCGGCGACGGCGGAAACCAGCGATGTCCAGGCAGCCGAGCCAGTGACCCCATCCACATGGCTCGTGGCCGCCGAACTTGCTGACGGCCAGAGCTGGCAGCCTGCAGCCGAACCGGAACACATCGAGCCTGCCGTCTATTGGCATATCGATACGTCGGCAGAAGTTGCCCCATCAGATGAAGAGAGCGAGGAATCGCGTCCGCCCACCATCGACTCTCCACTCCAGCTCTCCTTCGCCACCAGCACAGAGTCGGTCATCCCGTCGGATTCGCCGCCGGCGCCGCCCCACGACGACTCCGATGAGGACGGTGTCGGGTGGAATCCCGAGCCCTTCGATGCTGGTGCGACCCGCCCGGTGCTGACCGTCGCGTTCACGGCGCCGCCGACGGAGGACACGCCGGCTGAAGCGTCGGGCGACGCTGGCTGGTCCGGGGAGACGGACGACGAGGATCCCTGGGCAAGTCTCAAAGCGCCGGCACTCGAGGTATCTCCTGCCGACACCGTCGAAGCGGTTTTCGCCTCCGGCAGAGACCCACTTCTCGATGACTCGCCCGCCGACGAGCGCTCAGCTGAAGCGCCGATTGGCTGGGAGGCAACCGCCACCCACCTCTGGGAGCCGCCGAGCGCGGACAGCTCGCCTTCTTCCTCCACGCCGCCGCCGATTGAGCGCGGAGACGTGTCCCGCTGGCTCGAGATAGCGCTGGAGGCATCTGAGCTCGATCCCGAGCTCCCTTCTGACTGGCGATCATCGCCTCCGGCCGAGGCGCCAGATGGCTCACAGACTGAACCGCGATTGTCCTCAATCACCGCAGGCGATTGGCAGCTCGACGATGACGACGACATCGTCCTCAAAGCATTCGAGGCGCACGCCCGCACCGAAATCGACGAGGATCGGATCCCCGATGCTCAACCAGGGGCGTCCCCCGCAACCACGTTCTCGGAGTTGCTCGGGAATGACGGCGACGCGCTCGTTGCGGAGCTGACGGATCCCGCCGCCGAGGTTCGCCCGTTCTCGCGCTTTCAGGGACTGGCGCCGCAACGCGCTAACGCCGGCGAGATCTCCACGCTCGCACCTGCCATAGCCATTCCTGGCGTTGAACCCGGAGGGGAAGGCCCGCTCGATGCCGGGTTCCTCATGCCTGGCGCCGGCCCCGGCGAGGATGTGGCCGCGTCTGCCCTCACGCCCGGCCACTCGCGCGTGCGAACCTTCGTCCGCGAGGCCGTCGAAACACTCCTCCTCGCCGTGCTTGTGTTCCTCGCGGTCCGCGCGAGCTTCCAGAACTTCAAGGTCGACGGCAGCTCGATGTACCCCACCCTGGAGAACGGTGAGTTTCTAATCGTGAACAAGCTGGTCTACTCGGAGGTGGACCTCGAACGGCTCAGCAGATTCATTCCCTTTGTCGATCCCGGGAACGACCCGCAGCGAAATGTGTTCCACGCCCCTGAGCGCGGCGACATCGTCGTCCTGAAGGACCCGCGCGACCCGCAGCAGGACCTCATCAAGCGCGTCATCGGCCTGCCCAACGAAACACTGGAGATCCGCGACGGGAAAGTCTATGTCAATGACCACCTCCTTGAGGAGCCGTACCTCAAGAGCGCCTGGCACGACAGCAAGTCCAGCATCACGCTCGGGCCCGATGAGTACTTCGTGATGGGCGACAACCGCGAAAACAGCCTCGACAGCCGCTCGATGAGCATCGGCCTGATCCACAAGGACCTCATCATTGGCAAGGCGATGCTTTCGTATTGGCCCACGAGCAAGTTCGGTCTCGCCCCGAACGGCGGCGGCAAGATGGCGGCCGACATTTCGACCAAAGACGGCAAACCGGTCGTGACCGCGCAACGGATCGGCGAGTAGCTCGCCGATAGACCCTGAGAGGGGGCGGCAATACCCTCTCTCCCGTGACGACGAACCTCGAAGAACAACTTCAGGCACGCGGTGCGCTCCTGCGCGGCCACTTCCAGCTCGCCAGCGGGCGCCACGCCGACATCTACATCGAGAAGTTCCGCATCCTCCAGTGGCCCGACCTCACAAGCGACTTCTGCCACCAAATTGCCGAGCACTTTCGGGGGAGGGCGAATCTCGTCGCCGGACCAACCACAGGTGGGGTCATCCTCGGCTTCGAGACGGCGAAACACCTGGGCCTGCGCAGCATCATTGCCGAGCGGCAGGATGACGGCCGAGGGCGTGAGTTCAAACGCGGGTTCGAAATCGGTCCCGGCGACCGTGTCCTAATCGTCGATGACATCCTCACGACCGGCGGCAGCGTGCGCGACGTCATCGACGCCGTACGCGCGCGTGGCGCCGAGGTCGCGGGCGTGGGCATGCTCGTCGACCGCAGCGCCGGCAAGGTCGACTTCGGCGTGCCGTTCTTCGCCTGTCTGACACTCAGCATCGCCTCGTGGGCGCCCGGCGATTGCGACCTTTGCCGGCAGGGGATCACTCTCACCGTCACGTAGGCCACCCGGCTTCGTCGCTCGATACCAACTTCGCGCCGCATTCGACCGGCTACAATCTCTCCATGCGTGAAGTGCGGCAGGCAGGGCAGGACCCGGCATTTCTCCTGAAGGCGCTCTCCGAAGCCGCGGGCGAGCTGCAACGTTCCTTCCACGGGCTGCGCCGGGTTGAGTTGCTTCGCCGCGGCGAAGGCTTCGACGACTGCTGGTGCCTGCTCTCCATCGCCGTCCACCTGCGCGAGGTCGAAGAGGAGGCGGGGGAGCAGTTCGAACTCATGCTCTCGCGCCGAGAGCCCGACCTGGGGCACGTCGACCTCGACCGCGTGCCCCTCGAATCCGAGTACATCGGCGAGGACGAAGACGACGCTCTCTCCGACTTTCGCCAGTTGCGGCGCGAAACGTCGTATCTGCTTTGGGACCTTTCGTCGAAGGCCTGGGAACGCGGAGGGTTCCACCCGTATCGCGGACGCATTACGGTGCTCGAGTTCGCACGCGACCTCTACCAGCACGACCTTGAGCACCTCTGGCAGGTGCGCCGGATGTACGACCGCCTGGCGGGAACGCGTCGCTGAGCTACCTCGGCTGGGACAGTCCGCCCACCTCCGGGGAGTAGCCAACGCCATCGATCCACCATGAGAACCAGGGGGGCCCCATGACCAACGGGCTCCGGAGGAGGGTTCCCTGTGTCCCGCCGTCACGGCTGATCACCCATACCTCCTGCCCGTTGCCCCGCGCCGGGCAGTAGGTGAGCAAGAACCACTCGCCGTCCGGGGACCAGGTCGCGAACGCCGGCACGCGGTACTCGTGGACATCGAAGTGGACAATCTTCGTCCGGGTCCCGCCCGCCACCAGGTAGACATCGCCGTTGCTTTCAACGGCAACGCTCTCGCCCCTGGGCGAGACCAAGTTCGGACCGGAGAAATCAACAGGGACCGTTGTGTCGGTTGTTTGTTTGGTTGCCAGGTCGAGTTTGACCCACACAGCAGATGAAGGGAACTTATTCGTGGGGGCGGCGTTGCCGCGTGAGAACGCGATCTCGTCACGATTGACCCACGTGACCTGGAAGCCGCCAGCCCCGGGACAGTAGACCTGGCTGCGTGTGGCGCCCGAAGCGGCCGCGCGACTGAAACAACCGTTCTTGTCGACAAACAGGATCTCGCCGGGGATGGCGGGATTGGGATGGTCGACGAGAGAGGGCGGCGAGGGGTCGTAACGCCCGAACTTGAAGACGACAACCACCAGCGCTGCGACCGCGGCCAGGCCCGCGACGATCGCCGCCGCCCAGAGCCGCCCCTTCAGCGAACCGCTTGCCGTGCCC
>Ga0172369_10009768_pt1 | contig 10549 bp, 9 predicted proteins | sample LakKiv25m_FD_114539 | JGI IMG/M metagenome (GOLD analysis project Ga0172369, IMG submission 114539) | Freshwater microbial communities from Kabuno Bay, South-Kivu, Congo - kab_022012_11.25m | ecosystem: Environmental > Aquatic > Freshwater > Lake | place: Democratic Republic of the Congo...
GGTCATCCCTGAAGCTCTCAGAGATGGTGCCTTTCGGATTACGGTCTTCCTGCCACCGGCTCCCGAGTCCCGTCGAACTCAGAATACTACGGGCGTTCCATTCCTAAAACATAGCTACTTGTCGAGTCTTCATCTTGTTGATCCCGTCTGATCTTCCATCGATTGCGCGCGGCGCGGGGCTCGATTACAATAAATTTCACAGGATACAATTCAAAATGGCTTACTGGATCGTCCATAAAACAGGTAACCCAAGATTTCCATATCGAATCGCGATTTCAGATGAGAACGGTGACCTTTTCGCGGTTCGAGCTCAGGATTCATGGCCAGGCGCGCGCGGTAACATTTTTTGCGTCAGGGATGGTTCATCGAAAGATGAGCGCGATCTCTTTATTGAAGTTGAGCGGGTGCCCATCGTGGTACTCGAGCGTTTTGGGAAGAGTATCCGAGTCGTCCTTGACAGGGCGATCAAGAAGCGAGGAGAATTTCTCATTCTTGAGAAACCATATAAAAATAGAGAAGGCAATTTCGAACAGATATTCTTTAAGACTGATATCGCGCAGAAGGGGCATAAATCACGCTCTCGGGTGAGCTTGCGGCCGAGCGTTGGCGTATCGAACCTTGTGGTCGCCATAGACAGCGCCGAGCGCTACCCATGGAAATTTCCAAAGGCACAGATTGAGCGGCGTCGACTTCCCTGCGGAGATTATGCGCTTATGGATGGTGAGGATATCCTCGCGATCACGGAGCGAAAAACATTCGAAAATCTTCTCGGCGATTTCGAATCCATCGCCATCTTGCACAGGTCTCTCGAAGAACTTTCGACGTATTCGCACGCGGCGATTGTGGTTGAAGCGCACTATGGCGATTTTATGGATCCAAAACGACTTGAAGGACGGTGGCAACCTTCGCATGCGTACAGAGTAATCGCTGAACTCCAGGCGATGCATCCTCACTTGCCTATGATATTCGCTGGAACGCGCAAAGAGGCGAATTTATGGACTTACGCTTACTTCCGGGCAATCGCTTGGAAACACACTACTGAAAAATCGGAAAGCGTTGCGCTGCTCGCAAGAGAAACCCCTCCCCAGTTTACTTCGGACCAGCGTCTGAATTCGCGAATTTTCAGCGAGCTCCAATCGCATTCAGATGGCGTGACATTTCGCGAACTGATGTCCTCTTTCGATGATGTCGATGGTACAGCTGTGCGACGCGTCCTCACCGCGCTGAAAAATCGGGGAAAAGCGCGCTGTGAAGGAAGGGGAATTACGGCTCGATGGTTCGACGCTACCTCAACGAAGTGATTCTAAAGTTTTGAGATGATTGCCAGGATGATCGGCATCGCCCGGATTTGCTTTTAGGGAGAGAGCTTGCGCGGACCCAAGCGTACCTCCGAGGCTCCCGAGAACCTGCGCGAATTCAAGCGGACCTCCGGAGGTCCGGCCTTTCAATTTCCATAAAAATGGTTTTTCATCCTATCGATCCTGTTTCCATCCCGGCATCCTGTCGAAAATCCGGTACATCCCGTCGAAATTCCTGTCAGCACTGTCGTCGCGCTGTCGGTTTTGTAAAATATTCCATCGATTGCGCGCGGAGCGGCGCTCGGCTAGAATGGCGCGCATGAAAGGAATCATCGTCGCGGCCGGATACGGCACGCGCTTTTTGCCCGTCACCAAGACCGTTCCGAAGGAACTGCTGCCCATCGGCGTCACGCCGAGCATCGCGTACATCGCGCAGGAGTTCGTCGATTCAGGAATCACCGACATCATTATCATAAGTTCCAGGCGCAAGAAGGCGCTCGAAGATTACTTCGACCGCGAAATTGAGCTCGAGGAGCTCTTCTCGCGCGAAGGGCGGAAAGACAGGCTTGAAAAGATAGAGCCTGTCCGGGCGCGCGTTTCCTTCGTGCGGCAGGCGGAGATGAAGGGCACTGGCCACGCGCTCCTGCAAGTCAAACAATTGCTTGGAGGCGAACCCTGCGTCGTCGCGTACCCCGACGACATCGTGTTCAGTTCGAAACCGCTCGCGCGGCAACTCGTCGAAGTGTACGAACGCACCGGAAAGTGCGTGCTCGCGACGATCCATGAACCCGGCGACGTGTCACGCTACGGCGTGGTCGATCCTGAGCCCGATGGGGTGGGCGTGCGCGGGTTTATTGAGAAACCGGCGAAAGGCGCCGAGCCGAGCCACGAGGTCTCCATCGGCCGCTATCTCTACACGCCGGAGTTCTTTTCTTGGCTGGAGGATGGCTGGAAGAAGCACGGTTCTGGGGAGTATTACCACACCTACGCGCTCGACAGGATGATCGCCGCCTCGAAGGTCGCGTTCGCGCGCGTCGACGGGCTGCGCTTGGATACCGGCGATCCAGCCGGCTACTTTGAGGCGCAGCTTCTGAACGCGCTTGGAGACCCGTCGCTCAGGAGCGTACTCTCGCGCTTCGTCGCCGAACACCGAGACGCGCTGTAGCTTCCTCGTGCCCGCGCGCGATGCGCCTCTATCGCGCGAGCATCGTGCGTACCTGAGGGGCGAGCGCGCGCCCGATCGCGGCATGAGCCTCGCTCGCAAGATGGATTCCGTCGATCGGGCTCGAAGAAGCCACAACCTCGACGCAGAAAAGGGGAAGACCCCGCTCCGCGCACATGCGCTCGAATTCGGCGCGGAGCCTCCTCGATGTATCCGCGCCTCCCCGGAACATATCCGAGAAAGCCTCAACTTCCAGAATCGGCGCGGGGCAGGCAACCAGCACCTTAGGAGATGCCCCCTGCTGCCCCGGCCCGCAGTGTGAGTCCTCGACAATCTCGGCGAGTCTCCCGACCGCCCTGGCGATATCAGATGCGCTCAGGTGAAAGCGATACTTTAAATCGTTTGTGCCGAGCATAATGATCGCCAGATCGATTGGCTTGTGCGTTTGAAGGCAGGGCGTGAGGTACTCCGCGCCGCTCATGTGGTTCTCGATGGGGTCTTCCCACACGGTGGTTCTTCCGCAGAGGCCCTCCTCAACCACCTCGTACTCGGCGCCGAGAGCGGCGCGGAGCACGCCTGGCCAGCGGATATCCGGCTCGTAGCGGCCTCGGGTTTCCGGGTTGAATCCCCAAGTATTCGAATCTCCAAAGCAGAGGACGGTTTTCATGCGGCACTCCCTCAGTCTACCGTGATCGATTTCGAGACATTCTTCGGGGCGTCGGGGTGCACACCGTGATTCTGTATGCCGAGCGAATCGAGCCACTCCATCTTGCGTACCGACATGCGGTACGCTAGATACTGCAGCACAATGGTGGCGCAGAACACAAAGAGGCAGGGATCGCCCGACTGCGGCAACGGAATGTACTTCGACCAGTACTTCTCCACGCCCATCGGCGCGCCCTCCACCGCAAGCGTCAGATCCTGCTGCGGCTCAGCGATGAGCACGATGTCGGCTCCGCGTATCTTGTGCGTGTGGATCTGGCTGATGGTGATCCGCCGGTCGCGTTCCTCGGGCGGGCAGATGAAAACCAGGGGATAGTTGTTCGCGAGCTTGTCGAAGAGTGCGTCGCTGATGCCCTCGAAGGGATCGCCGACCGTGAGTTTTTCGAGATCGGCGAGGGAAAGGATCGTGTTTCTTCCCAGGATCGTATTCGGCCCGTGCTTGAACTCGGCCGCGTCGTAACCCTCCGTGTGGTTGAGCACGACCTCGCGGACCTTGAGGGCACCCTCGTGCGCCAGTCCGATGAGTCCCGTGCCGAGAATGTGGATCGACGGAGCCGCGAAGAGGTGCGCCGCGACGCTCTCGATGTCGCCCATGCGCGTCTCGATGGTTTCGGTCATGAGTTCCTTGGCCTTGAGCAGATTCTCGCGGACCTTCGTTTCGGGAAGCGAAAAGCTCGCCGCGATGAGGTAGAGAATGGCGACCTGGCTCGTGAAGGATTTGGTAGCCGCCACCGCGATCTCGGGCCCGCAGAGCAGCGGAAGGTAGAAGTCCGAGAGTTCCTGAGGTATGCGGCTATTCTCGTTGTTCACGATGCTCACGAGGCGGATCGAGGCGTTCATCTTCTTCACGTCCTGGAAGATGTCCACGAGATCCTTCGTCTCTCCCGATTGCGAGATGCCGATGATGAGATCATTCTCGCCGAGACAGTTGAAGTACATTGAGCGGAAAATGCCGGGATTGCAGGGATACACGGGGATGTGGGCCATCTCGTTGAAAAAGTACGCCGCGGTGAGGGCCGCGTGGTAGGAGGTGCCCGATGCGACGAGGAAAATCCTCCCACCCGAACGCGACGCTTCGTGGATCGCATTCTTGAGCTCGCTCGTGTACCGCAGTACGGCGCGCCGTTTTCTCCACACGATCACCTTGTCCATCAAGAGGAGTTTTTCTCTCGCCTGCGGATCGAGCGCCGCGAGCTCCTTGAGGAGTTCAGCCTCATCCGAGATGAACTGCTGCGCCACAAAGTGCGCGGCGCCCGCGTTGTTCACGCGCGCCTCGATCTCGTTCCATGCGGAGGAATTGAACACTTCGCGCATGCCTGAGATGAGGGCCTCGGTGCCAAAGCGCTCAGAAAGCGAGGAGATGCTGTCGGCCGCTTCCTTGCAGTCGTCCTTGCGCTCTTCGAAGAGCTCGGAGAGGGGCTCGAGCGCGGGGTCGCGGAAATAGTAGCGCAGAATCTGGGTTATATTGCCGGGGCCCGAAGAAATTTCCTGCTCCATGTAGTGCTGGAATTCGGGCGAAAGCTGCGTGTCGCCGATCGACAGCTTGGAGCGCTTGAGCCTCGGGTGCGAGAAGAAGGGTTGTCCCTGGAGGCTGAACACGAGGTATTGATTTTCGGTGAACCAGATGCCCTCGCCCTCGGCGAGGGGAATGAGGGCGCGGGTTTTCGAGAGCACACTCGTCAGATCGGAAGAGAGCACAATGAAGTCGCCCCGCGAATCGCTGCCCATGCCCGCGTACAGCGAGGATCCCGATTTGATCGCGAAAACGCCGGGGAGCTTGGGGTCCGCGATCGCCGCGGCGTACGAGCCTTCGGCCAGAGACTCGGCCTTGCGGATCGCCTCGATCATGCGGAGCACGCCGTCGGGGACGCCCTCGGCGAGCCCGGCATTGGCGTATGCCTTCCGGAGGTACGCGAGATCCGAGCTCGCGAGTGATTGAGCGGAGGCGTAGTGCTCCTCGATGAGGTGGACAATGATCTCTCCGTCGTTGTCGGACACGACCGCGTGCCCTCGCGCGGAGAGCCAGGCTTTGAGCGTGTCGGTGTTCGAGATGTTGCCGTTGTGCGCTCCCACGAGTTCGACCTTGCAGCGAACATGGTGAGGCTGGCTGTTCACGTCGGTGACGGCGCCATAGGTCGCCCATCGCACCTGCCCGATGAACCGCTGCCCAACAAAGCTGTCGATGTGCAGGAGCGGGCAGACCTTCGAGGGAGCGCCCACCTGTTTTCTCAGGCTGATTCGCCTGTCGGCGCCAATAAAGGCGGCCCCCGTCGAATCGTAACCGCGATACTCGAGACGCTTCAGGAGCGCTTCGGCCTCTTTCCCCATCGAAGGATTCTCATCCTTGTAGACAAGTGAAACGATTCCGCACATGTGAGCGATTATAGCATGGGTTTGAATTTCGCGGCGCCTTTTTCAATCCCAGCCAACGCGCTAGAATGAGAGGCGCGCCATACACAAGGTGAGACAACCCGCGGCAACGCGGCGCAACCAGCGTCTGAAAGGAAAGAACCATGATACAACCGCTCGAAATCCGTTACGACGTGCGAGGCTACGATTGTGGCTACGGGGGGCCCCTCAAACCCTTCGCCATCGCGAATTTCTTTCAGGAGGCGGCGGGCGCGCACGCGGCGACGCTCGGCATCGGAATGGAAGACATGTGGGCGCGCGGGCTCACCTGGATGCTCTCGCGCATCGATATCCGGATTGAGTCGCTGCCGCGACAGGGCGAGCGCGTCATAGCCCGGACCTGGCCCTCGGGCACGAAGCGGCTCTTCGCGCAGCGCTGCCTGGAACTCGTGGGCGAATCGGGAGAAAAATTCGCGGGCGCGATGTACGAGTACATCATCGTCGAGATGGCGACGCGCCGCGTGCTCCGCCCCGAGCGCAACCTTCCGCTCGATCTCTCGACCGACTACCCCTGGCCCTTTGACGACCTTGAGCCTGGGATCGAAGCGTCGCGCTTTGCCGCGATCGAAAAGGGCAGTGTCGAGGACAGCTCGAGCGCGGTTGGCGGCGCAGTCGGGCAGGACCGCGAGCAGTTCGCGCACGTCTTCACGCTCGAGGCGCGCGCCCGCCACATCGACTACAACGGCCACGTCAACAACGCGCACTTCGTGAATTGGCTCTGCGACGCGGTACCCCTCGAAGAAAATCAGCGCTTCGGGCGCATCAAGGTAGACTTCGTGCATGAGATTTTGAAGGGCGAAACCCTGCGGGTCTGGGCAAAAAAAAGCGGCGAGACCGAGTGGCTCGCCGCCTTGACAGGCGCGGAAGGCATCACCGCGCGCGGGCAATTCCTTACTGCCGCGATCGACACCCCGCGATAAATCAGAGCGCTTTTTTCGCCGCGTCGAGGGCGGCCTGATAGTTCGGTTCCTGGGCGATCTCCGGAACCTGTTCCGTGTACACAACCTTATCGGCCGCGTCCACCACCACGACAGCCCGCGAGAGCAGCCCCGCGAGCGGACCCGAAACCATCTCGACTCCGTATGCCTTGCCAAACTCCCGGTCGCGGAGCTCGGAGAGCGTGACCACCTTGTCGATGCCCTCTGCCTCGCAGAACCGTTTCTGCGCGAAGGGCAGATCTCTGGAAATGGTCAGGATCGCGACATTGCCGAGCGAAGCCGCCGCCTTGTTGAACGCCCGCGCGCTCGCGGCGCACACGCCCGTGTCGAGGCTCGGCACGATATTCAGTATTTTCACCTTCCCAGCGTACTTCCCCAGACCGACATCGCCGAGATCGGCTCCGGTGAGTTTGAAGTCGGGAACTTTCGAACCTTTGTTGGGCAGGGTGCCTATTGTCTGAACGGGATTGCCTTTAAATGTGATCGTTGCCATTTTTTTCCTCCTGATACGTTATTCTATGTATGAAAATATGAATTTTGCGAGTGCCTGGCAAGTTGCGGCGGATTTTGGCGCCAGCGTTTCCGAAGCCCGCCTCAATGTGCGGACACCTGGAGCCTGTTCAGTCGCGGAGCGGCACCAGAAGAATCGGCGACTTCGAGAGCGCAGCCACTTTCGCGGCGACCGAGCCCTTCCAGAAGGCCTCGGTGCCGGAGCGTCCGTGCGTGCCGAGCACGATGAGCGAAGGCGCCCAGCGCGCGGCCTCCTTCGCGATGCGCCTGGCTGGGTCGCCGCGCGCCACCGAGGTCGCGACGTCGATGCCGCGCGCCGCGAAGTGCGCCGCGTGTTCTTCGAGGTGCGCTCGCATGCTCCCCTCCTCGATCTCGAGGAGCGCGGTGGCGGTCGCGGGCGACATGAGTCCCCACCCGCCGTCTCTGCCCTTGAGCGAACCGAATTTCGGCACCACCGAGAGGAGCGCGAGCGTGGCGCCTGAGGCGCGCGCGAACTCCTCTCCGTAAGGAATCGCGCTGTCGTGAATCGAAGCGTTGTCGAGGGGCACGATCACCCGTTCGAACACCGCCCTTTCACCCGCGGTCGTCTCCGGCTTCACGAGGAATACTGGCACATCGCCGAGCCCGATTACTCTCGTGGCGAGAGAGCCTATGAAAGCTCGTGTAAAACCGCTTCGCCCGTGCGAGCACATCACGATGAGATCGGGATCGAGCTCCTTCATGTGGACCGCGATGCTCGCGGCGACATCCGTAGTCTCTTCGATGTGCACATGGGTCGAGACCCTGCTCTCGAATCCGAAATTCGCGCGCAGCTCCGAAGCGACGCGTCCAAGGTACGCCGAAGCCTCACCCTCATCCTTCAAATGAGTCTCGCCGTGAATCTGCTCAGGAGGATTCTTCTCAATCGCATGGAAGAGCACAATTTCGGCGCCCAGCATCAGGCCAAGCTTCGACGCCCACCGGAGCGAGCTCTCCGAGGCGTTCGAACCATCGAGCGGCACCATTATTTTTTTTACCACGCTCAGCCTCCGAAAAATGTCATGTAGAGAAGGTACACATTCAGCACAAGAATGATGCCCGCCACGAGAATGGCCAGCGCCTTCGTGCTCGATCTGTTGACGAGCACTCCCATGAGTTTCTTGTCGCTCGTGAAGGAAACGAGAGGAATAATCGCGAAGGGCAGTCCGAAACTGAGGAGCACCTGGCTGATCACGAGCGCCTTGGTGGGATCGACACCGAGCGCGATGATCACAATTGAGGGAATCATCGTGATTATCCGCCGCAACCACACCGGGATCTCGAAGTTCATGAAGCCCTGCATGATGATCTGTCCCGCCATGGTTCCTACCGAGGCGGATGAGAGGCCTGAAAACAAGAGCGAAATTGCGAAAACCCAGCTCGCCGCCTTTCCGAGCAGCGGTTCGAGTGTCTTGTAGGCTTCCTCCAGTGTGCCGACCTGCGTGAGGCCCTGGGCGTGGAAGGTTGCCGCCGACATGATGAGCATCGCGCCGTTCACGAGGCTCGCCACGCCCATCGCCACCATCACGTCGACGATCTCGTAGCGGAAAAGTTTCTTGAGAAGGCTCGGCTCTTTGACGACAACGCGGTGCTGGGTGAGCGATGAGTGGAGGTAGATCGCGTGGGGCATGACGGTCGCGCCAAGAATGCCCGCCGCGAGCAGGATGCTCGCGGAGCCTTTGAATTCAGGCAGAAATGCGTGGTGTGCCACCTGGGTCCAGTCGGGCTTTCCGAGGAATATCTCGATGATGTAGCTGATGGCGATGGCGGATACGAAGCCTGTGATCACCGCCTCGAGCGATCGGAAACCGTAGCGTTCGAGGGCGAGAATGATGAAACTGACGATGCCCGTAAGAATCGCCGCCAACCAGAGGGGAATGCCGAAGAGCAGGTTGAAGCCAACTGCCGCGCCTAAAAATTCCGCGAGGTCTGTCGCCATCGCGACGATCTCCATAAGAATCCACAGGGCTAACGTGGTTTTGGGACGGTATTTCAAGCGGCAGTGCTCAGCCAGGTTGTGCCCCGTCGCGATGCCCAGCTTCGCGGCGAGCGTCTGGATGAGCATGGCCATGAGGTTGCTGGCGATGATGACCCAGAGGAGCAGGTAGCCGAACTGCGCTCCGCCGGAGATATTGGTGGCGAAGTTGCCGGGGTCGACATAGGCGACGCTCGCGATGAAGGCTGGACCCATGAAGGGCAAGATTCTCGCGACGAGTCCCTTTTTGCTCTTGCCCTCGAGAACCTCGTTCGCCTCGGCGATGAGCTTCGAGTCCGCGCGCGATGGATCGTGCTGGGTGTGCGGCGCGCGGGCTCCGGGGGTCGATTTTTCCCTTTCGTGCGTTGTCTCAGGCATAGCGCTCCTCTACTGGAGATTTCGAATTCGTACTTCGATTTCGCTGTCGTGGGCCAGGAGATTCAGGAGGACCCTGGGGTCTGTCGAGCCAAAGTGGTAGGGATAGAGGATTCTTGGGCGAACCGCGCGCGCCGCGGCGGCCGCCTGTTCAGGCGTCATCGTGTAAGGCTGATTCATGGGCAGGAACGCGATATCGATGCGGCCGAGCTTGGCCATTTCGGCGGTGGGATCCGTGTCGCCCGCGATGTAGATCCGCAGATAGCCGACTGCAGCAAGGTACCCATTGTCGTGGCGATCCTTTGGGTGGTAGCCAAGGTGGTCCGGGGTCACATTGTAGGCTGGCACCGCTGTGGCTTCGATTCCCGCCGCGCGCACCGAGCGCCCCCAGTCGAGCGCGAGCGGAAACGCTGATTTGGACATAGGCACCTCTTCTTAAGTGTAGAGTAATGCGTGCGAGAAGCGGAAGTCAACGAAATGGAGCCGGAGCTACGCCTGCGGCGTCGAAGATACTGCCGCGGGCCTCGTCGGGACGCCGGCCTGCGCTGCCAGTACATCAGCGACAGCCTCGGTGCCGGGCATGAAGTTGAGGGTTTCGATTTTTGCGATGGTGCTCCACAAAAGCTCCGAATCCTTGGACAATTTCTTTAGGGTGTTGAGGAAGGTGATGATGTTCGGGCAATACCAGCCTAGCTGATTCTCGAGCGCGAAGTTGATGATGTACTAGTCGTTGTAGGCGGCCCACTCCGTGAAGATCATCGGTTTTTTCATGAAGATGGCTTCCATGAAGGTGGAGGCTCCGGCCTTGCCGGCCACGACATCCGACGCCGCGATCAGTTCATTCATATTGTTCACATAGGCGAGCGGCACGAAATTCATGTCATTCTGGATCTTCACGAGGGTGTCGAGACTCTTCTTCATCCGCTGGTTTTTCCCCGCGACGACGACCATATTGACGGGCAGATTCCTTCGCTTCGCGATTTTCGCGAACGCGTAGACATTGGAAATGCCCATGCCACCGCCCGACACGAGGATGGTCGGTTTCGCGGGATCGAGGCCAAGCTCCGCGTAGATCTGCTCTTTTGTCTTGGTGAGATTGAAGAACTGTTTTCGGATCGGGAATCCTGTGATTGAAATTTTA
>Ga0172369_10009769_pt1 | contig 10548 bp, 8 predicted proteins | sample LakKiv25m_FD_114539 | JGI IMG/M metagenome (GOLD analysis project Ga0172369, IMG submission 114539) | Freshwater microbial communities from Kabuno Bay, South-Kivu, Congo - kab_022012_11.25m | ecosystem: Environmental > Aquatic > Freshwater > Lake | place: Democratic Republic of the Congo...
ACGGCTGTGGACCGTGCCGAAAGCGAGCCGGATACCCCGCGCCTGATCAACGCCCTCGCGCCGGGTGAGCTGGCCGCGGCGGCGCGCAAGGCGCGCGCGGTGTTCGTGCATTTTTCGACCGACTATGTGTTTGATGGGGCGAAAAACGCGCCCTATACAGAGGAAGACGCACCCAACCCGCTCAGCGTGTACGGGCGCACCAAGCTGGAGGGGGATATCGCCGCGGGCAGCAGCGGCGGGGCCTGGATCGTGCTGCGCCCGACCTGGGTCTACAGCACGCGCCGCGAGAGTTTTGTCAGCAAGCTGCTGGAATGGTCGCGCAAGAACAGCGTGCTGCGCGTGGTGGATGACCAGATCTCGGGGCCAACCTGGGCGCGCGCGCTGGCCGAAACCGCGGCGCTGATGCTGGCGCGCGGCGGGGCGGACGCCTACGCCTGGTTTGAGGAGCGGGCCGGGGTCTATCACCTTTCAGGGCGCGGCTGGTGCAGCCGGTTGGAGTGGGCCGAGGAGATCCTGCGCCTCGACCCGCACCCCGAACTGCGCACGGCGCGCGAGGTGGTGGCGGCCAAGACGGCCGATTTCCCCGCCCCGGCACAGCGCCCGCTGTTTTCCGCGCTGGATTGCGCGAAGTTCGAACGCACGTTTGACCTGCGCCTGCCGGAATGGAAGACGGCCCTGCAAATGGCCATGGAGAATATCGTTTAAAGTGTTAAGAAAAAGAGATTTTTGGAGATGGTTTGTGACACAAAGTGTCACAAACCATCTCCAATTCTCTTAATTCGGGGCCATAAGACCGGGATGGTATAATGGGCAGGGTGAGCGCATCGTCCGAACAGCCTGCCCCGAACGCCGCGCCTGAGATGCTTCAGGTGGAGGATATTTTGAGCGCGGCTTTGCGCGGCTGGTGGCTGCTGGCATTGTTCGCCCTGCTGGGCGGGCTGGCCGGCCTGGGGATCAACCTGCTGCAGCCGGTGGTCTATGAGAGCGGGTTCACGATCCTGAGCACGATCGACCTGGGCAACACGGGCGAGATGAGCCAGTTCGAGGAAGACCTGGGGATGGAGGCGATTGGGCAGGTGATCAGCCACCCGCTCCTCTACCAGCGCGTGACGGCTGCGGCCGCCAAACAGGGCCTGCCGGTTGGGACGGTTGACCTGAGCCGCCAGGCTTCGTTCGAGCGGCGCATGGGCACCTGGCGGGCGCGCCTGCGCGGCAGCGACCCGCGCGCCCTCGAGCAGGTGGCGGCGGTCTGGCGCGAGATGGCCCTGGCCGACCTGTTGGACGCGCACGAGCACGCCCTGACCGTGGACGGGCTGCTGCGCAAGCAGCAGTCGCTGGAAGCCTGCCTGAACCAGCTGCCGTTTACGGAGCCTTCGGCGGGGCTGTGCGGGCCGTTGAGCCTGCGCGCGCTGCAGGCCCAGCTGCGCGCTTCGGCGCGCGTGATCGCCGAGGAGCGCGCGGCCAGCCGTGGGCTGATCAGCGCGGTCATCATCGACGCTTCACCGCAGCCGGTCGTTCCTGCCGCGCCGGTGCTGTACCGCCGCGGGCAGATGGCGCTGGCCGGGCTGCTGATCGGGCTGCTGCTGGGGGTGTGGGGGCTGCGCTTGGTGCCGCGGGGCAAGCGTGGGTAAAGCCGCGCCCGGCCGGATCTGGGCGATGGCTGAACAATTTCTGTGGGCAGGGCTGGCGCTGCTGCTGCCGCTGACCAGCTTCCCGCTGGTCAAAAAACTGACCGGGGCCGACATGGTTTCTCCGGCTTCGGGGCCGCTGCTGCTGGTGCTGCTGCTGGTCTCGGTACTGCCGCTGGTCTGGCGTGAACGCCAGGTTCCGCGCGCCGCGCTGCCGCTGCTGGCCTTCGCCTGCGCGGCCTTGTTTTCCTGCGCGCTGGCTTTTTTTCTGCCCCTGCCCCCTTTCCGCGACCAGGCGATTTTGTCCAATATGCTCAAGGCGCTGTTCACCCTGGCGGTTGGGCTGGGTTTCTATGTGGCGGCGCTGGTGTGGGCCAGCCAAGCGGAGCGGGCGGCTTTTCTGCTGCGCTGGATCAATTGGGGCGGGCTGGCGGTGATTGTGTGGACTCTGATCCAGGCGGCGGACTTCCGCATGAATCACGTGGTCTCGGTTTGGATGGAGCAGGCCCAGGCGCTTTTTACCACCAGCGGCCTGTACAATGACCGCGCGACGGGATTTGCCTTCGAGCCGTCCTGGCTGGCCCACCAGTTGAACATGCTCTACCTGCCTTTCTGGCTGGCCGCCGCGCTGCGCGGCACCAGCGTCCACCGTCTGCGCCTGGGGTTTGTGACCTTTGAGCGCTGCCTGCTGGCGGGCGGACTGCTGGCCTTGTGGTTCACCGTCTCGCGCATCGGTTTCCTTTCTTTTGTGCTGTGTGTGATCTTGCTGGTCGGCATAGCCATGCTGCGTGGGTTGGGGAGCTTGAGGGAACGCCTGATCGGCCGGGCGCGCGCCAACCGCCGGCTGACGAGGATTCTGGTTTCGGCGGGCCTGTGGATGGGGGTCGCTCTGGCGGGGGTGCTGCTCTTGCTGGCTGCGGGTTTGGTGCTGAGTAAGGTTGACCCGCGCATGAAGACCCTGTTTAACCTATCCGCGCTCAAAGAATTTTCGGTTTTGCGTTATGCCAACCAGCTGGTATTTGCTGAGCGGGTGGTTTTCTGGGAAACGGGTTGGAATATTTTTAATGATTACCCGCTGTTTGGGGTTGGGCTGGGCAACGCTGGCTATTTTTTCTCGCAAAAGTTGAGCTACTTTGCCTGGAGCCTGGTGGAAATCCGCACGCTGATGTACCGCTGGAACACCTTGCCGAACATCAAGAGCCTGTGGGTGCGCCTGCTGGCCGAGACAGGGATCGCGGGCACGGGGCTGTTTTTCAGCTGGCTGTACGTGGTTTGGGCTTCGGCCGCGCGCCTGTACCGCAGGCCGGGCCTGGCCGGCACGGTTGGCCTGGCCGGTTTGTTCGTCCTGGTTGGCTTACTGGCGGAAGGGTTCAGTGTGGACACTTTCGCGCTGCCCTATTTTTGGATTTCGTTCGGCCTGGTGACCGGGCTGGCCGCCAGCGCGGGCCTGCGCAGCCGTTAAAGAGTGTGGTTCCTATCCAGTTTTAACGGAACGAACGCAATAGAACAATATTCTGGAGATGTGGCTGATGAATCTCATGATCCGTCCCTACCTGAGTGATGACTTAGCCGAAATTCTTACGCTTTCTGTGCTGGCCTGGGATCCGGTGTTTACGGAATGGGAAAGGCTCCTCGGTCCAGAAATCTTTTCCACGGCCATCTATGCCGACTGGCGTAAGGGTCAAAAAGAAGTGGTTGAGAATTGCATAAAGGATGAGCATAACCGTACCCTGGTTGCTGTTGTCGAAGAGAAAGTGGCCGGATACATTGTTTATTCCCTGGATCAGGTGAAGCAAGTAGGAGAGATCCAGCTGCTGGCAGTCAGGCCAGATGATCAAAATCATGGGATTGGGACAGCATTAAACCTGGCTGCTCTTGAAAAGATGCGCGAAAGTGGGATGAAAGTCGCGACTGTGGGCACTGGCGGTGATGCGGGTCATCGTGCTGCCAGGATGTGCTACGAAAAGTCTGGTTTTACCCGCAACATTCCCGGAGTCCATTATTATCTGGCGCTGTAAAGGCAGTGGCAGGCCGTGTCTGTGGTGGTAAAGTGGGCGCGAAGCGCCCACTTTACCACCACAGACACGGCCTGAGCTTTCGAAGGGGTGGAGGGTGTAGTTATGCCTTCTCCGGGGGAATTTCCAGAGACCCAAAAGCTCTGGATTAATATGGACCAAAAAGCGTGGTATGCTTTGAAACTTGGAGGAAAAGAGCAGTGAACAATACGTCCAAAGTGGTCCTGTCCGTCGTCGCGCTGATGCTGGCGGCGTGCGTGTGTTTATCGGTGATTTGCGTGGGCGCGGCTGGGCTGCTGCTGATTACCCAGGCGGAAGGCGGCCCGAACCAGCCGCTGCCCACGCTTGAAGACTTCCCCATCCCGACGCTGGACTTCGATCTGCCCACCGAGATCCCGCTGCCTGAGCTGGACACGCCCACCCCGCGCCCCAAGCCCACGGTCGCGCCGAACGGGCCAACCCCCACCCCGCTGAGCGGGAAGCAGCCGGGCGAGGCCGCGCAGCAGACGCTCAACACTTTGCTCAACAGCATCGTGCCGGAAAGTAACCCGGTTCACGTGGCTCAGGCGTACAAGGGGAAAGGCGAGATCGCCCCGACCGTCCCCCCGCCGGCCACGCCCTGGAAGGTTGGCGACAAGAAAGAGTTCTGGCTGTCCAACACCGACACGCAGAAATACCGGCGGGTGACCGCGACCCTGCGCTACCAGACTGAGCACCTGTATTTCTGGGTGGACGACGATGCCAAATACAATCTCACCAACATCAAGAAACTGAGCGACACCTTCGAGAAGAGCATCTACCCGACCAACCGCAAATTCTTTGGCAGCGAGTGGTCGCCGGGGATCGACGGCGAAACACAGCTGTACGTGCTGTATGCTACCAACATCGGCAAGGGCGTGGCGGGATTCTTCTCTTCGATCGACGAGATTCCGCCCGAGGCCAACGAATACTCAAACGCGCATGAGATGTTTGTGATCAGCGCCGAGGCTTCGCCGTTGAACCGCTCGTACGATTACGGCACCTTTGCGCACGAGTTCCAGCACATGATCCATTTCAACACCGACCGCAATGAGGAAAGCTGGGTCAATGAAGGTTTCTCTGAACTGGCGCAGCTGCTGAATAAGTATGATACCGGCAATGGCGACCAGGTCTTTTTGAGCAACCCTGACCTGCAGCTCAACACCTGGGAGCCGGATATCGAACTAAACCGCCCGCATTACGGCGCGTCTTACATGTTCTTCACCTATTTCCTGGGCAGGTTTGGCGAGGAGGCCACCAAGGCGGTGGTGGCGCATCCGGAGAACGGATGGGAGAGCATCGATATCGTGCTCAAAGACCTCAACCTGAAAGATCCGAAGACCGGCGCGCAGCTGAGCGCGGACGATGTGTTTGCCGATTGGGCGATCGCCAACTTTGTGGAAGAAAAGAGCGTCGCGGGCAGGCTGTACGATTACACGCTTTACCCGCAGGCTCCCAACGCTGAAGCGGGCCAGGGCTTTGATTTGTGCCCGGTCGAGTCGCAGGATGAGACCGTGCGCCAATACGGCACCGACTACATCGAATTTTCGTGCGAGGGTACTTACACCTTTGAGTTCCAGGGCGCCGCTGAGGCGCAGCTGCTGCCGGAGGGTGCGAAATCGGGCCAGTTTGCCTTCTGGTCAAACCGCGGCGACGAATCGGACATGACCCTGACGCGCGAGTTCGACTTCAGCAGCGTGAGCGGGCTGATTTCGCTCAAGTTCAACGCCTGGTATGACATCGAGGAAAACTACGACTACCTGTTTGTCTCGGTTTCGGAAGATGGCAAGACATGGAAGACTTTGCAGTCCACCTCGAGCACCAAGGAAAACCCCGGCGGGGCCAACCTTAGCTGGGGTTTCACCGGCGATTCGGGCGGCTGGCAGGAGGAAGAGGTCGATCTTTCGGCCTTTGCCGGCAAGAAGATCCAGCTGCGCTTTGAGTATCTGACCGACCCGGCCGTCAATCAAAACGGGATGCTGATCGACGATGTGGCGGTTGAGGCAGTTAAATACCAGTCTGACTTTGAGAAGGATGACGGCGGCTGGAAGGCGGAGGGCTTTGTGCGCGTCTCCAACGCCATCCCGCAGACATTCCGGGTTTCGCTGATCCACCTGGATGGCGCAGCGCGGGTTGAATACCTGCCCCTGGACGCCACCCAGCACGGCTCGGCCAGCCTGACGATTGGCAAGGGCGAGCGCGTGATCGTGGTGATCAGCGGCACGGCGCGCTTTACAACCCAGCCCGCCACGTACCGCTACACGGTCAAGTAAAAAATACAAAGACAAAAGGGGAGCAAAAAAGGCGGCGAAACGCCGCCTTTTTTGCTCCCCTTTTGTCTTTAAACGTCGATCGCCTGGCATGGGGGATGCCAGGCGATCTTCAGGGAGGGAATGCCACCTGCCAGTGTGCCAGCATGGGGGGGACAGGCTGACATCGGCTTTTTTGGTGGGTGACACCGCATACCAATAAAAATTTTATGGTGTCTGAAGATAATATAGCGAAATTCGGACCGTTTTGCATTAAACAAACATGAGAGTTTTTATCGTATTCCTCAATTTTTCTTCTTGAAGATTTCCATCCACTCGGCCAGCTGATCGGAAGACAGCGAGGGGTCTTCTTTGGTGCTTTTGGGTGGCTGGGGCGGGCCGGCCGGTTTTTTGACGGCGGGTTGGGGTTCTTTGGGTGGGATGGGGCTGTGCGGGACCTGCAGCAGCTCGCGGGCAAACAGTTCGGAGTCGAGGAATTTGGCGTGATGGGCGCGCGCTTCGGACTGCACGCGGTGGTCAGAGGTGATCACCAGGGTTTCGCGAGCTTGCGCGCCAAGCTGCTCCAGGCGCAGGCGGATGGCCTCGTCGGCGGTCCCGCCGGCGCGCACAAAATGGGCGCGGATCGCGCCATAGGCGCGCGAACCGGCGTTGCCGGCGGGCGCGCCGTCAAAGAAGACTTCGATCTTTTTGCGGCGCAGGCGGCTGAAGACCTGCAGCATTTCGATCAGGCGGATCTCATCATTCAGCTCGCTCAGGCTCAAGCCGGGCAGCTTGGGAATTAGATTGTGCCCGTCCACCAGGTAGAGGTTGGGGGTAATGCGTTCTTCTTGCTGTTTATCTTTCATATTCCCTCCGGATCCAGATAAATGGTTTGCCCGCTCAGATAACTGCGGCACTCCCCGGCGGCCAGGCGCGGGATGCGCCTGGTCAGCCACTCCATTTGGGCTGGGTTGTCGATCTGGAAGGCGCAGTAACCCAGGACGCCGGCCAGCCCGTCCGCATCTTCGATTTTCCAGGTCAGGTTGTCGCTCTTGCGCAGCGGCTGGATGCGCGCCACGCGCAGCGGGAAAAGATCAAGGGCGTGAAAGGCAAGTTCGTCTTGGTGGTCCATAGGCTTACAAGCCCATCATACCTGATTCTGGTAGAATCATCGATATCCCTTTTCGACTGAGGAGACTTCTATGCCGCTTACTTTCGATTTTCCGCTCGACAAACTGCAAACCTACCAGGGCATCAACCCGCGCCCGGCCAACTTTGACGCGTATTGGGACCAGGCGCTGGCCGAGATGCACGCGCTGGACCCGCAGCTTGAGCTGGTCCCGGCCGAATTTAAACCGCCTTCGGCGGACTGCTTCCACCTCTACTTCACCGGCGTAGGCGGGGCGCGCGTGCACGCCAAGCTGCTGCGCCCCAAGAACGCGCCCGCCCCGCAGCCGGCGGTGGTGATGTTCCATGGCTATACCGGCAGCGCGGGCGATTGGGCCGACAAGCTGAGCTACGTCAGCATGGGCTGCACGGTGGCGGCGCTGGACTGCCGTGGGCAGGGTGGGCTTTCGGAGGACGCGGGCGGAGTGATTGGCAACACGCAGCGCGGGCATATTATCCGTGGGCTGGAAGATGCGCTGGCCGGCCGGCCGGAGAAGCTGCTCTACCGCCAGATCTTCCTGGATACGGCCCAGCTGGCGCGGATCGTGATGGGGCTGCCCGGGGTGGACCCGCAGCGGGTGGGCGCGACCGGCGGCAGCCAGGGCGGGGCGCTGACGGTGGCCTGCGCCGCGCTCGAGCCGCGCATCAAGCGCGCCGCGCCGATTTTCCCCTTCCTGAGCGATTATCAGCGCGTATGGGAGATGGACCAGGCCAAGGATGCCTACGCCGAGCTGCGCGAGTTCTTCCGGCATGTTGACCCGCTCCACAGCCAGGAGCAGGCTGTGTTTGAGGCGCTGGGCTATGTCGATATCCAGCACCTGGCCCAGCGCATCCGCGGTGAGGTGCTCTGGCCGATCGGCCTGATGGACACGATTTGCCCGCCCTCGACCCAGTTTGCGGCGTACAACAAGATCAGCGCGCCGAAGTCGATGGTGGTGTATCCTGACTTCGGGCATGAGGGCCTGCCCGGCGTCAACGATGTGGTTTTTGAGTTCCTGGCGGGAATGTAAAGAGGCGCATCCCGCCCGATAACTTGTAAAAACCCATCCCCCCGGCCCCCTTCCCTCCGGGAAGGGGGAGTAAAAGAGGCTTGGAGGTGAAATGCGGCACTTTGTGCCGCATTTCACCTGCAAAACCTCAACCCCCCGCCCAAGGGGCGGGGGGTTGGGGGGAGGGGTTTTTTATTCTTCTTTGTTCCAGAGAAGGCGCATTTCTTCGCAGCGGGCGAGCAGCTCGTCGAGGCGGCCGGTGTCTTCGACGCGGCCGTCCTTCATCACGATGATCTGATCGGCGCGGCGCAGGACGGGGCGGCGGTGCGAGACGACCAGGAAGGCGGCCTGCCCGGCGCCGGGGCGCGGTTCGAACAGGCGCTCCCACAGCTCGCGCTCGGTCTCCACGTCCAGCGCGCTGGACAGGTCATCGAAGACCAGCAGGTCGGGCTGGCGGGCCAGCATGCGCGCGGCGGCGGTGCGCTGGATCTGCCCGCCGGAAAGGCGCAGCCCGCGCGGCCCGACGGCGGTATCCAGGCCCTTTTCCAGCTCGCCCAAGTCGCGGTCCATCACGGCCAGGCGCAGGGCTTCGGCCACCGCTGCGTCGTCGCGCTCCAGGCCGAGCAGGATGTTTTCGCGCAGGCTCATGCTGAACAGGCGCGGCACCTGAGCGGTGTAGGCGCAGCGCGGCGGAACGAAAAAGGCATCGGGCGTCTCCACCAGACGGCCGTTCCAGCGCACCTCGCCGCCATCCTTGCTGAGCAGACCGAGCAGCACGCGCAGCAGGGTGGTCTTGCCCGAGCCAACCCGCCCGGTGATCACGCTCAGGCTGGCTGGGCGCAGTTCAAAGCTGACGTCCTGGATGCCGTTTTGCGAATGGGGGTACTGGTAGCTCAGGCCGCTGACCTGCAGCGTCTCCAGCCGCTCGCCGCTGAGGCGCGCGGGCTGTTCGACGGCGGGCAGCGGGCCGCGCAGGTTGACCGGGCTGTGTTGGACCAGGTCGCGGGCCGGGGCGTCTTCCATCAGGCGCAGCATGCGCGCCATCGAAACCGAGAGCTGCTTGTAGCGCGCCAGGACTTCCCCGCCAAAGGTCGACAGGTCGCCCAGGCTGGTCAGCAGGAAGACGAACAGTGAAAAATCGCCGACCGTGAACGCGCCGGTGCGCATGACCTGCCCGGCCAGGATCAGCAGCACGCCGGTGCCCAGGCTGGAGGTGTTGTGGTAGAGCGAGTTGAGGGTGCGGTCGAACAGGCGCTCGCGCAGGGTGACGCGCTTGCGCTCGTCGTTGAGCCGGTCAAAATGGGCGATGATATTCGGTTCGGCCCCGGCGACTTTGACCGCCTGGACCGCGCCGAACAGCTCGCCGATGAAGCCGGTCACCACGCCCGAGGCTTCACGGCTGGCGATGCGGTAGGTTTCGATGCGCTTGGCGGCAGCGTTGGCCAGCAGCCCGACCAGGATCACCGGCACCAGCCCGGCCAGGGTCACGCCCAGGTTGATGCTGGAGAGGATGGCAACGCAGGCCAGCACGACCAGCACGCCGATCAGCGAGTCGTTGAAGAAGATGATGAACAGGACCAGCTCAAAGGCATCCTCGGTAAAACGCACCACGGCCTGGCCGGGCGATTCGGCCAGCGGCTTGGCGCCCGGACGGCGCAGGATGTGCAGCAGCATGTTCTTGCGCAGCAGGGTGGTGGCGTCGTTGAAGAGCGGGATATCGGCCACGAAAAAGCCGGCGTGCCCGAGCGTGCGCCCGCCGTAGGCGGCGGCGAAGAGGGCTACCACCGTCCAGATGGTCATGCCGGGGGCGGCGGAGCCGGTGAGCAGGTCGAAAAACAGTTTGAGGATCAGGCCGGGCAGAATTTGGTAGCAGAAGCGGAAGATGGCCGCGGCGCCCAGGTCGAGCCAGAACAGGCCGGGGCGGAAGCGGACCATGGCCAGGACGGCCCGCCAGGCGGGCATGGCGGGTTTGGAGACGGCGGGGATGGGGATTTCAGCGGTGGGCGCGGCGCTCATGCCAGCACCTCCTCGAGGCCTGTTTGCAGCAGGCTGTAAAAACGCGAAGAGGGGTCGGCGGCCAGCGCGGCGCGCGGGCCGTATTCGCCGGCGCGGCCCTCTTCGAGGATCAGAATATCGTCGGCGCGCTGCACGGTGCCCAGGCGGTGGGCGATGATGATGGCGGTGCGCCCGCGCAGCAGGCGGTCAATGGCGCGTTCGATGCGCTGCTCGGTGGCCGGGTCGAGGCGCGAGGAGGCTTCGTCGAGGATCACCAGGCCGGGGTCGCGCAGAAAGACGCGCGCCATGGCCAGCAGCTGGGCTTCGCCGGCCGAGAGGCCGCGTCCGCCCGATTCCATCTGGCTGTCGAGGCCCTTGGGCAGGGCGGCGAACCATTCAGACAGGCCCAGGCCTTCGATGACCTCCAGGATGCGCGCGTCGGGGATCGAGCGGTCGAAGAAGGTCAGGTTGTCGCGCCCGCTGGCGC
>Ga0172369_10009776_pt1 | contig 10546 bp, 6 predicted proteins | sample LakKiv25m_FD_114539 | JGI IMG/M metagenome (GOLD analysis project Ga0172369, IMG submission 114539) | Freshwater microbial communities from Kabuno Bay, South-Kivu, Congo - kab_022012_11.25m | ecosystem: Environmental > Aquatic > Freshwater > Lake | place: Democratic Republic of the Congo...
GGCCGGACTGTTAATGACACCGACCGTTTGGATATGCGCGGGCACGATTTGTCTTTAAAGTCGCCGGAAAAAATGGCCGAGCTGTTTTTTGATATTCCCGAGGCGGTGGAAAATACCCAAAAAATCGCCGAAATGTGCAATGCGGAAATCAAGATCGATCAGCGTTATTTTCCCCAGGTGGAAATTCCGGCCGGGTTTACCTCTAAAGAGTATTTAAAAACCATTACCTTGGAAAAAGCCGTACCGCTTTACGGCGAAAATGGTTTGTTACCGGAGGCTATAAAAGAGCGGATAGAGTATGAATTAAATATTATTTGTCAAAAAGGATTTGATACTTATTTTTTGATGGTGGCGGATATTGTTCAGGGAGCGCATAACATTGGCGCCATTACCAACACCAGAGGCTCGGCGGCCGGCAGTATTGTGGGAAGAATTTTAGGCATTACCAATGTCGACCCGCTTTATTATGAATTGCCTTTTGAGCGCTTTTTAACCATGCATCGTCCAACGCCGCCGGATATTGACTTGGATATTGCCGACAACCGCCGGGATGAAGTTATTTCTTACATTACCCAAAAATATGGTAAAGAAAAAGTTGCGCAAATTATTACTTTCGGAACTATGATGGCCCGCGCCGCGGTACGCGATGTGGGGAGGGCTTTGGGGGTGGCTTATTCCAAGTGTGACCAGATTGCAAAAATGATACCTTTAGGCAAACAGGGTTTTCATATGACTTTGGATAAGGCTTTGGAGATGAACGCGGAACTTAAAGATATTTATCAGCGTGATCCGGAAACTAACCGGATTTTAACTATTGCAAAAAAATTGGAAGGTTGCGCGCGCCATGCTTCAGTGCACGCCGCCGGTATTGTTATTACTCCAACCAGCCTTACCGATTATACTCCATTGCAAAAAGAACCGGACGGAGAAAGAATTATTACGCAGTATGATATGTATTCGCTGGATGTCAACGCCTCTTCGCATGCCATTGGCGTGGTCAAATTGGATTTGCTCGGGATTCGCAACCTGTCAATTTTGGAAAATGCGGTAAATATTGTGCAACAGCGCCATAATATAAAAATAGATATTTATAATCTTCCCCACCCCGACCCGAAAACTTTTAAATTGTTGTCCGAAGGTTTGACATTCGGCGTTTTTCAGCTTGGCTCTTCCGGTATGACCAGATATTTAAGGGAGCTGCAACCGTCCAGTATTTTTGATATCATGGCCATGATAGCTTTGTACCGCCCGGGACCCATGCAATTTATAGAAGAATATATTAAGCGCAAACATAATCCCGGTTTAATTTCTTATTCTGACCCCGCGTTTGAAAAGATTCTGCGGCGCACATATGGAATTTTGGTATATCAGGACGATTTGTTAACCATTGCCCACGATTTGGCTGGATACTCCTGGGAAGAGGTGGATAAGTTTAGAAAGGCTGTGGGCAAAAAAAATCCCGAAGAGATGGCTAAACAAAAAATAAAGTTTATTCAGGGTTGTCAGGAAACTTCCAAATGGAGTTTTAAAAAAGCGGAAGACGTTTGGGCGTGGATAGAACCGTTTGCCGCTTATGGTTTTAATAAGGCGCATTCGGCCAGTTATTCGGCGGTGTCCTACCAGACGGCTTATATGAAGGCCAATTACCCGGTGGAGTTTATGGCCGCTTTAATGACAGCCGAGTCCGGCGATGAAGATAAAATTTACGAAGCTGTGGAAGATTGCAAGGCTTTGGGGATTGCCGTATTACCTCCGAACGTCAATGAATCTTTGGCAGATTTTACCGTAGTGGACGAAAAAACTATTCGTTTTGGCTTAAATGCCATAAAAAATTTAGGCAGTGATGTGATTGCCAAAATTATTGAGGCAAGGATAGAAAATGTTGAATCGGCGAAAGATGGACAGTTTGCGCTTCCCTCCCCCCGCCTTTTTTCTTCGTTAAACGATTTTTTAACCCGAGCTTACACCAAAAATTTTAATAAAAAATCATGGGAAGCGCTTGTTAAAGCTGGAGCTTTGGATTCTTTCGGCGAGCGGGGGCAGCTGCTTAACAACACAGAAGGGGTTTTGGAGTTTGTGCGCGAGAATTTTAAAAATTTAAACAGCGGTCAAAGTTCTTTGTTTGGAGCTTCCATGCTAAAAACCCAATTAAAGTTAAGGTCATCGGCTCCGGCAACCAAAGAAGAAATGTTGTTTTGGGAAAAAGAGCATTTGGGGATGTATGTTTCAGCGCATCCTTTGGATGTTTACCGCCAGGTGTTGGGTAATATGAAAAATGTAAAGAGTCTGAATTTAGATGAGTTAGGCACGAATGTGACAATGGGAGGAATAATTTCCCGGCTTAAGCGCACCCTAACCCGCAAGAATGATCCGATGGCATTTTTTACTCTTTCAGACTTAACCGGCAGCATTGAAGTATTGGTATTTCCCAAAATTATGGAAAAAGTCATGCCGTTTTTAGTTGACGATAAAATTATTCAGGTGTCAGGCCGGCTGTCAGACAAAGATGAAGAGTTTAAACTTATTGCCGAAGACATTAAAGAATTACCTAATGATGAATTGTATGGGATGGCGTTAAAAGAAATGGGAAAAAGCAAACAGATTGTATTGCATATGGATAGTTTAAGCAATATGGAAATATTAAATAAAATTAAAATAATCTTGGAGAAGCATCCGGGTAATGTGCAGGTTTTTTTGTCGGTAGGATCGGGTCAGCACGCAAAAAAAATAAAAACCCAAACCCAGGTGGGAATGAGCAATAAACTAATGGCAGAACTGCGCGCAATACCGGAAATAATAATGATAGATGTAAATTAGTTTAGAATTTGTAAAATAAAAAATGAGCGCCGTGAAGGGGATAAAACCCGTCACGGCGGTTTGATTGTTGAGGACATAGCGCGCCTCCTCCCTATTTGAGACCCAGCCAGTAGCGACCTTGTCGCCCCTGAGTGTTTATCAAATAGAGTATTACGGCGATCGCAATTACAACGATAACGCCAACCACTATATATGTCGTCAAAGACGCCTCCTTCCCTTCTTGCTTAACGTAGCATTTTGTATAACGTCCTGTCAAAGAAATTGTATAATATTAAAATTTGCTTTATATAAAGCAAATTAAGTGTGGAAAAGTGGTATTGCCAAGCTTTTGGGCTTATATTATAATAAATTTAGTTCTTCAAGCATTGATCTGGCCTACCAAGCTTAGGGAGCTTGAAACAATTGAATCAATAAATCTAAAACTGGTTCTAGAGACTGTTTTTAGATTAAAAGCCTCGTATTTTTGGTAAATGCGGGGAAACTGGGACGGAAACGTCTTGGAAAAAACCAAGGCCCCGGGATTTGCTTATTATTTTAATGATAAGCGGATCTCGGGGTTTTGTTATAGAGTGATTGTCATTGCGAGGAGCGTAGCCGACGAAGCAATCTGAAAAATATGCGGTATTATTACGTTTATATTTTAACGAACAAAAGCAATAGTGTTTTGTATACCGGAGTGACAAATAATCTTATTCGTAGAGTATACGAGCATCAGAGCCATTTAGTTAAAGGTTTCACAGATAAATACAATGTTACAAAATTAGTATATTTTGAACAAACTGAAAGTGTCGAAAGTGCAATTTTAAGAGAAAAGCAGATTAAAGCCGGTTCAAGAAAAAAGAAAATTATTTAAATAAATTCAGTCAATCCAAATTGGGAAGATTTATATAATCAAATAATTAGTTAATTAGTTAGCGAGATTGCTTCGGATGCACTCGCAATGACAAGGATTTTTATGTACGACAACGAAAAATTACAAAATATTCGCCATTCGCTGGCGCATCTTTTAGCGGCCGCGGTCATTAAGTTGTATCCGGGTACTAAGCGTACCATTGGTCCGGCAATAGATAACGGTTTTTATTATGATTTTGAATTTAAAGAGCCAATCACGGAAAAAGATTTGCCGAAAATTGAAAAAGAAATGAAAAAACTGCTTAAGACTTGGAACACTTTTGAAAGAAGAGAAGTTTCTGCCAATGAGGCAAAAGAAATTTTTAAAGACAATCCGTATAAGATAGAACTTATTGAAGAGTTTTCAAAAGAAGGCCAAACTTTGACCATGTATAAGTCCAGCGAATATTTTGAGGATTTATGCCGTGGTGGCCATGCCGATGATATGTCTAAAATCGATCCGGATTCTTTTAAGCTTTCCAAAATGGCCGGTGCGTATTGGCGCGGGGATGAAAAAAATAAAATGCTTACCCGCATATACGGTTTGGCTTTTGAGTCAAAAGAAAAATTGGATGAGCATTTAATAATGCTTGAGGAAGCGGAAAAACGAGACCATAAAGTTTTGGGTCCGAAATTGGATTTGTTTGTTTTTTCCGAACTTGTCGGACAAGGGCTGCCACTTTGGACCCCGAAAGGCACACTGGTTCGGAATTTACTCGATGATTATGTCTGGAGTTTGAGGCGGCAAATCGGCTACGAGAAAGTAGAAATTCCCCACATCACCAAAAAAGATCTTTATGAAACCAGCGGACATTGGACAAAGTTTAAGGAAGACTTGTTTAGAATAAACACGCGCGAAGGCCATGAATTTGCCATGAAGCCGATGAATTGCCCGCATCATACGCAAATATTCGCCCGAAAACAATTTAGTTACCGGGAAATGCCCCAGCGGTATGCCAATACCACAATGGTTTACCGCGATGAGCAATCCGGTGAACTTTCCGGGCTTGCCCGGGTCAGAAGTATAACCCAAGACGATGCCCATGTGTTTTGTAGGTTTAATCAAGTCAAACAGGAGCTGGGTGCAATATGGGACAAAGTTGTTGTTCCGTTTTATGAATCTTTCGGTTTTGAATTGAAACTACGTTTGTCTTTGCATGACCCGGAGCAGTCGGAAAAATATTTGGGTGGGCAGGAAAGGTGGGGACAAGCGGAAGGAATTTTGCGGGAATTGGCCCAAGAGCGAAGTATGGAATGTTTTGAAGCAGTTGGCGAAGCGGCCTTTTACGGACCAAAATTGGACTTTTTAGCCAAAGATTCCATGGGCCGGGAATGGCAGGTTGCCACAATTCAGCTGGATATGAATATGCCGGAGAAATTTGATTTAATCTGTATTAACGAACACGGAGAAAAAGAACGGGTAGTGATGATTCATGCAGCTATAATGGGCGCCATTGAAAGATTCTTAGCTATTTTAATTGAGCATACGGCAGGGGTTTTCCCGCTTTGGCTCTCCCCCGTTCAGGTGGCAATTTTACCGATTTCGGAAAATCAAGTTACCTATGCACAAAAGGTATTAAAGGAGTTACGAGCTACAAGTGGTGAGTTGCGAGTAGAAATGGACAGTAGAGACGAATCCATCGGCAAAAAAATTCGCGAAGCCACAATGCAGAAAATTCCGTACCAACTAATAATCGGCGAAAAAGAAGTTGAGGCTAAAAAGGTCGCGGTTAGAACCCGCGAAGGCAAAGATTTGGGTACAATGGTCTTAAAGAAATTTGTAGAAAAAATTCAGACAGAGATAGAAAAGAAAAAGTGACAAAAAAGACTGGCTTAGCCAGTCTTTTTTGTCATCCCGGACTTGATCCGGGAACCAGTGTATTAAAAAATTTTTGGCGGGCCTTTTGGACCGTTTTCCAGTAGTAATGCCGATTCAATTTTCATCAGTTTTCTGTAATTAGATAAAATTTCCGGATCTTTTTCTTCAATTTTCGTTGGTTCAGAAGCTTTTTTGCATTTTGCCACTAGAGTTTTTGTTACGCCCAGTCTTTTAGCTTCGGTTGTTAAAGTTTTGTCGTCGCCTAGATATTTTTCTAGTTTTTCAACAATTATCGCCCCTACTTCTCTATAACCCTGACGTTCTAGGGAGTCTTCACTATTTTTAATAGTTTCGGGGCTCGCTTTAGAGTCTTTTAAATTTTCTCTTTTTATGTTTGTTATTCGTCGTTCAGCATCTGCGACGGCTTCTGCAATGTCTTTATCCAAAGCAATTTGTTTTTGTTCTAATTTTTGTCCTTCCTGATTTGGTGGTTGTTGAGCCATTGCCCCTTCTCCGGCGAATAACCCGGCGGCTGCGGCCCCGGTTCTAAAAAACCTACCTATTTTTGACATAAATTTTTTATTAATTGTTATTGTTTTGTCATCCTGAATGTGTTTCAGGATCAGAATAGATTCCGGACATTTTGCATATCAATGGCAAAATTCCGGAATGACACAAGCTAAGTCAATATTCTTGCCCCGTTTTTGGAAATTGCAATCGTATGTTCAAAGTGGGCGGAGAGGCTACCGTCGGCGGTTCTTATTGTCCAGCCGTCAGGATCCGAAGATAAAAAATATTCGCCGGAAGTGAGCATCGGTTCAATGGCTATAACCATGCCGGGTTTTAAAAGATCGCCGGTATTTTTTTTGCCAAAGCAAGGCACTGCCGGTTCTTCGTGAACATCATAACCTACACCGTGCCCCACCAAATCACGAACCGCGCTAAAGCCGGAACTTTCGGCGGTTTTTTGAATAATATAGCCAATGTCTCCGGTTTTTTTCCCCGGCCCGGCTTCTTTTATGGCAAAATTCAAACATTTTTTTGTGGTTTCCAGTAGTTTTTTTGCTGTTTGAGAAATTTCCCCAACTGCCAATGTTACCGCATGGTCGGTATAAAGTTCTTTATATTCCATCCCAATATCTAACCCTATAATATCGCCGTTTTTTAAAATTGCATCTGGCGAAGGAATACCGTGGACAACCACAGTATTTACCGAGGTGCAAAGGCCGGAAGGAAAAGGATTTTTTTTGTCGCCATAACCTTTAAAACTTGGCCGTCCACCGGCTTGATAAATCATTTTTTCCGCAAATTCATTTAAATCGGCTGTGGAAACCCCCGGCTTAACTAACGCGGCAGTTTGCTGTAAAATATCATGCAAAATTTGGCCACCTTCAAAAATCGTTTCTATTTCTTCTTGAGTTTTTATTAGTCCTGACCTCATGGATTATTCAAATTTAGCTAAAACTTGAAGCAGTCTTTTTTTTGCTTGTGATATTGTGCCCACAGTGGAAATTGTTGTATGGGGGTAGAGTTTTTTGAAATAAGTAATAACTTCGCAAATATTTTCTTTGTAATAAGCGATGCGGTTTTTTAAAGCTTTGTCGTTGTCGTCGGGACGTTTAGAAAATTTTCCTTTAAAATATTCTTTGCGTCCGGTCATTCGGCGGATGGTTTCCTTAAGCGGAATGGATAAATAAATAAACAGCATATGCCCGCGCTTCTTTTGTTTTAGCCATTTGGCGACTAACTTTGCTTCGCCAATCATTTTTGGTGTGCCATTTAGCAGTAATCCTCTATTTCCGGACACGCTTACTATTCTATCATGTAAAATTTGACGGACGATTTTGGTCGGGGTAAGCTTTCCTTTTTCTAGGGTTGTGTCCAGCCGATATTTTTTTCGTAAAACAGGATTTTTAGAAATGGAGCGCAACTCGCGTCCCATATCAAGATCGTACATATTATATTTTTGCGCAATAAAAGCTCCGTGCGTAGCCTTGCCGGCCGCCGGGTCCCCGAGAAGAATTATGTTTAATGGTTGGGTGTGGGTTTTTATTGCCATTTTAAATTCCTAGAGCCTGATAAATTTTTTGTGTAACTTCTTCAACGCTTGGAGTGCCGTCAATTTCCAAAAACCGGGTTTTTTCTTTTAAATAATCCAGTACGGGCAAGGTATCCTTTTTATATTGATCAAGACGGAATTTAATTTTTTCCGGGGTGTCGTCTGCCCGGTTTTCAATTTCTGCGCGTTTGATTAACCGGCTCATAGTTTCTTCTTCCGGCAAACTAATGTACAAAGTTGCCAAGTTTGTTTTGCCCATATTTTTTAAATATTCCATTACGTGTTGGGCTTGGGCCACCCTGCGTGGGAGGCCGTCAAAAATTATGCCGGTGTTTTTTGGAAGTTGTCCTAACTTGTCGTCCACCACTTCATAAAGTTGGTCATCGGTAAGTAAAATCCCTTGGTCTACCAAAGATTTAACTTTCCCCCCCAAATCCGTATCCTCTTTGGCAACGGCGCGTAAAATTCCTCCCATTTCCCAATGAAAAAAATTTAGTTTATTTGCTAAAATTTTGGCTTGTGTGCCTTTGCCCGAGCCCTGTGGGCCTATTAAAAAAATTGCATCGATTTTCATGTTTGAATATTTTTCTTATTTTTGTGGATTTTCCTGTTAATGTATGCCATATAGTATGATTTTAAATGATTTTATTATATTTATCAACTTAACGAAATATGGTATAATAAATTTAAATAATTTTGATTTGAAATAAAAATAATAATCAACTTCTAAGTGAATAATTTTTTCTTTGAACTGACAATAATTTTGCTTCTTGCAGGGCTAATGGTTTTTTTTATAACTTTGCTTAAGCAGCCGAGCATTATTGGTTATATTTTAACAGGTCTGATTATAGGTCCTTTGGGGTATCGCCAATTGCATGAATCCGGGGTTTTGGATGCCTTGGGGCAGATTGGTGTTACTTTGTTGTTATTTATGGTAGGACTTGAGTTGGATTTTCGGAAAATTAAACAATTGGGTAAGGTAGCTTTATTTACAGGTTTAGGGCAAATTATATTTACTTTTTCGGCAGGATATTTTATTTGTCTTGCGCTTGGTTTTGGCATAATAGCCTCATTATATATTTCCATTGCTCTAACTTTTTCTTCTACAATAATTGTTGTTAAACTTTTGGCGGAAAAGAAAGATACGCAAAGTTTGTACGGCAGAATATGCATTGGATTTTTACTGGTTCAGGATTTCGTTGCTTTGCTGATTTTATTATTTTTAGGGAGTACTTCCGGAGGTAGTGGGGACATATTTGCGCATTTGCCGGTTTGGCAATATGGCATAGCTCTTTTGACTAAAACCCTCGGTATTACTTTATTATTAATATGGCTCAGTAAAAAGATTTTCCCAAAATTTATTAACCGATTTGGTAAATCCGACGATTTGCTACTTATTTTTTCTGTAGCATGGGCTTTGGGTCTTTCTGTTTTTGTCTCTTCTCCGATTATGGGTTTTAGTTTGGAAACCGGAGGTTTTTTGGCAGGATTGGCCTTAGCAAACAGTTATGTACATTATGAAATTTCCGGCAGAATTAAATCGTTGCGGGATTTTTTTATAATAATCTTTTTTATTGTTTTTGGTACTAAATTAGTGTTTGTTGGAATAGCTTCCATGCTTTTGCCGGCCTTGCTTCTTTCACTGTTTGTTTTAATCGGCAACCCCTTGATTGTTATGTTAATTATGGGTTTTATGGGGTACAAGCCCAGAACTTCATTTTTTGCTTCAGTCACTGTCGCTCAGATTAGTGAGTTTAGTTTTGTTGTAGCAGCTTTGGGCAACAGATTAGGGCATTTATCGGATCAGGTTTTGGGGCTTGTAACTCTGGTAGGTATTGTTACTATCGCCGGCTCTTCTTATATGATTTTATATTCTCATAAGTTATATAATTTTTTGGAACCCTTTTTAAAATGGTTTGATTTTAAGAAGGGTGCGGCGGAAAGTAAAAGAGAGGATCAGCCTTTAGCAAATCATATTATTTTAGCAGGAGCGCACAGGATGGGTTCTCATATAGCGCATTATTTGCAAAAACAATCTATTCCTTTTTTAGTGGTTGATTTTGACCCGTTCGTTATTGAAGATTATCTAAAACGAGGGTTTGGAGCTGTGTGTGGCGATATTACCGACAGTTATATTCAGGAGCAAATTGGATTTGATAAAGCCAAAATGATTATATCCACTATCCCCGATTTTCAAGATAACTTGCGGCTTTTGGAAGCCGTAAGGCGGGTTTTTGGGAAAAAGAAAAAAAGACCAAAACTGATTTTTGCTTCCCAAGGAGACTTGGAGACTTCCCACTTGTATTCCAAAGGAGTTGATTATGTGCTGTCTCCGCATTTTATCGGAGGGATGCATTTGGCCAAAATTTTGGAAGGGCGCGAGCTTAGCGGGGGTTTGAAAAAACTGCGCGAACATCATTTGGAAATAATGTTGGCCAGTGGTCGTTAACCATTTGAAAAAATCACGGCCGTGAAAAATACAAACGAAACAAATGGTTTGACTAGGACAATAAGTTACAGGTAATATATAAATATGCTTAAACTTTATAATTCCCTTTCAAAAAGGGTGGAAGAGATTCCCAAAAAAGATCATTTAAACCTGTATACTTGCGGTCCTACAGTGTATAATTTTGCGCATATTGGGAACTTGCGTTCTTATATTATGGCTGACCTACTTTATCGCGGTATAAAGCACGAGGGTTATAACCCGAAATGGGTAATGAATATAACCGACATTGACGATAAAACTATAAAAGGCGCGGTGGAAAAATTTGGGAGCAATGCTAATGTAGAAAACCTGCGCGACTTTACCAAGTTTTATTTGGATGGATTTTTAAAAGATTTGCGCGAGGCTAATGTGAGTTTTGAGGAGATTACTTTTATCCGCGTAACCGATGTTATTCCGCAGATTCAGGAGTTTATTGTTGAACTTATTAACAAAGGTTATGAATACAAAACCA